>Ga0256914_1001799_pt1 | contig 18621 bp, 12 predicted proteins | sample HulkmetaG_FD_191571 | JGI IMG/M metagenome (GOLD analysis project Ga0256914, IMG submission 191571) | Hydrothermal chimney microbial communities from Main Endeavour vent field at the Juan de Fuca Ridge, Pacific Ocean - Hulk | ecosystem: Environmental > Aquatic > Marine > Hydrothermal vents ... | reverse complement strand
TGCTTCTGGCGGGGAGGATGGTCTACGGGGAAAGGAGGGGTGCGTGGAGTTTCTGAATCCATGGGCTTTCGGGTTTCTCGTGCCGCTTCTGTTGCCGATCCTGCTCCTTCGCCCCGATGCGAAAGGGTCCGGGCCGCCGCTGCATCCGAAGATCATACTCGATCCGGGGGCGTCGGGCCGGATCAGGAGGATGCAGATCTGGGCGCTGCTGTTGATGGTGACGGCACTCGCCCGTCCAGTCGTGCAGCACCCGGCGGTGCTGAAAAACGAAACGGCCGCACCGGTCTATCTCGCGCTGGACCTCTCCGCCTCGATGCGTGCGACGGACCGAAAACCTTCGCGTCTGGCGTATGCGAGAGGGGTGATCGAAAAGGTGCTCGATCGTGGCGGGAACCGTCCGTTCGGCCTTTTCGGTTTTACGACGAACGCACTGATCCTTTCGCCGGCCACACGGGACCACCGGCTTGTCAGGTCGGCACTCGAATCCCTCAACCCCGACGATATCATCACGCGCGGAACCGATCTTGAATCGCTCATCGAGACGGTGGCGAAGCTGCCGGAGGAGCGCAAACGGCTCGTGGTCTTCAGCGACGGGGGGGAGGAGCGCGAGATCGGAACGCTGCTTACGAGGTGCCTTCAAAGCGGTATCAGGCTCTATGCCGTGGCGTGCGCTACACCGGAAGGGGCGACGATCCCGAACGCTTCCGGCGGCCTGGTGCGGGACGAGAAAGGGCGGCTCGTCATCTCCGTCCAAAACCGTGCGCTCGGCGAGCTGGCCGAAGCGACCGGTGGGCTCGCCATCGATGCGGCCGACATCTCCGCCGCCGCCCTGCAGCTCGTGGATGCCCTGGAGGACGAGGAGCTTTTCGCAGCCCCCGGGGAGGTGCGTATCGGCTATACCGAACTTTTTTGGATTCCCCTGCTGCCGGCTCTGCTGCTCTATCTGGCCTCCATCCTCTCCCTCCCCGCACCGCTGAAGAGGGTGGCTGCGGCTGCGGCCCTCCTGTTTGGGGTCGGGCAGGCCGATGCGGGACTTCTGGATCTTTGGCATCTGCACCGGGCGTACGACGCCTACGCGAAGGGTGACTTCGGGCGCACACTTTCGGAGCTCGGCTCCGTCGAAGATCGGTCGTTGCAGCAGGTGTATGCCCAGGCTTCGGCGTACTACAGGATGGGAGCGTACAGAAAAGCGGCCCGGCTATTCTCCTCGATCCGTACGGACGATCCCCTTCTCAAGGCGGATATCTTCTACAATCTCGGCAACTGCGCCGTCAGGATCGGTCGGTACGAACGTGCCCTGGATCTCTACCTCAAGTCGCTCAGGCTCAGGGAGGATCCGGATACCGAGGCGAATCTCGCCGCACTCCTCTTTTTGCGGCAAAAGCGCACCGGAAATCCGCTCCCCAGGTCGAAGAGAAAGAGTGTCGCTTCCGGCAATGGTGCCTCTTCCGAAAAGGAGGGCTCCTCGAAGCCACGCACCTCCCGCTCTTCTCACTCCGGGCAGAGCGGCAGCGGAGGGGTGCAGAAAAAGGGAGGTCGGGGCGCCATGGAGAGTGGCTTCGCCGGAAGTGTGAAGTTTCCGATCGGTTCGAAAACCTATGAATTGATCAACAAAGGATATATCGATGAACGCAAGCCCTGGTAGAGTCTCTCTTCTCGTAATGGCCCTCGCCGTGCTGCTTCGGGCCGCTTCCGACTACTCCTACGCGCTTTCCCTGTCGAAACGCTCCCCCCTTCTCAAAGAGCCGTTCATCGTGACCTTCGAGGTGAACCAGACCGACCCATCGAAGGTGATGTTCTTCGATTTCGGTATCAAAAGCGGCGACGCACTCTTCGTCCATCGGCTCGACAGGGTGGTTGACGAGGGGTATCATGCGAGAAAGGAGCGCTACATCTACCTTCTCTATCCGTTGAGAGAGGGGGAGGTGGAGGTCGGTTTCGATCTCCTGGTAAGACGCGGTAACGACGAGTTGCTCTCCAGCGCCTTTACCGGTGGGCGCTACAATGTCAAGTCGGTGGAGACCGACGACCGTCTCGAGCCGATCCCCTCCGAGACCGTTTCAACCAGACCGCTCCCCGTCGCGGCGAAGCTCGTGGGCCGTTTCAGTATGGAGCGGCGTATCGACAGGAGAAGGATCGGCTCCCACGAGCCGATCTATCTCACGGTGAAGCTCGATGGGGTTGGGTATGCGCCGGACCTGGAGCGCCTGGATCTCTTGCCTCCGATCGAAGGGGTGAGGGTGTTTGTGGACGATCCGCAGATCCGCCGCCGCTATGCGAACGACGGCATTCATGTCGAAGCCACCTTCCGCTACGCCCTGGTATCCGAAGACGACTTCACGATTCCGAAACTCGACATAGAGGCGTTCGATCCGGAAGGGGGCAGGGCCTACCGGCTGGAGGCACCGCCTCTGCAGATACCGGTCGAACCGGTGGAGCGCTCTTCGCTCGTGGAGAGGCGGGAGTCTCCTGCGAGGATCGATTCACCCCTCGAAGCGATCGGGTCATCTCTTCTCTCTCTGGCACTCTTTGCCGCGGGATGGATCGGTGCGCTGCTCTTCCAGAGGCTCCGGGCCCTCTATGTGACTCCGGGAGGCGGTGAGGGTGAGTGGGGAAGAAGGGTGGCGTCGTGCAAAGATGCGAAAATGTTGCTGAAGCTGCTTCTTCTGGAGGATCCTCGGCGATACGAACCGTGGATCTCCAGGCTGGAAGATGCCCTCTACACAGGTGAAGCGATCGATCTGAAAAAGGTGAAAAGAGAGGTTCTCAATGGGCGCTGAAAAGCTCTTCGCACTCCTGCTCCCCCTCGCTCTGTGGCCGTCTGAAGGGGCGTTGGAGATGGAGGGTGAGAGGATCTATATGGCGAAGGGGTGCTATGGCTGCCACGGCGTCGCGGGGGAAGGGGTCAACGACTTTCCGAAACTGGCCGGAAAATCGAAGGGGTATCTCGCTAAGCGGCTTCGCGAACTGAAGAGGGGAGTTGGGCGTACACCCGGGCGGCAGATGATGATCCCCTTCGCCAAGAGGCTCACGGAGAGGGAGATCGTCGCCATCAGCGCTTTTCTATGCGGTGCCGGAGAGACGGGAGATGGCGATCGGATGGAGATCCCGGAGGAGATTCTGGGCGGAAACGACTGATCGGCCCTTTGGGGGAGGCAGATCAGATCGCGGCGACATGTTCGCGGAGCGAGTGGATCTTTCCGACGAGGGTTTCGACCAGCCGATGGCTTTCGGCGATGATTCTCGTATCTTCGTTCAGCTTCCGGTTGAGGTGCTCGACCATCTTTTTGGCATTGAGAACCTCGTTGTCGATGATCTTCGAATTTTCGGTATCTTCGTGGCTCAGGCGGTTGACGTCTGCGATGATATTGTTCGCCTCGCTCATCTTCTCGAAGGAGCTTTCGCTCACATCCACCAGTTTCTGCATCGACTCGGCGTTCTGCTTTACGCGTGCGCTCACATCCTCGACCGATTGGACGATCGAGTTGATCGTGATGTTGATCTCGCCGAGGCTCTTTTGGGTCTTTTCGGCGAGATTCCGCACTTCGTCGGCGACGACGGCGAATCCCCTGCCGTGCTCCCCGGCTCTCGCCGCTTCGATGGCGGCGTTGAGAGCCAACAGGTTGGTCTGGTCGGCGATGTCGGAGATGATCCCCAGGACATCCTTGATCTGGTTCGTCGTTTCGCTGAGCGTATGGAGCTGGTTGCTGACATCCATATTCTTCTCGTACTGTACGTTGACGTCCCGGTTCAGGGTCGAGATCTCTTTCTGGGCCTTTTCGATCATTTCGCTCGAGAGGACGATCTCCTCCTGCAGCTTTTTCGAATAGTCGATATTTTTGCGGCTCTCCTCCTCCGCTACGCCAAGAGAGTTCGCGATCTTTTCGGAGAGTCCGTCCGTCTCCTCCATCATCCTGTCGATCGAGTCGGAGTATTCGCCGATCTTTTCGGCGACCGTGTCGGTATCCCGCATCAGCTCTCCCAGATCGACCACGGAGAGGATCTTCTCCCTGAAGGCGTTGACCGCTTCGACGAGCTCTTCGTACTCCCGGCTGAATTTCGCGTCGATCCGAAGAGGCTCGGAGAGGCGCATCGACTTGAGATAGTCGATACTCTTTTTGGCGATGTCGACACCGTTGACCTTCTCGTCGATATCGTGGACCAGAACGACGAAGGCCACGACGAACTGGACCGCCGAGCCGATCGGATTGTCCGTGAAGAAGATCGCGTTGACGACCAGCAGCGTGATTCCGATCCAGTGAACGGCTCTCATTCTGAAAAAGAGCGATCGGCCCATTCATTCTCCTTTCCGGTTTTCTCGGATGCCCGGCAAGAGGGTTTCGGATACCGGGCAAAAATGTGATTTTTTACAGGGATAGTATCGTCAAAATGGGAAAAATCATAAACCCGCTCTTTTCGAACGAACCGCAGAAGTCAGCGAAGAACCCTTTACGACCACTCGATACAGGCGATCTCAGCCTCCGTCCCCAGGCGCATCGGCGGACCCCAGAAACCGATCCCGCTGTTGACGTAGATATGGGTGTTCGGGCCGAGAGTGTGAAGGCCACGCAGATAGGGCTGCTGCAGACGGACCAGGTAGCCGAAGGGCCAGATCTGCCCTCCGTGTGTGTGGCCGCAGAGCATCAGGGAGGGGCGAAAAGGCCCCAGGTATCGGACGAAACGGGGCTGGTGGGCCAAAAGGAGGGTGGAGGCACCGCTCGGGATTCCACGGGTTGCGGCGGCGATATCCGGCGGGAAGCGGCCGGATCGCAGACCGAAAAGATCGTAGACTCCGACGATATGAAAAGGGCCCAGATCGACCGAACGGTTGCCCAGCACCTGGATACCGAGACCTTTGAGATGCGACAGGGTCGCTTCGATTCCGTGGAAATATTCGTGGTTTCCGGGGACGTAGTAGGTACCGAAGCGGCTTCGAAGACCGCCAAGAGGTTCGAGGGCGTGCGCCAGGCGAGAAACGGCGAGATCGGTCAGGTCTCCCGTGATCGCCACCAGATCCGGCTCGAGGGCGTTGATGCGCCGAACGCTCTCCTCGACGAAAGGGCGTTCGATAAGGCCGCCGATATGCATGTCGCTGATCTGCACGATCCGGTAGCGGTCGCCGCCGAAGCGCCCTTGACGCACTTCGATCCGGTTGATGACGGGCCGCTTCGTCCCTTCGGCGATGCTGTAGCCGCTCACTCCCGCCCCTGCGACGAGAAAGGCGAGATCGCCACCCCGCTTGAAGAGGTGCCGCCGGCCGCTTCTGAAAGGGAGATGGCGCTGAAGAAGGTGAAGCAGCTCGTACAGGACGATCGAAAGGAGCAGAATGAAGCTCATGCCGATACTGATCGAAAAGAGTGCGTAGAGGGGTTTGGGCAGGTCGGTGAGGTAGCGGGCCGCCACGTAACCCACGTTTCCGGCGAAGTTGACGGAGAGAAAGAGGGTGAGCCCGCGTTTGGCTGCGGAACCCAGGTGCATCTTTGTGACGACGCGACGGTGGGCCAGGAGGTGGATCAGTCCGAAAAGGAGCAGAAAGAGGGCGAAAAAGAGGAGTTTGAGAGTTCCCATCCCAAAAGGCCCCGGGCCTATCCTCTCCAGTTCCAGTAGAGGAGCATCGTTTCGATACGGATATCGCTTCTGCGGGGCTTGATGAAAAAGGATTCGATCGGGAACCGTTCGGTGTCGTATCTGGTGTCGAGATCGTCGAGCCGCTCTTGCAGTTCATCCCTCAGCGACTCGATACTCGCCTCCACCGACTCGACCTGCTCTTTGGCCCTTTGCACGTCGCTTCGCTCCTTGAGAATCCTCTTTCCGCTGCGCAGGGCGCGTCCCGCTTTTCCGACGGCTCCCCGCCTGCCGCCGAAAAATGCGCCAAAGAGGGCCAGCCCCGTGTCGATGAGCGAGTCGGCGGTTTTCTGCTGCACATCCTCCTCCTCTTTCTCGAGCTTTTGGAGGGCCCGTTCGTAGCGTTTGCGGAGGGTTTCGAGCCTCTTTTCGTACCGGGCTTCGAGCTTTTGGGCTTCGGCCTCCCGCCGCTCCTCCAGCGCTTCGGCGACCCGCTGTGCGAAGCGCTCTCTCGTCTCACCGGGAGACGACTCCATTTTGAGCGGCCGGCAGCGGAAGAGTTCGAGTCTCCTGTGGGCATAGAGGTGGTCGGCGAGTCCCTTCTTGAAAGGTTTGATGCCGCGGGCGGAGGCGACGAAAGGCGGAAGCGGTGCAAAAGAGACCTCGGACGCAGGGGTTTTGGGAGCCTCTTCGAAGCTCTCGTCGCACGGCTGTGCCTCCTCCCAGTCGAGACGCTCCATCCCCTCTTCCAGCTCCAGCAGAGTGCAGTGCTCCTCCACCAGGTCGATTCCCCTTGAGGCGTTGAAGAAGCGAACCGTCGCCCGGGCGGCGAGTGCGGGGAGGTAGGTGCCCCCTCTCTCCCTGGGTGTATCGTAGCGGCAGGGGATGGAGGAGGCGAGAACGGGAGGTGACACGGCGGCGGAAGCGGGCGCGGACGGACCGGTCGGCAGGGGCTTTTCCTCCTTCGTCCCGCGATCTCTTTTTCGCTCCATCAGGCGGGCGATTTCCCGCTTTTGCAGGGGGCCCTTGAGATAGCTGAGGACCCAGCGGGTCCCGAAGAGTCGCACACGCTCTTCATGGGCGCTCTTGAGAAAGAAGACCCGTTTGGGAAGAGACGAGAGGATCTGCGCGACCCTCTCCCTGGAGAGAGAGCCCCCCAGTTTCCCGCTGAGTCCCTCGATCACCTTGGAGATATCCTGCTTCGTCTGCAGGCGTCCGATCAGCCAGGTACCGATGTTGGAGAGCCCCTTGTAGTCGAGATCGACGGGGTTTTGGGTACTGAGCACCATCCCCACCCCGAAGGCGCGCGCCTGCTTGAGCATCAGCATCATCGGCTCCTTGGAGGGGGGATTTTTGCTGGGGGGGAAGTAGCCGTAGATCTCGTCCATGTAGACCAGTGCCCGCAGGCGACCCGTTCCGCTCTGGCGGCGCATCCACCCCACGATCCTGTTGAGCAGCAGAGTGACGAAGAACATCCGCTCCTGGTCGCTCAGGTGGGCGATGGAGAAGATCGAGATCTTCGATGTGCGGTTGGCGTCGTAGAGGAGATCGTCGATGTCGAGGGGATCCCCTTTGAGCCAGTTTTCAAACGTGGGACTCGCCAGGACATTGTTGAACTTCGAGGCGAGTTTGAAGCGCTCCGACGGGGGGTAGAAGCTCTCAAGAGGCAGCACCCCGATCTTCGAGAAGGGCGGGGTGATCATCCGGGCGATCAGTGTACCCATATCGAGGCTCTCTCCCGCGATCCAGGCGCGCTTGATAATCTGTGCCAGAAGAATGAACTCCCGGCTCTCGAGCGGATCGGCCTCGATGGAGACGAGGGAGAGCAGCGAGGCGACGGTGGAGTTGATCGTCGAGGCCAGTGCGTCGGCATCCTCCAGCAGCGTCTTGTCCGGCACTTCGAGGCTGCTGAGGATGTTGACCGGCACGCCGGCGCTGCTGCCGGGGGTGTAGATCGTGACGTCGTGCTCCTTGAAGCGGGCGATCCGCTCCCGGTCCTGACCGAAACTCTCGATCCCCTCCCGCCACATCCGCGCGATCTTCCGGGCGTACTCCCCCGGTTCGACCCCCTTCTGGCGCGCCTCCTCCTCCACCCACGGAAGAAACTCCTCCGCATCGAGACGCTCGAAGGCAAGAGCGAGGTTTCCGATATCCCCTTTCGGGTCGATGGCGATGACGGGGATGTTGTCGATGGCCGCCTCCTCGAGGATGCCGACCCCCAGGCCCGTCTTTCCGCTTCCGGTCATACCGATGACGGCGGCGTGGGTCGTGAAGTGTTTCGATTTCACCAGGGTTGGGGTGTCCGTCGGCTCGAGGGTCTCGTCCGCCAGATCCTTTCCCAGGTAGAAGATTCCCAGTTTCTCGAAGATCGTATTCATTGTCGTGATCACTCCTTTGCATCTTCCTGTTGTGCGCCCAAATCGAGCTTCATCGGTACGAGCCCCGTCTCCGTCAGACTCCCGACGGCTCCGCCTTTTTCGATCTCGAGCCTCTCGGGGCCGACTCCCCTTCCGGCCAGGTAGTCGGCGACGTGACGGGCCCGCGTCTGCGCCAGCCCTTCCAGTTCCGCCGCCTTCACCTCGAAGTTCGCCTTCAGGGCCGTGCGAAGGGTTTGGAGATACCCCCTCGCATCCTCTCTCTCTCCGCGTTCGCGAAGTTCGGCTTCAAAGGTGCTTTTGAGGGTTTCGAGCGCTTTGGCTCCGGCCCGTTCGCGATAGAGACTCTCCAGAAGCTGCACCGTCGCCTCCTCGCCGATCGCTTCGAGGCGTCTCTTTCCCACTCTTTCGGCCAGAAGGGCTCTCAGCTTCGCCTCGGCGATCGCCTCCCGGTCCGCTACGGGGTGGTAGACCCCGCCGATCTTCAGCGCCAGCAGCGGACGTTTTGCGAACGCCTCGGCGATCTTGTCGAGCTTCTCCCGTTCGGTGGGGTCGATCACGCCGCTTCCCGGCTCGAAAGAGAGATACTGGAGCTCCTCCCCTTCGATACCGAGGATCGAGCCCAGAAAGCGAAAGGGTGCGGTGACGATGCCGGTGATCATGTTGCCGATCGCCTGCCACACGACTTTGGAGATTCGAAACTGCGGATCGGTGACGTTGCCCTCCACCGGAATGTCGAGATCGATGACGCCGTTGGAGTCTTTCAGGAGCGCCAGGGCGAGGTGGATCGGGGCGTTGATGCTCTCGTTGCTCTCGATCTTCTCACCCAGTTCGAGCCGCTTGAGGACGATCTTGTTGTCGCTTTTGAGGCGGCCGTCGTCGATGAGGTAGCGGAGTTTGAGCCAGAGCCGCCCCTCCCGGATGGCGTAGCCGATATACTTGCCGGTGTAGGGGGAGAGGTTCCGCATCGGAAGGTTTCGGAAATCGACATCGACACGGCTGCGCTCAAGAGGGTTCCTGGTGATCATCGAGGCGTCGATCTTCGCCATGCCGTAACGCTCCACGATCCCCTTGAGGGCGATTCTGGCTTCGCTCTCCGGAAGGTTTCCGATTCCAAGGGCGTCGCCGTCGAGGTCGTGGATATGGGTACGGAAGGGGAGGGGAAGCGAAAGGTCGGAGAAGTCGCTGCTCCCCTTCTCGATCTTCAGATCGGTGATCGAGACTCTGAAGGGTTCCTCCTCTTGGGCGGATTTTGACCCTTTTGGGGGTTCTTTGCGGTCGCTTTCCCTCTCTTTCACGATCCCGTCGAGGTTGGTGGAGCGGTCTTCGGCGATGTCGACTCTGACATAGGGTTCGACGATACGCAGGGTGTCGATCTTCATCTTTGCGGGCATCAGTTGCAGGTGGGCCGGCGAGAGTACGATCCGCTTGAAGGTGGCGATCTTCTCCTTTTTGAGGGCGTGGTCGACCCGCACCCTGTCGAGGGCGAGGCTGTAATCGACGATCGCCCTCGGAGTCCGTTTCGTATCGTAGGAGAGGGCGGCCTCCAGCCCCAGGGTTCCGCTGGGGATGTCGAGATTGACGAAGCGCTGCAGATAGGGGAGGTAGGGGGAGAGGGCGACGTCGGCGAGTTCGAGCTTCGCGTCGGTTCTGAGCGGATCGAGCAGAAGGTGCCCCTCGCCCCGCAGCGTACCACGCTCCGGCATTTTCAGCGTGAAGCGAAAAGGTGCCGCCTCCTGCTGGGGATAGCTGAAATCCTTCACTCCCAGGGCGATCTTCTGCAGACTCAGCCGTACCGGTTCTGCGCCGGTTCGATCCTCGAAACGGAAAGATCCTCCGCCCAGGTCGAACCGTTTGAGGGTCACCAGGAGCGGCCGTCCGTTCGTATCGGTTTTGGCTGGGGGGCTCTCTTTCGGCGCGGAGGTTTCGGAAAGGAAGAGCCGCTGCAGGTTGGTCTCCCCGCTTTTGAAGAGTGTGGCGGAGACTCGGGGAGCTTCGAGGAGGAGGGCGTCGATGTCGACTCTTCGCTCGGGAAGTCGCAACACCCCTTCCGTCAGGGCGACGCGGGCTATCCCAAGCGGGGTCTCCTGCCGTTTTCGGTCGGTGAGACTCACCGCTTCAAGGGCCAGGGAGCGCAGTGTCAGGCGCAGCGTGCCATCGGTATCGAAGCGGAGATCCTCGATGCGGTGGGTATGGTCGGCGTCGAGCCGGTAGAGGGGAGTTTCGAAGCGGGTATGGAGCCCCGTGAGGGTGACGGTGGAGATATCGATCCGCCACGGTTTGTCGCCGGATCCGTTTCCGGTACTCTCTTTTCCGTCACGCTTCCTCTCTCCCGGTTCGTGGCGGAGCCACCGCTGGAAGGAGAGGACCCCTTTTTCATCCCGGAAGATGGAGAGGTTCGATCCATCGAGAGTGACGCGATCGACCAGAAGGTGTCGTTTCGGCCATCGGAGCGCGGCCCCCTCCACCCGGAAGCGGTCGATGGAGAGTGGCTGGGACGATTCGTCGCGGACCCGTACGGTATCCAGGTGCAGTCGTCCATTGTCGATTTCGGCGCTCAGCGTACCGTTTCGATCGTAGAGGCGGTAGTCGAGAGCGAGCGCCCCGTCTCCCTCCGTCAATCTCAGGCGGGTGCTTTGCTGCAGATAGGGGGTGAAGGGTGCGAGAGCGAGCCGGTCGATGCTGAGATTGCCATCGAGCCGCAAAGGGTCGAGGGAGAGGGAGGTATAGGAGCGGATCCTGGCGCCTCTTGCGGTTTCGATCTTAAAGGCCATCACCCCGCTGTGGGAGGGGAAGGTGCGAAGGTGTTCGATCCCGAAGTCGAGATGGGCCGCCTCCAGCTCCACCGCGGACGAAGGCCGCTCGTCCCGGAAACGTACCCGGGCCCCCTCGATGGCGAACTGGCCGAGATGGATTTTCGGGGGTTCGCCGTCCGGGATTTTTTGGGGTCGCCTCTTCGGCGTCCGTCGCTGGCCAAGATGCTCCAGTATCGGGGAGAAGTTGAAACGACCGTCACGGTGTATGACGAGGGTGAGCTGCGGATTTTTGAGGCGGAGCGTGCCGATCTGCACGGTGAACGTGAGGAGTGAATCGAGCGGGTCGGGATCGATTTCGATCGATCCGAGGCGGAGCAGATCGCTGCCGTTGCCGTCGGAAATGGCGAGATCGGGAATCGTCAACTCCATCGTAAAGGGGTTGAAAGAGATCGATCCCATCGTGACGGGAGTGCCGAGAGTGTCGCTCAAAAGGGGCGGAAGTTTCCGCTCGGCGAGATGGGGCAGGAGCCAGAACCCGGCGACGGTGTAGAGCAGCACAAGCGGCAGAACCACCCAAAGGAGCAAACGTTTCACCTCTTCTTCCCTTCCACTTTTGGCTCTATTTTACGATTTTTTCCTTAATTTCGCGAGATAGAATCCGTCCGTTTCCGTTGTGGGAAGGATACGCAGCGTATCGGCGAGGGAGGGGTCGAACCGCTTCTTGCGCCACGATGTCAGACCCGGACGGCAGTGTGCGACGGTCGGATCGATCGGCTCGACGGTCAGATCGTCGAAGCTTGCGAGTGCCTTGTCGACGACGGCTTCGTTCTCCTCGGGGGCGAAGGAGCAGGTGGCGTAGAGGAGGGTTCCGCCGGGTTTGAGGCTCTTGATCGCCGAACGGATCAGGCGGTACTGGAGTCTGGCCATCTCCCGGATCTTCCGCTCGCTCCAGTAGGCGAAGCTCTTCGGTTCGCCGATGCGGAATTTCGCTTCGGTGGAGCAGGGGGCGTCGAGCATGACGCGGTCGAACATCGCCGGGCATTTGGCCCCCACGCCGCGGCCGTCGGTCATGTAGTGGTGGGCGATCGTGACGCCGCCGCGTTGTAGGTTCGCCTTGAGGCGGAAGAAACGCTCTTTGGCCGGCTCCACCACCGAGAGCCAGCCCCGGTCGGCCATCATCGCCGCCATCATCAGTGATTTGCCTCCGGGTGCGGCGGCGAGATCGAGTACCCTCTCGCCGGGACGGGGGTCCAGTGCCAGGGGGGCGAGCATCGAGGAGAGGCTCTGGATATAGATCGCACCCGAGGCGAAAAGAGCGCTTCTTGTGAGCGTTTCACGGAAGCGGATGTCGGCGGTGTATGCGTAGGGGTACCACGCCACCGGCTCCACACGGATATCGAGCGTTTCGAGTTCGTCCAGCACCTCCTCTTTCGAAGCGACGAGGGGATTGATACGAAACGAAACACGACGGCGTTCCCGGAAGGTGTGCAGAAGCTCCTCGGCCTCCTGCGGGTAGATCTCCCGAAAGCGCTCGACGAAACGTTCGGGCAGTGCCATCGTTATACCGGCAGGCCGAGCTGGCGGAATCCCACGAGCAGCAGGCCGCTGGCCAGACCTGCCGCCGCACCGGCGACCAGATCGTCGCCCATGACTCCCCACCCGCCCGGAGCTTCACGGTCGATACGGCCGATGACGGATGGTTTCCAGATATCGAAGAGGCGGAAAAAGAGGAAGCTCGAGACCAGTGCCGCGGGGGAGGCGCCGCTGAAACAGAGGGCGAGCCAGACTCCTGCGATCTCGTCGATGACGATCCGCTTGTCGTCGTGGATCCCGGTACGCGCCTCGTATCGGTCGATCTGGCGGATGCCGAAAAGTGTGACGAGAATCGTCAGCAGAAAGAGGGTCGAGATCGGAAAAAAGTGCAAAACGGCCGCCCCGAGCCCCAGTCCCACGAGACTCCCCCATGTTCCGGGGGCTTTGGGGAGCAGGCCGCTTCCAAGGCCGGCGAGAAAGAGTTTTTCGGTCGGGGTCACGGATACTCCTTGCTACTTCAGCGACGTGGTCTGGTAGAGTTTCATCAGCTTGATGTAGAAATCCTCTTCGCTCTGGTTCTCCAGCAGCCCCGAGCCGGGCATCAGGTCGTAGTAGATCTTTTCGAGGTTCTCGAAGCGCCTGGGGAAGAGGTGGGCGAGGATCATCGCCGAGAGCTCCTTGCGGATCAGTACCGCAGGCGGAAGGAGTCCCTTTTTGAGCAGTTCCAGGATCGAGTCGGCGTGGTAGGAGATGTGGTGGTGCTCCCCGTGGGGACAGGTACGGCTGCTCACCAGTGTGCGGCAGATGTCGCAGTAGGCGTATTCCGGGGCGGTGTGGATCTGGATCGAAAACCCCTGGATATGGTCGAAGACCGACTGGATCCGGTTCTTGTCGTAAAACGACCCGAGTCCCGCGTGGTTCTGGCCGATCACCAGTTCGTCGCAGCCGAAATTCTGCGCCACCAGCGCATCGAGAATCACCTCGTTGTAGCCGGCGAAGATGTAGGTGTACTCCAGCGGGACGATGATGACCCGGTTGGCCGGCAGGTAGTTCTTGACGAAATACTCCATCGAGCGGTAGCGGAGCTCGTAGGGGAGGGTACTGTCCTCCCGGTAGGGCTTGAAGAGGAAGATCACCACCAGGTCGGAGCGGTCGAGGGTGGTCCGGATGAGCCGTTCGTGGGCTCTATGCAGGGGGCGTGCCGCCATCATCAGCGCGCTGGTCTGTTTGGCCCCGATCCGCTCCTTTGCCGTGGCGATCCTCTCCTTGATGCGGCGCAGGCTCGGGTACTCCACCCGGTATCGGCCGCTGATGGCGTAGCGTCCCAGCCGCTTCATCGTCGCCTCCACTCCGGGGTGGGAGGGATTCTGGGTGCCGTAGATCTCCTGCACCCGCGCCTGCGGGTCGATCTCGAAGACCTCTTGGGTTTCGATCCAGCCTACCGGTTCGTCGTCGACGATCAGCTCCACCCGCTCTCCCGGTTCGAGCGATTTGAGCACGGCTTCGTTGCGTCGCCCCTTGGGAGCGAGGATGAAGGCGAAGGGGAAGCTGTGACCTCTGTAGAGTTTCGTACGGTTGACCTCCTCGGCCGTTTTGCGGTCCATCAGGCCGTCGACGGGCTTCAAGAGCCCCTCCTGGACCAGCGCCAGTGTAGAGAGCGCTTCGCGGTCGATATAGATTTTTCTACTCAAAAAGGCTCCTTTTGCGGAGGGGATTGATGCGGCTATTTTTTCTTGAAGATGCCATACTTCTTTCGCTTCTCCCAGAGCGATTTGCGGGAGATACCTAGCTTCTTGCTCAGCTCCGTGTCGGGAAACTTGCTCTGGTAGATATGGATGATGAACTTGACGTAGTCGTCGATGGTGAGGATTTCGGTCCGGTCGAAGATCTTGTGCTCGCTGATCATCTCGATCGTCTCGAGCCCCTCCTCTTCGAAATTCTCGGTCGTCGAACTGATGACGTCTCTGCCCTCCACCGCCGCCAGGAAGGTCCGCTTTTCACTCTTTTTCAGGGTCTGGTACTCGGGCATGTAGGCGATGCAGTCGTGTTCGATCCTCCCCAGCTTCTCGATCGAAGATGGGTCGCTCAGCGGCAGGTAGCGCAGAGGACGTTTCAGCTCCCTTGCGAGGGCGAAGGCGAAAGCGTCGGCCTGCTTCTGATAGTTGGTCTTCACCATGATCGGCAGGGAGCAGCGGATCTCTTCGGGAAGCCGGACATTCTTCATCTGGTGGGCGAAGTACTCTTCGTAGAGGGTACACTCCTGCCTGAGTCGCTTGTAGTCGTGGTAGTGGTTGATCTTCCGGATCAGCTCCTCGATCATGAAGGGCTTCTGGATATAGTCTTTCGCTCCCGATTTGAGTGGATCGGTAACAGTATCGTTGCTGATATAGGAGACCATCAGGAGGATGATCTCGTTTTTGTACCGGTTGATGATGGGGTAGAAGTCCTGTCCGGAGAGGTTGGTCGAAAGAAGGATGACGTCGTAGCACCCTTTGTGGGTCAGTGCGTCGTTGACCGTGGCGAAAATGTCGCACTCATGGCCGTAATCGACCAGCTTTCCGGCGATACTCTGGGCCAGGTAGATCTCATCTTCGACGATCAATATTTTCATGGTCGTGTCCAGTCGTGGAATGTGAGCGTGGCCGCCGCCGTGACGGCGACCCCCTCTTTGCGCCCTACGAAGCCCAGCCCCTCGGTCGTCGTCGCCTTGACGTTGACCATCGGCGGCGGGATCTGCAGAAGTTCGGCGATCCGTCGGCCCATCCGCTCCTTGTAGGGGGAGAGTTTCGGCACCTGGGCGGCGATGGTGAGATCGGCATGGAGGATACGGAATCCGCAGTTTCGAACCATCTGCACGACCTTTTGGAGCAGCTCTCCCGAATCGGCCCCGGCATAGGCGTCGTCGGTATCGGGGAAGAGTCCGCCGATATCGCCCATTCCCGCCGCACCGAGCAGAGCGTCGATCAGGGCGTGAATCGCCACGTCGCCGTCGGAGTGGGCTTTGAAGCCGTAGCCGGCCTCGATCGGGACGTTGCACAGAACCATCCGCCCTCCGGGTTCGAAGGCGTGGACGTCGTAGCCCGTACCGGTGAAAGTGAGAGAGGTGTCGGGACCCTCTCCCCGGAGGCAGGGGAGGTGGCGGATATCGTCTCTGAAGGTGAGTTTGTGCAGCGATTCGTCCCCCTCGACGAAGACCACCCTTCCGCCGGCATGGACGATGGCGCTGCTCTCGTCGGTGAAGTTCCCGGGGGAGCGAAGAGCCGTGCGCAGACTTTCGGTGCGGCTCAGCTGCGGGGTCTGGATGCGCAGCACCTTCTCCCGGTCGACAGGCCTGCCGTCGTAGTAGACGGTATCGCTCACGCCGAGGGTGGGGACGGCACAGTCGGCGTCGCCGATAGCCTCCAGCAGCCTCCGGCAGACCTCTTCGCCGACGCAGGCCCTGGCCACGTCGCTCACGAGCACCAGCGGTGTCCGGACCGCTTCGAGGGCGTTGAGCAGCGAGGCCTGGCGGCTCGTACCGCCCGGCGTGAAGAGGTAGTCGGCGTAGCGCCGCATATAGGTGATCTCTTCGGGATGGGAGGCGACGACGATCCTTTCGAAAAGGTGCATCGATTCGAAACGGCGGGCGACTGTGAGCCAGAGGGGATCGCTGCCGATACGGAGCCACTGCTTTTTGACACCCTCTCCGAACCGGGTGGCGTCGCCGGCCGCCAAAAGGATGAGCGTTAAATCAGACAAATTTCCTCCTAAAACTCCCGTCGGTGTTACGAAAGTATACACAAGAAAAGCTTGCTTTTATCTTTTTTGTGATAATTTTTGGGTGATCAGAAGCGGCGCGAACGTGACCGCGGGAAGGATGTTTTCTCATGATGCGAAAAGAGTGGGTCGAAAAACGCAAAAACGATTCCGTACGGACACAGATGTACTATGCGAAGCAGGGTATCGTGACCGAAGAGATGGCCTATGTGGCCAATGTGGAGAAGCTCGATCCCGAGTTTGTCCGAAGCGAGGTGGCGAGGGGACGGATGATCATCCCCGCCAATATCAACCACCACCAGCTCAAGCCCATGGCGATCGGGATGGCGGCGACCTGCAAGATCAACGCCAACATCGGCTCCTCCGCCGTCGCCAGCGATGCCGCCGGAGAGGTGGAGAAGGTGCGTGTCTGTCAGAAATATGGCGCCGATACCATCATGGACCTCTCCACGGGCGGGGATCTGGATATGATTCGCCGGGAGGTGATTCGACATGCCGAAGTGCCGATCGGGACGGTTCCGATGTACCAGATTCTCCACGACTGCAACAACAGGATCGAGGATTTGACGATCGACGCGATGCTCGAAGTGATCGAACGTCAGGCGCAGCAGGGGGTGAGCTACTTCACGATCCACGCCGGTTTTCTGCTGCGCTCCATGCCGCTGATCGCCAAGCGGAAGATGGGGATCGTCAGCCGCGGCGGAAGCCTGATGGCGGCATGGATGATGCACTACCACAAAGAGAACCCCTTCTACACCGCCTATGACGACATTCTCGACATCTGCCGGCGCTACGACGTATCGCTCTCCCTGGGTGACTCCCTGCGCCCCGGCTGTCTCTACGACGCCAGCGACGAGGCGCAGCTGGGCGAACTGAAGGTACTGGGCGAACTGACGCTCAGGGCGTGGGAGAAAGATGTGCAGGTGATGATCGAAGGGCCGGGCCACGTACCGCTCAACCAGGTGGAGCGGAATATGAAGCTCGAGCGCGAGTACTGCCACGACGCTCCCTTCTATATCCTTGGACCTCTGGTTACCGATATCGCCGCCGGGTACGACCATATCAGCTCCGCCATCGGTGCGGCCGTGGGAGGATGGCACGGGGCGAGTATGCTCTGTTACGTCACGCCAAAAGAGCACCTGGGGCTTCCCAACGCCGACGACGTTCGCGAAGGGATCATCGCCTACAAGATCGCGGCCCACGCAGCCGATATCGCCCGGGGTCGCAAAGGGGCGCGCGATATCGACGACGCCATGAGCGACGCACGCTACGCCTTCGACTGGAACAGGCAGTTCGAGCTCGCCCTCGATCCCGACAGGGCCCGCGAATACCACGACGAGACACTGCCGCAGGATGTCTTCAAGGAGGCGGAGTTCTGCTCGATGTGCGGCCCGAAGTTCTGCAGCTACAAGATCAGCCAGGACCTGATCGAAGGGAATGTCGACGTATCGTCGTTCGATACCGCCGCAAGCTGAGACGGGCCTCTTCCGCCCTACCCTGAAGATTTAATAGACACTTAAGGACAAAAGGCGTATCTTTCGCCTCATACCATTCCAAACAATACATAGGAGAAACGACAGATGACCGAAGCAGAAGTCAAAGAGATACTCTCGAGCGTCACGTACCCGGGGTTCACGAAGGATATCGTGACCTTCGGATTCGTCAAGGGTATCGAGATCGACGGCGGCCGGGTGGCGGTGACCGTCGATATCACCTCCAGTTCCCCGGAGGTGAAGAAGGCGCTCGAAGAGGAGATCAGGACGAAACTGGAGATGGCGGGTGCGAGCGAGGTGATCGTGATGATCCAGCAGCCCAAAATGCCGCGCGAAACCTCCAGCCACGGCAAGAATATCGCCCCGCAGGTGAAAAACTTCGTCATGGTCAGCTCCGGCAAAGGGGGCGTGGGCAAATCGACCACTTCGGTCAACCTCGCGATCGCCCTGGCGATGGAGGGCAAGAAGGTGGGCCTGCTCGACGCCGACATCTACGGCCCCAACGTGCCGCGGATGATGGGCATCGAAGATCTTCGCCCGGAAGTGGTCGGCAACAAGGTCAAACCGATCGACGCATATGGTGTCGAAGTGATGAGCATGGGTGTGTTGATGGAAGAGGGGCAGTCGCTCATCTGGCGCGGAGCGATGGTCATGAAAGCGATCGAGCAGTTCCTGCGCGACATCCTCTGGAGTGACCTCGACGTGCTGGTCATCGACATGCCTCCGGGCACGGGCGACGCGCAGCTCACACTGGCCCAGAGCGTACCCGTCACCGCCGGTATCACCGTCACGACACCCCAGAAGGTCTCTTTGGACGATTCACGAAGAAGCCTGGATATGTTCAAAAAGCTCAACATCCCGATCGCCGGGGTCGTCGAGAATATGAGCGGCTTCATCTGCCCGAGCTGCGGAACCGAGAGCGACATCTTCGGCCGGGGCACCGCGGCGGCTGTGGCGGCCGAGTACGACTCCAAACTGTTGGCGCAGATCCCCATCGAGCCGGCGGTGCGCGAAGGGGGCGACGAGGGCAAGCCCATCACCTACCACTACCCTGAAAGCGAAACGGCGAAACGCTACATGAAAGCGGCCGAAGAGCTCTGGGCGACGATCGAAAAGATCAACGAAGAGGGCGGTGTGAGCAAC
>Ga0256914_1001798_pt1 | contig 18625 bp, 16 predicted proteins | sample HulkmetaG_FD_191571 | JGI IMG/M metagenome (GOLD analysis project Ga0256914, IMG submission 191571) | Hydrothermal chimney microbial communities from Main Endeavour vent field at the Juan de Fuca Ridge, Pacific Ocean - Hulk | ecosystem: Environmental > Aquatic > Marine > Hydrothermal vents ... | reverse complement strand
AAAGGGGAAAGGTAGACAAGATCTTTATTAATACAGCCGGCATAGGTGTTATTCCAGATGGGATAGATATAGGTCCACACAGGATATCAGAGAAGGATAAAATAATACTCAGTGGTAGCCTGGGCGAACACTCTATAACTCTTATGGCACTTAGAAACGGACTAGAATTGCCCAAAGGGCTCAGAAGTGATTGTACATCTGTATACCCATTGGTAAGGGAGCTCCTCCCAAAAACGAAGGACATACACGCTATGAGAGATGTAACCCGAGGTGGGTTGGGGACAGTGTTGAATGAATTTCTGGCTAATAACACCTTAGGCATAGAGATAGAGGAGTCAAAGATACCAATCAAACCCGATGTAAAGGCATACTGCGAGATCCTTGGTTTTGATCCGCTGTACCTCGCAAACGAGGGGAAGTTCCTTCTTTTTGCAGCCCCAGAGGCAGCAGAAGAAATACTTAACACAATGAAAAGACACCCCCTTGGCAGAGACGCAGCAATCATAGGAGAGGTTACAGCCAAGCACCCCGGTATTGTCGCAATGAAGACAAACATAGGGGGAAAGCGGATCGTAGACTCACTCGTAGGAGAACAGCTCCCAAGGATATGCTGAAATGGAGCCGGTGATCCGACTCGAACGGACAACCCGCGGATTACGATTCCGCTGCTCTACCAGTTGAGCTACACCGGCCCCTTGGCGCTCCCAGGGGGATTCGAACCCCCGCCGCTGCCTTGAAAGGGCAGTGTCCTTGGCCGCTAGACGATGAGAGCACCATAGCAGGTTAAGTATATCACCCATACAAACAGATTGTCAAGGTAGATTTAGCTCACATGGATAGACAAGCACGAAGATATTTACCAGTCCTATGATAGAACAAAGGGGCAAATACACCCCTGGAAATACCACAAAACAAAGGCAATGTGCTTAAGATACATAAGGCTTTCAAAGTGACTCTTCAGACAATAAAGAAGTAAAAGCACTTGGCAAATATCTACTCTATCTACCAAGTGTGGATCTTATTCACATCTCAAGCAGATTATTCACTATCTCAAACACGGCAAAGGGTTTGCCTATACGAGTTGCATTAGTCGCATAACTCTCATAGAGTTCAGGGTCTTCACGAAATCTCCGAATGATAACAGGAATCTCATTCAAGTCCTCTACATAAACACCTGCCCCTTCAGACACAACATATCTCATGTTCTCTTCCTCCTGTTCAGGAACGGGATAAATCATCACAAGGGGTAACCCAACTGCCAGGCTCTCTGAAACGGTGAGTCCACCGGGCTTCGTTACGATCAGATCTGCAGCTCTCAGTAACCGGTGTATATCACTCACAAAACCGTGTTTCACCAAGTTAACGCAGTTAGAGGCCTTCACTTTCTCAAGGTGCCTGTCCATGGAGTTACCTCTGCCTGCAACGACAACAAAGGTCATCGGAAAATCTATCTGCATTATCGTAGACACTATTTTCAGAGATCTTCTGGTCGGCAGTCCGCTTGCCACGAAGAGAACGACAAAATCATCCTGCGGAATAGAGAGTTCTTTTCTGAGCAAACGCTTATCTTTGCCGACAACCTCAGAGAACTGCGGTGCCACAGGTATGCCAGAGGCAACTACCCGACTGTCACTTATGCCACTCTCCACAAGTGCATCCGCTACAGTTCTGTTAGGTGCAATGTAGAGATCCACCACCTCATCTACCCACAAGCTGTGAAGCGTGTAATCGGTGATAACAGCTACCACCTTACCATGAAACCTACCTTTTTTCTTCATAAAGGAGAGCATAAGGATCGGTAGGAAGTGTGTGCACACTGCAAGATCCGGATCGCAGTCCCTTATAACCTTCATAGGTCTCCTCATAGTATATACTATACCTCTAATCATGGGAGAAAATACCTTCCTGTTACTCCCAATCAAACTGGCCAACCTGTAAAACAAACGACAGGCAACATGGGAATGACTCTCCATAATTTCATAGAATCTGCTATACATCCACCTCACCAGTGGATTGGCAAATCCAAGTAAGTCGATACTCTCGCACTCCATCCCAGTCTGTCGTACCACATCTGCTATAACTTCAGCAGCAACTTTGTGTCCCATACCAGCAGTAATGTAAAACAGACGCAACTTCATTCCACTCACCCCTTCAGGTGTATATTATACACCACCACTGGCACTTGACTACCAACCCTCATACTGTATAATTATTGTAAGCAATCAAAAATCAAAAGGAGGTATGCAAAATGAGAAGGTTGAACATGTTAGTAATATTAACAGCGATAGCCGTAGTAACATTCAGTATATCTGCGTACGGTATGTCCATGCTGCCAACGATGATGGACACGGACAACATAAAGGTAGGCTCATGGGTAAAGTACATGCAGACAACAAACAACCACAAGATGGTAATGTGGATAGGTGCTGTGGGAGAACAAACAATAAATGGCAAGAGGTATCTCTGGATGGAAATGCGCACCACCATAAAGAACAAAAAGATGATAAGCAAAGTACTCATGAGATATTCTTTAACCAAGCACATAATCGAGGTAAAGAGAATCATATTCAAACAGGATGGAAAACCAGCAATGGAACTACCTCCAGAAATGGCTGCAATGGCAGGAAGCATGATAACACCAGTAAGCCCTACAAAAGGTAAAAAAGCAAAGATAGAAGATCTCGGTACCCAAACCATAACGGTACCTGCAGGGACATTTCGTGCAAAGCACATCAAGATTATTGGAGAAGGTTACACCGAGATATGGGAGAGCAACAAGGTTCCCTTCGGCATAGTAAAGGCGCGCTCCTCTGGAGGAGAGACCACTACTTTACTCGGTTATGGTTCAGACGCAAAGACAGCTATTACCGAAAAGCCACAGGTACTGAAAATACCAGTAAAGATGCAATAGTCACTTCTCTGGCTTTAGCAAAGGAAAGAGTATAACATCTCTTATGGAACGAGAGTTGGTAAGCAGCATGACTAATCTATCGACGCCAAGTCCCCAGCCACCCGCTGGGGGCATCCCGTATTCAAGGGCTCTCACAAAGTCCTCGTCCATCGCATGAGCCTCCTCATCACCTTTCGCCCTTTTTGCTGCTTGCTTCTCAAAGCGCTCCCTCTGATCTAAAGGGTCGTTTAACTCAGAGAACGCATTAACTATCTCATCGCCATTTATATAAAGCTCAAAGCGGTTGGTTATCTCTGGATTATCAGGATTCCTCTTTGCAAGTGGAGAAACTGCCACGGGATAGCCTATAACGAATGTGGGCTGAATTAGTTTATCTTCCACCTTCTCCTCAAAGAACTTCACCATCACTTCATCTACATTCTCAACCTCTCCTGCCTCTATCTCTATACCTGAGCTCTTCGCACGCTCGAGTGCTTCTTCCAAGTTATGTATCTCCCTAAAGTCAACCCCTGCGTACTCCTTAACCGCATCTATCATGGGCAACCGTCTCCACGGAGGCGTAAAATCTATTTTACTACCCTGATACTCTATCTCCAGCGAACCTGTAACCCCCTTCACTACATAGCACAGGAGGTCTTCTGTAAACTTCATGACATCTTCGTAGTTAACATAAGCCCAGTAGAATTCCATTGCCGTGAATTCGGGATTGTGCTTTATGTCCATACCTTCATTTCTGAAGTCTTTACCTATCTCGTACACCTTCTCAAAGCTCCCAACAAGTAGTCTCTTAAGATACAATTCCGGCGCTATCCTGAGATAAAAATCGTGGTCAAGCGCATTTAAGTGGGTAACAAAGGGCCTTGCATTGGCTCCACCAGGTATAGGATGCAGTATAGGTGTCTCTACCTCTATAAAACCATGACTGTTCATGTATTCCCTCAGAAGAGTTATGATCTTACTCCTTTTTAAAAAGACATCTTTTGTCTGTGGATTCACCACAAGGTCTACATATCTCTGTCTGTACCTGATCTCTATGTCTTTCAAACCATGCCACTTCTCTGGCAGTGGCCTTATCGCCTTGGTTAAAAGCTGAAAACCCTCTGCCCAAACAGTAATCTCTCCAGTTTTCGTCCTAAACACATTGCCCCATATACCCAGTATGTCACCTATGTCCACCATCTTCTTCAAAAACTCATATCTCTCTTTTCCGAGTTTATTCTCCTGAAAGTACACCTGAACCTTGCCTGCATCATCCATCACATGTCCAAAAGCTGCCCTGCCATGCCTCCTGAAAGAGACGAGTCTGCCTGCTATCCTTACCTCCTTATCAGCCACCTCGTCAGGTTTCAGGTATTCGTACTCCTTCCAAATATCGGCAGTGAGCTTATCCTTATAGAAGTGATCAATGGCAAACGGATCAAAGCCCGATTCCCTCATCTTAAACAGCTTTTCCTTACGGACTCTTATGAGTTCGTTTTCTTCCATTCTTTTCTCCTCCCCCTAAAAAACCTATAATCAATACTCTTTTCATACCTATCAATTATATACCATACTTCATCCCAGCTACCAGCCCTATTTACACCGTCCCTCACCCTGGAAGCACCCGGCAGATCCTTTATAAACCAAGATATAAACTTTTTCGTCTCTCTAAATGCCTTCTGTTGCCCCTTAAACTCCACATAATCACGCAGAAAATCTCTTAAGACTGAAAAGTACTCCTCTTTCGAAATCTCTCTTGGCGCCCTCCCACTTAGCGCCCTCCTCACATCCTCAACGAGCCAGGGATTCCCCAGTACACCTCTTGCAAGCATCACAGCGTCACAACCGGTAAACTCCACCATCCTCACAGCGTCGTCAACCGTCAGTATCCCCCCATTACCCACAACGGGCACATCTGCCATCTCCCTCACACGCCTTATAAACTCCAGATCTACTTCCTCCGCATACCCACCCTTAACAGTCCTTGCGTGCACTGTAATGGCATCTACCCCTGCATCCAGAAGAACCGACACCACTCTGATCCCATCTCTACCATCAGAATACCAACCCTTCCGAATCTTAGCAGTAACAGGCACAGAAATCCTTTCCTTCATCGCCCTGAGTATATCAGAAACCCTTTCAGGCTCCCTCAAAAGGTAAGCACCCTTGCCCCTCTTCACCACCTTCGGGACTGGGCAACCAATGTTGACATCTACAACCACAGCACCCCTGCTGACAGCTATCTCCGACGCCTCTACCATAACATCCGGTTCTCTCCCAAAAAGTTGAACCCCCACAGGTCCTTCATCACGCCCAATATGCAGTATCTCCATCGACCTCTTAGTGCCATTAACTACACCACGGTCATTTACCATCTCAGTGAAGACAAGGTCAGCGCCGTACCTCAGCATAAGCTTCCTAAAAACGATATTTGTAACACCACTCATAGGGGCAATGATCACCCTTTTATTACTCCAAAAATCTTTCCACCAGCTAATAGTTCACCTTCACCCTTTCGTATATTATTCTTAAACCCTTCAGTGTTAGCTCTTTGTCCACGACATCTATCACATCTGTCTTCGCCGCAACGAGCTCTATGAGTCCACCTGTAGCAATCACCTTTGCATCTCCAGAAAGCTCCTCCTTAAACCTTCTAACCATACCCTCCACCATACCTGCAAAACCCATGACAAGCCCCGAACGAATACTGTCAACAACATTCTTCCCTATGCTGCTTTTAGGTATTTCAAGAGAGACACTGGGCAACCTCGCCGTACGGCTAAAGAGTGCATCCCTTGATATCAAAAGCCCTGGAGCTATAGCACCACCCCTGTAGATCCCACCCCTATCTATTGCACAAAAGGTAGATGCAGTGCCAAAATCAACCACTATGGCAGGCGCCCCATAAACAAAGTAAGCAGCTACCGCATTAACAAGCCTATCGGCACCCACCCCACTCGGGGGGTCATAATCCACCTCTATCCCAAGGTCCATGTCCGCCCTGACAAATACGGGTTCCCTACCAAACAGCTCCTTGCAACACTCTCTGAGGTTTCTGTCTATCTGAGGAACAACACTCGAAACTGCAATGCCATCTATGTAATCTACAGAGATGTGGGCATACTTAAACAGAGTATCGAGAATGGCAAGGTACTCACCAGACATCCTCTTCCTCTCGGTAGAAATCCTCCAAGAGACCAGCAACCTCTCATCTTCAAAAACGCCAAGCACCGTATTCGTGTTACCAACATCCATTACCAACAGCATCTTCGATCACCCCACTCAAACCTTCCTCCAAGTAGTAGGAAGCAACAAAACCAATACCGTATATATCTCAAGCCTTCCGAGCAGCATGCACATGCTCAGCAACCACTTGCCTGCTACTGGCACAAACGCATAATTCTGTGCCGGGCCAACTCGTGCAAGGCCTGGACCAATATTGCCAAGTGTAGCAGCAACGGAAGATATTGCCGTTATCGTATCCAATCCAAGAGAACTCATATAGATCGTAGCCACCACAAACATAAGCATATACAACAGGAAAAAACTATGTATGTCAGCCACTACCTCTTCCGAGACAACCTCTTTGTTCAAGACAATAGGCATTACCGCACGAGGATGTATGAGCCTGTACAACCTCCTTACGCCGTCCTTAAGTAGAACCATTATCCTTATGTGCTTTATAGCGCCACCTGTTGAACCAGCACATCCACCAACAAACATGAGAAACAAAAGGAAAAACTGCGAAAGATACGGCCACTTACCAAAGTCAGCCGTGGCATATCCCGTAGTAGTCATTATAGATATAGCTTGGAAAGAGGCATATCTCAGATCCTGTCCAATACTCTTGTAAACATGGTGATGCCACAGATCAAAGGTAATTAGCAAAACGGAAAAGGCAGTAAAGACCGTATAAAAGAGAAACTCTGCATCTTTGTACACCTTCAGCCTACCTTTAAGCGCATAGTAGTGAAGTGAAAAGTTTGCACCAGCTATAAACATAAACACTATTATCACAATATCTACATATACAGAGTGATATGCACCTATGCTCGCATTACGAGTCGAGAAGCCACCTGTAGCCATCGTGCCAAACATGTGACACAGAGATTCAAACAGATTCATTCCACCAAAGTATAGGAGTAATACCTCCGCAGCAGACAAAATTATATACACAATCCACAGAAGTTTTGCAGTCTCCTTTATACGAGGACGCAACTTCTCTGCAACTGGCCCGGGCACCTCCGCTGCAACAAGCTGCATACCCCCTACTCCAAGTGCAGGCAAGATTGCAACAGACAGGAGTATAATACCCATACCTCCAAGCCAGTGCGTAAAGTCCCGCCAGAATAATATACCCAAAGGAGAACCTTCTATGTGCGTAAGAACAGACGCCCCAGTGGTGGTAAAACCAGACATTGCCTCAAAATAGGCATCCGTAAATGTAGGCAAAACACCCGAAAAGACATAGGGAAGGGCACCAAAAGCAGATGCAAGTATCCAACCAAAGGCCACAACGGCAAACCCTTCCTTTCTCCCAAGCTCACCTTCACCCTCTCCCAAAAACGAGAATAAAAAGCCCGCACCAATCGTTATGGACATCGCATACACCAACGGGAGTATGTCGTTTCCATGATAGTAGAACGCCCAAAACAGAGGAAATGACATACTAACCCCCAAAAGAAGCAACAGACGGCCAAGGAAGAAGAAAACCAATCTAATGTTCATAGATACCTACCCCACGAAGAGCCTCTCCACCTTACTTACTTTGGATGTGGGAGAAAATACTATCACCCTGTCACTACCCTCTATGTGGTCATCCCCTTTGGGGATAAAGACATCTCCCCCACGCATAATAGCACCAACGATAAAATCACGAGAACCCCTCAGCTCCACCAGACTCTTACCCACAACAGGGGCATCCTCAGAGACCACCAGCTCCAACGCCTGAACATCTACCCCCTCTAAATAAACACCACTAACAAAACCCCTCCTCCTGATAAACCTCAAGATCGCAGATGTAACATCAACACGGGGATTCACGATAGAGTCTATAGAAAGATACGGCAAAAGGTTCATGTAATCTATCTTTCTGACGAGCGCTATGCTCTTTGTAGCTCCAGCAGACTTCCCAAGCACAGCAGAGAGCAAGTTCACCTCGTCATTTCTCGTCGTAGTAACGAAGCCGTCCACCTCACCTACACCCTCCCTTATCAAAAATTCAAGGTCAGTACCATCACCATTCAACACAACTACATCGTGCAACTCCATCGCAACCTTCTGACACTTCTCCTTATCCACATCTATTACCTTCACAAAAGGCACTCCCATAGAAGAAAGTCTCCTCGCTACCCTAAATCCAACCTTTCCACTACCAACTATCATGACACTCTTGATTCCCCTCTTAAACCGATCAAAGTCGGCAGACTTTCCCAACACAAAGACCTTATCACCCTTCAACAGCACGTCATCCCCTCTGGGAATGAAACTCCTGCCACCCCTAACAACAATAGCTACAAGAAAAACCCCCCTCCACCCAATACTTTCAAAGTCCTTCAACCTCACATTCTCAAGCACATGTCCCTCTCTAATGTTTACGCCGTACATCTTCACATTTCCATCAAAGAAATATGCAACCTGTATGGCAGACGGCAACGCCAAGAGTTCCACTATCTCCTCTGAGATCACCCTCTCAGGACTCACGACAAAGTCTATACCGAGCTCCTTGTGAGAAAAGGTAGCATCTCTGTCAGAATACCTCAGGTCTCTCATTCTTGCAACTGTAGTGGAAACTCCCCGCTTTTTGCCAAACATACAGGACACTATGTTCGTTTCGTCGCTGTTAGCAACTGCGATTATCATGTCCACATCTGTACCAACTCCAGCCTTCTCCAAGATACCCAGCTTTGAACCACTGCCCTTTATAGTCATAACATCAAGCCTTTCTTTCACGCGAGATACCTTGTCTTCATCTATGTCCACAACAACGACATCGTGCTCCTCGGAAGACAAAACCTTCGCAAGGTTAAACCCCACTTCCCCAGCACCAACTATTAGTATCTTCATCTAAACGATCCTACCCCCTCAGCCTCTGCATAAATAGTTCGTACACTACAGAGATATATCTCCTCTCCCTTACCTTCAACAGGTACAGCAGCAAGAGAAAGACAAACATCCCCAGAAGAACCGTTACAGATAATTTTACCAGCAAAATCCACCCATAACAATCCTCAATCCAGTACACACCCAGAACATACACAACAACCAGCATTACCGCACCTACTCCCAATACCCTAAGAAGGGGAAAGAGAAAAGCACCCCACCTCAGAAAGTCAAATCGCCGCCTAAGAATCTCAAACAACACCGCAAAGTTAATGGCAGAAACTACAGAAGTGGCAAAGGCAAGCCCCCCAACATCCAACACATGCATGAGTGAATATGCCAAAACAAAGTTCAATCCCACCATAAATGCACCAACTTTAACCGGTGTCTTAGTATCGTAAGCTGCATAAAACGCTTTCAGTATAAGGTTCAGGTACGCCATAAAAGGTAATCCTGCAGCATAAAAATAGAGCACAAATGAAGTGCTCTCTACTGCCCAAGCACCAAACTCTCCCCTGGCAAAGAGTAGCCTTATAATGGGCTTACCCAACACAGCCAACCCTATGGCAGCAGGTACAACTATAAAGCTAACAAACGCAAGCCCATCTGTTAAAGCATCTACAAACTCAGAGGGGCTATCTTGAGCGCTGTGCTTTGAGAGAGTTGGAAAGACAGCGGTAGATATAGCAATCCCAAAGACCCCCATAGGCAACAACACGAGCCTCAGCGCATAGTTCAACACTGAGATACTACCAGATGTAAGCATAGATGCAAGTATCCTATCTATTACAATATCAAGCTGGGTAACAGCAAGGCCAAACACATACGGAAGCATGAGCCTGCCTATCTGCAAAACATCTGGGTTGTGGAGATCCAAGACAAACCTATACCTATAGCCCTTTTTGTACAACAGGGGCAACTGCACGAAAAACTGCAACCCTCCTCCAACCATCACAGCAACTGCAAGCAAGAGGATAGCCCACCTTACCTTCCCGAAGAGAAGCATAATAGATATAATAGATATGTTCAGCATCGCAGGTGCAAGAGCAGGTACAAAGAACTTGCCCAAGGCGTTTAAGATACCCATAGAGATCGCTGCAAGACTCATAAAAACTATGAAAGGGAACATTACTCGAGTGAGTTTCACGGCAAGCAAGTGCGTAGATTCGCCAAAACCAGGTGCTATAAGTTTCACAAGCCACGGGGCAAAAAATTCACCTGCAGAGACTATAATGATAAACAGTACAATCATGATGTTTATGAGACTGTTAACCGTGTCCCATGCCTCTGTTTGCTCACCCTTTACAATTCTACGGGTGAAAACCGGCACAAAGGCAGCACTTAGCGCACCCTCTGCAAGCAACCTTCTGAGTAGATTGGGTATTGTGTATGCCACCAGAAAGGCGTCGTACTGGGCAGTAGCACCAAAGAAAGCTGCAATAATCATGTCTCTAAACAGTCCCAGTACTCTGCTTACAAGAGTGGCAACCATCATAACGCCCGCAGATTTTACCATGAAAGAAGTCTTTGAAGGCACCATTAAACCCCCAAATAAAAAAGGGTGAGAGTATGTCCCACCCTTTTAAAGTCTCACAAACTATATTGGCAAAGAGCTACCTCACTTCGTCAAAATCTCTTCGGTCTCTTTTTTCTTTCTCCTTTCCTCTACCTCTCTCCTCCTACGCATAAATCTCTCATAGTTGTAGGGCTTATCCTCTTTGCTAAGGAGCTTCATGTAAAGTGGAAGATCCTCTTTTTCCCATATAGGATCAAATATTTCTTTAACCCTCCTCGCATACTCGTCCAGCTTGGGTGCCAGAGGACCCAGAAGCATCTCTGCTCCCGGATGCGTTGGGTGAGCGCCTGTCTCCTTAACTATCCTTCTAAGCACCCACGGATGATCTATGATCATGCAAGGTCTCGTAAGGTTATCATCATCGTAAGGCGCTGCCTCTCTTATCTTAGTGAAGAACGGGCTCTTTAATATTTCTACAAGGCTCTTCTCATGTATATTGTCAGCAGCAAAGTGTGCAAACACGCACGGCTCAACATCTCCAGTTGCAACGATATGCATGTACCTCTCACCAGCAGCCATACAACCATCTACATACAAACCATCATTCCAGAAGTCACCGAGGAATATCGGCTTGGTCTTACGATACTCTCGAACTCTCTCACGGAGCAAGGCTCTCTGCTCAGGAGTGGCCATGTATTCAAGGTCTGGTGCATCGCCAGTAGGAATGTACTGGAAATACCACCCAACCTTTGCACCCTTGCTTATCATAAAGTCTATAAACTCCTCACTGGATATAGCCTCAGTGCTCGTTCTCGTAGCTGTAGCTGAGAAGCCAAACAAAACCCCCTCTTCCCTCAAGATGTCCATTGCTTCCATAACTCTGTCGTAAACGCCCTTCCCCCTGCGCCAGTCTGTCTCCTCCTTAGAACCCTCTATACTTATCATAGGGGCCACATTCCCGAGCTCTACAAGGCGCTTTGCCACATCTCTCGTTATGAGTGTACCATTGGTGTAGAGCTGGAAGTAAGCATCATTGTGTTTCTCCCAGATATCAAACATATCCTTTCTCGTAAATATCTCACCACCGGACATAGTAAAGAAGTACATACCAAGCTCTTTAGCCTCAGTAATAATCCTATCCACATCCTCGAAGCTTAATTCTTTTGCCTTGGGGTACTTAGCAGCATAACAACCTTTACACCTCAAATTGCACTTCATCGTCGGACTAATCACCATAAAATACGGCAAGTGAACATCGTACTCTTTCTCTTTCTTGTCTCTGATACCCCTACCTATTATCATCGAGTTGACAAGCAAATTTATGACAAGCTTGTTCCTGCAGTTTGGATGAAGGTCCTTAAATATGCTTCTCCACAAGACATAAAACGGGTGGTTTTGGTCCGCCATATCTGCAATACCCCTGAAAGTCTCTCTATGAAACTTGGTGGGAGACATTCTCGAAAGGAGTAAAAACACCTTCTTCACATGTGCATCTGACGCTTTAGAGAGAAAAGCCGCTACACCTTTCATTACCTGTGCAGAAACATACCCCTTCGCTCTGGTAAGAATATCCACGAGTTATCCCCCCTTCTTAATGTCAGTGACAACTCCTTCTAAGAGTTCTATCCTATTTTCCAAGGCTTTGAGCATACGCTTTATCTCATTCACCTCTGCCTTTGAAGGTATATCTACCACATCAAACAGCTTTCCTATCTCCTGCCTGATAGTGGATATCATCTCTTCTTTCTTCACTTCCATCCTCTTGGTAAACTCCTCAACTATCTTTTTACCCTCCTCTTCACTCATCTCGCCCTTACTGACCAACTCTTTAACAAGCGCATCTAACTGCGACTTCGTAAACGCCACTACACCTAAACCACTGAACAAAAACTTCCTCAGTAGCTCTATCATAAACTACCACCCCCCAAAGTTAGCATAATTATACTACACCTTTGCAACTTTGTCAAAAAAGCTACTCCACATCTATCTTTGTGACTATCAGCTCCCTCCCCCCTATTATCTCAACATCTATACTCCCACACCTCGGACAGGTGAGATCATACTTCTCCGCCGTATACTCATGACCACAACTATTACACTTCACCCTTATGGGCAGTTTCCTGACTTCCACCTCTGCACCTTCAGCTATACTACCCTTACTCACAACCTCAAAATACAACTTCACAGGCTCGGGCTCTATCGTACTAAACTCTCCCACCTCCACTTCAACCTTCAAAACCCTCTTTGCACCATGCTTCTTTGCTTCTCTCATAACTATGTTAAATATTTCCTGCGTAACACCGAGCTCGTGCATAAAAAAATCCCCCTGCATTTGTGATAAAAACATTTTACCATTTCCTAAAACAAATGCAAGGGAAATCTCTAAAAAACTAACCCTCTCCGCTTCCACTCCACTAAACCATGCACCGTTTTAACCGTATTCGAGAAATGTTTAACTACCTACAAACGCACTCCACAGCATCTTTACTGCACTAACGATCACCACTACTGCAAGTACCAATCTTAAGGCACGATTACCTCTTGATATAGCAAAGTGAGTCCCTAATAAGGCCCCCACTATGTTCCCCGCTGCAAGGACAAGACCTACCTTCAAATCAACAAATCCGTGTAACAGAAAGATGGTCAGGCTAAAGACGGTATAAAGGGCGATTATGGTTACTTTCACTGCATTGGTAGTCAGTAAATCAAGCCCTCCGATGCCGACCAATCCCCATATAAAGAAAAAGCCAACTCCTGCCTGTATAAACCCACCATACATACCTATAAGAAAAAATACCACCCAAACAGCCCACTTGGGCAGTAGTGTATCCCTCTTCTCTTCCCACATCTTTGGCTTCAAAACGAGAAAAACTGCCATCACAGATATAGCTATAGCCACCACAACCTCAAGCACCCTTCTATTCAGGTTTATGGCAAGAAAGGAGCCTGCAACCGCCCCAACAATCGCAGGGATAATAAAAGGTAGCACATCTTTAAAAGACAATACACCCTTCCTGTGGAACTCTCTAACCGCAACAACATTCTGCAGGAGTATTGCTACACGGTTAGTAGCATTCGCAATATCTATACCAAGCCCCAGGAAAACAAGAGTCGGAAGGACAAGCAAAGACCCTCCACCAGCGATCACATTCAAAAAGCCAGCTGCTATACCTACACCAAATACCATTACAAAAAAAATAAAACTCATAATGTCCACCTCCCGTGCAGCATACTCTCATACAGATTCACAGAAACTTGTCAAAATCCTACTGCCTGTCCATCCTTTCTTGGATCAGAAGCACCAAGATAACCATCAGAAAGTCTGTAAATCGCCTGCGCCCCACCAAACATCAAAAAATCATCTGTAACGACAATCTCATGTCCTCGCATCTTCAAGTCATCCAGAACCTCTGGTTTGAACCCGGGCTCAACAGCTACCTTTCTACCTTCAAGCACACGCCAGCGGGGTGCATCACATGCAGCCTGAGGATTCTGGTGAAAGTCAAACACACGCAGCATAACCTGGACATGCCCTTGAGGTTGCATAGGACCACCCATCACACCAAAACTCATCACAGGGAGTCCGTTCTTCGTCACAAATGCAGGTATGATCGTGTGGAAAGGCTTTTTCCCACCATCTACTTGATTTGGATGGCCTTTCTCCAAGCTAAAACCATGACCCCTGTTCTGCATGCTGATACCCGTACCCGGTATCACAATACCGGAGCCAAACCCCATAAAGTTTGATTGTATAAAGGAAACCATCATACCACTTCTATCGGCTACGGTTAGATAAACAGTTCCTCCAGGTTTTGGTGTACCGTAAGTAGAATCCCCAGCCCTCTTGGAATCAATTAACTTCGAACGCATATCCAGATACTCAGAAGACAACAGCTCTCTAAAGTCCACTTCCATCGTCCGTGGATCAGATATATACCTGTAGGTATCCGCAAACGCCAGTTTCATAGCCTCTATTTGCAGGTGTAAGCTGTCTCCCGTGTCCACACCGTAATCTCTCACATCCCAACGGTCCAGTATACCCAACGCAATGAGTGCAGCTATCCCCTGTCCATTGGGTGGCAATTCATGTAGAGTAAATCCGTGATAATCTATGCAAATGGGTTCAACCCACTCCACCTCGTGCAACGCTAAATCCTCCTCGGTGATCATTCCGCCAGTAGCCTTAGCGTGCTCAACTATCTTCTCCGCCAAGACACCGCGATAAAATGCTTCTCCCTTTGTCTCCGCTATCATCTCTAAAGTCTTTGCCTGCTCCTTGAACTCAAACCTTTCCCCAGCCTTAGGTGGTTTTCCCCCGGGTAAAAATGCCCTGGCAAACTCGGGAAAATCCTTGTAAATATCCGCCGCAAGTTCCCACCTTCTCGCAGTAAAAGGAGAGACTATAAAACCATCATAAGCATACCTAACGGCAGGCTCAAACAAATCTGCAAAAGGCAGTTTACCAAACCTGTTAGACAACTCCACCCAAGACGAAACCACACCAGGCACGGTAACCGTATCCCAGCCCAACATAGGCATAGACGAATACTTCTTCGAAAAGTACTCAAAACTCCAAGCAGCAGGAGACTTACCAGAGGCATTAAGGCCGTGCAGCCTTTTCGTATCCCAAACGATGGCAAAAGCGTCTCCACCTATACCATTAGATGTTGGTTCTACTACCGTCAACGCCACAGCTGTAGCAATAGCAGCATCTACTGCATTTCCACCTCTCCAGAGCATCTCTATACCCGCTTGCGCTGCTAATGGCTGAGAGGTAGCTACTATGTTGCCAGCCATAACAGGCATCCTAACAGAAGGATAAGGAAAATCCCACCCAAAATCAACCAAATCTCCCACCCCCAGAATAAACATCACTGTAAGTTTACAGTACTCTAAACCTAACATCAACAAATTTTTATACCCCTCTTTAGCAAAGTTGTGGTATAATATGTAATGGTGAAGTGTAATGTTAAGGGGATTGACAGCGGTATCAAATCCTATTCTTTACTATAAGCTCGACCCAGGAGAGATGGGGATAGCTGCTCCTGCAAGCGCAAGTCAAAGCGTTCTACGGGTAGCATCCCACGAATTGGGGAATATCCACCGCTTCGAGGCAGAAGCGATGGAAAAAGGTGGTATAGTCATATATGAAAACATATATCTAAACAGACAGTTTGTTGGCTCATTTCTGGCTGCAAGGTCTGGTGAATCCAAGGCGTATATCATCTTCCCAAAACACAAAAAAGTTAACACAGCACTACCTAAAAATAAGGAGACAAACGGCAACACCAACCACATAGATGCAAAGAAGGTTCGTACAAAGAGATTGAAAGAGCGAATCCAACGAGAGATACAGATACTCTCTCAAAAACTCCAAGAAGAAGAAAACAACCCTGCAGAAGGGCAAAAAGCAGAAAGGCTCAGGGAGAAGATTAGAAATCTCAAAAGTATCCTGATACGGATAGAACTCGCCCAAAACAACAAAGCTCTACCAGAAAACATAAACCCGCTACCCGGGTTAGTAGGCAGCGGGTTTGATGCCGTCGCGTAACTCCAACTCCTCACTTCTCTTTTACGCTTTCAAGCTCACTTATTCTCTTCTTTATCATTTCGATCTCTTGTTCTATCTTTTTCAACTGTTCCAGAAGCTCCTTCTTTTTATCCGTAAGCCTCTGTATCCTCCTCATAAGCCTATCAATCTCTAAACGGGCTCTGGCTATATCGGCTTTCGCAAGCGCCTCGAGATTCTCGTAAGGATGTCCCCACTTAAATGTAAAGTCAAAATTCCGCCCACTGGTCACCGGGCTTATGGAACTGTCTATAACTATCTGCATGAGAGAGGACGACGGCTTTATTATCGGCTTCCCATTCTTGCCTCTCCTCGCAAAGAAGACCATACCTTCCCTTTTCCCTATTATCTTAAAGTTAAACCTCAAGTCGTACTTCTTAGGTTTGTAGCTCTTGCTGTCTATCCAAAGAGTAACCTTAGAACCAAACGGTGCCGGGTGCATGCTCGGTCCTCTATTATCTATGGAAATTTTGAACGGGAGCATATCTTCAAAGTGTAATGTCTTCAACAGCTGATACTTGTAGTTTTCTGCCTCGTCCTCCGTCCACAGGTGCTTTTCGGCTTCCCAGTTCACTATGGCATCCACCAGCTTTGCAGAGTAGTACGTAACAGTAATAGAAATACGAGCCCTCTTCCCTCTATATACCACTGTCTTCTGAAACTGCGCAAGCGTCTTCTTGTATTCTTCATACACCTTATTACTCTTCGCAAAAGCAAGCGTTGAAAACAAAGACACCAGAATTCCAACCACCACAAAGAAAATCATATACCCTCTTATCCTCTTCATTCCTGATACCTCCCCCCTTCTTCCACACAAAGGATACCCCAAACTGCCCACTTTGTCAATACAAAGAATCCGCCAGCTCACCCAGAAGACCCGATTATCCTCTTTTCCATATCTGCAAGCAGTGGATGAACATAACTTCCATCCTTTATAAGGTACTCCCCATCAGCAATCAGTGTGGGATTCAAACATATGCCGTCTGTATGGCTCTTAGCAGGACCCGCTAACCCTTTGAAGCTATCTGCCTGATTACCAATCCCCCACTCCACAGCACCCCAGACCCTCTCATCCTCAAGGATATTACCCGTTAGCTTTGCTCCTGGGTTGCACCCATAAGAGATATGAGCTATATTAAACATACCAGGGTCATCAAAACTCTTGAGCCATCTCTCAAACCTCTTAGCTTCAGAGCCACCTTTCACAGAAACTACACGACCTTTCTCTACTTCCAAAAATATAGGAGCACGCAAAAGTCCAACATCCTCTGGTGGATAGACAGATCCATCAAAGACCAAAACCCCATTTATGCTCTCTTCAATCGGTGCCCAGTCTACCTGTCCCATCAACATGTAATCCCCTGGACCCATGACACGCCCCTCCGTGAAAATCGGTCTTGCTGGGTCATTCTCAAATTCAAGCTCCATACCCACAGGAGAGGTAAGCCTCATCTTGCGTGTGCTTTTGGTTACTTCAACGAGTTTATCCTGGAATTCAAGCACAAGATCGACATCAACCCGTTCTACCGTTCTAACCAACATGTCCACGCCCATGCCGACCAAACACAGATACCTAACACTACCCTCTGCCATCACATTATCCCAAACAGTAGAATAGAGCAGCCACCCCATGTTAAACTCTATCCAGACATCTGCACTGGAAACCGCAGCCTCCAACGGTTTCTGTGGCAAGTAAGGGTCAGCCGCCTTACCCACTCCCAGTGGCATAGGATACCATACCACCATCGGCTTTGCTCCCAGCAAAGTCGATGCCTTTGCCACAGCCTCAACCACACTCCAGTCACTACCCGTATCTGCAGTTATAACAACACTCTCTCCCTCTTTCACACCAACAATATCTCTCATCAACTTGAAGGCAGCACTCATGGTCTCCAAAGAAAACTTAGTCGGCATCTCTAAACACCCCCACGGCTCTCTTCTATCGGCACATAATCCACATCCAACCCAAGATACTTAGGACCAAATATATTCAAACCACCCTGCGTTCTCCACACCGAAGGTGCAGGGAGTCCAACAACCGCATAACGCTTCCCCACCAAAACATTTGGATTGGTAACCGGCATACCCTCTTCATCCACCACACTTATCAGGTCTGGAACGGTAACATCTATCCTGCCATCTTTCTCAGAATACATGTTTTCGTTCTTGAGATAAACCTTATATCTATGACCAGTAAAATCCCCTTCGCCCTGCAAAACAAAATGACCAACAGTAAAGCCCTCCCTCTCTTCATACAACGCATCTATACACACGCCCTCAAAGAGGAGATACCAACCACCTTCACCAACGAGTGCCTCGACAACTCCTTTTATCGTCCCTGCATGCTCCCTTATCACTCTGCCAAGATTCAGCGCATCTGTTATAGCACCACCTATTACCGCCTCTTTCAATCTATCTCCAGAAACCGGGTGAGAGGTAACACCGACATTCGTGCCACAACCCCATACCACAGCTCTAACGATCCTCTCCGCCATAAAGTCACTACTCACGGTGGGTACCACCATCTCATCGCCAAACGGTGTAACCA
>Ga0256914_1001797_pt1 | contig 18633 bp, 23 predicted proteins | sample HulkmetaG_FD_191571 | JGI IMG/M metagenome (GOLD analysis project Ga0256914, IMG submission 191571) | Hydrothermal chimney microbial communities from Main Endeavour vent field at the Juan de Fuca Ridge, Pacific Ocean - Hulk | ecosystem: Environmental > Aquatic > Marine > Hydrothermal vents ... | reverse complement strand
TCGACGTGCCTACCGTAACGTGTATTACCTACGTTCACTTCCTTAGCGACACCTACTGGGCCCATTGGCGGTATATAAGGGTCGAATAGAACCTCACTTCGTGGTGGCTTACTAAATACCACTGAAACATCTACGGGTTTCTCAGAGAGAGCCACATCTATTACTAACTCAATAGATCTACTCTGAATATCCGTGACGTAGGTACTTAAGGAAGTAGCTGCTCTTACTAAGCTTAATCTCATGCCAATTAGGTCCTCTAACCTCATATCTAGCCAAGACTCAGGTAAGTCGAGGTTTGATGTATTACCCCTAAATGGTGGTGAGACTAATGAGACAGTAACTCTGGGGTAGTTTCTCCACCCAATATAGACTGATGGAGGTGATGCGCCATCTAATGATCTTCCCTTGAAGTATGTACCCATACTAAGTGATGCCTTGACCTCTATCAATAATGGACAGTAAGTTAAACCACATAAGTACTTAGTACCTCTGCACTTAATGCATTCATTATTGAATGAGTACCTACTCCCCATCCCTCATAAAGGGGGTTTAGGAATTTAAAACAACGTACTTACGTAATCATTAATACACCTAACTAATCTTTAGTACTACCGTGCATAGATAGGTTTGGTGCCGGAGATGCTTAGAAGATTAAGTAAGTTACACATAGGTACTGCTGGAGTACCTCACAGTACGCCTAAAAAGACTACGCCAGAAGGTGTTAAGAGAGTTGCTGAGTTAGGTCTTGATGCTATGGAGATTGAGTTCGTTAGGGGTATTCGAATGAGTCCCTCATTAGCTCAGAAGACGCGTGAAGTTGCTTTAGAGTATGGTGTCGTACTCACGGTTCACGCACCGTATTACATAAACTTATTATCTAATGATGAGTCTAAGGTGAAGGCATCTATTAAGAGGATATTAGATAGTGCCAGGATAGGTTACTTAGCTGGTGCTTGGTCAGTAACTTTCCATCCCGGATACTATGGCAAGTTAAAGTCTGAGGAAGCTGTAGCTCGTGTCCGTAAGTACCTAATAGAAATTACTAAACAACTCATAAACTCCGGTATTAGGATATGGGTTAGGCCTGAGGTTATGGGTGGATTAGCTGAGGTCGGTGCTTTAGAGGAAATACTGGAGATAGTTGACGGTGTTGAGATGGCTGCCCCATGCATTGATTTCGCGCACCTATACGCTAGGACTTTAGGCGAGTACAACACCTACGAGCACTACAGGAGAGTACTTGAGATTATTGAGGAGAGGCTAGGGAGGGAGGCCTTAGATAACATGCACATTCACGTTTCGGGTATGGAGTTCGGTAGAAGAGGTGAGAAGAGGCATCTAAATCTTAATGAGTCGTCGTTTAATTGGGAAGAATTAGTGAGGGTTTTAAAGGAGTTTAGGATTAAGGGCGTACTTATATGCGAATCACCTAACCTTGAGGAGGATGCGCTTAAGATTAAGAGACTATATGATTCACTAAAGACTTAACCCTAATCACACTTAACATCATTAGATTCGATGCATAGCCCAAACCTCTTAGCAGCTTCACATATTTTTTCAAGCGGTATGAAAGCCCTAATCCCCTTATCATTATAGACGAAAACACTCCTGCCGACCCTTTTAGCCTTAACTACTTCACACTGATCCAAGGTAATCACCTGGTAAGTGACTATGTATGTATTGAATTAAAAAGTAGTTATTTTGTAAGTTTTACTCCTTACATCTCGGCACTATCGGTACTGCATCTAATCTAGTTCATTGGGTGCCTCTCCTTTAACTTAACCTCCCTTAGGTACTGAATAGCCGCTGATATACTGCCAGTAGCTTCAATTATTGGGCCCCACCTAACTCTGAACTTAGTTGGTACTAACGGCCTTACTCTCTTCTTTAGCCTTCTAGGTATGTAGGTAGCTTCCATACCCCTTAATCCGAATGACCCATCAATCATCTCTACGATCTCATCTCTCTCTATGAGGTCTATCAGTACCTTCCTTAACCTATCCTCACCAGCTAACCCACTTAACTCTCTCCTAAGTTCACGCCATGTTACTGGTCTTCCCTTCCTACGGATAATATTTATTACTAACCTCTCCAATTCTTTATCGTCTGGCGCCCTAATGACTACCACGTCCTCGTCCTCATAAACAACCTTGAGCTCCTCGTCCTCCTTACGCCTCTTATTATTTCCAAATATACGTATCACGTCCGCCACCCCGTATAATATATATTATCTACGCTTATGTATATAAGCCTACTGTTTTGATTAGATGGTAAGACTCCTTGAAGCAATACAATACTTTTAAACTAATGAAGACACTAACTGGTGCTTAGGTGTAGAGTTATGGGTGTTTCAAAGGACATTACACTTGTAGCTAAGTTACCAGGAGCTAATAATGATTTATTCGTTAAGAAGCTTTGGCAAATAGCTACCTACTTTAGAGATGAAGTAGGGGTTAGAGTTAACTTAATTATTGATAGATTAAATGAAGGTGATGAGCCATACATAATAGTGCTGAATGATAAAATCAGCTTGAGGAGTGACTTATATGAAATAATAGATAGGATTGCAGATAAGTTAGCTTATGATATAGCTGATGCAAGGTTCCTTGAAAAAGTTGCTGCGTCTACTTTAATAAAACATTAACATAATAATGTGGTAAATTCATAGTGTATAAATCAATGACATCCAGAATGCTTTATTGTTATTTGTTATAACGCCCTAATTAAAAGACTTATTAAGGCTGAGCTACATTTTTCCTTAGGTGAGCACGTAAGTGTTAGCTGATATTAGGATGTTTGCCATTGAGCTCTTAAGGTCGTATAAGAAGATATTTAAGTATAGGGATCTTGAGGCTATAACGGGCTTACCCGCACCCGCTCTTTGGAGATACATTAATATGAAGATAATACCTAGTCCCGAAAGAGCTCAGGAACTTATTGAGAAGTTAACAGCTCCTTCAGTAATTAATAGGATATTTGAGAATAACATAATAACTGTTGACGGTAATATATTCAATATCTCTAAGATAATCTACAACGTAAGTATACTTAAGATATTCTCCTACATAGCTTACCGTGAGTTTAAGGAGTATAACATAACCGCGGTCGCTACGGTCGAAACTGACGGCATACCAATAGCTGTTAATGTAGCTGATGCTTTAGATGCTAAGTTAGTAATTGCCCGTAAGAGACCTGACGTAGGTATTAAGAATTACTACCAAACCAGCTACATAGCTCGTGACCCACCAGCAATAATTAACCTATTCCTACCTGTATCTGACTTAAGCAGTAATGATAGGGTATTAATAGTTGATGACCTTCTGAGTACGGGTAGGACAAGCTTAGCCCTGATTAAGTTAATTAGAATGGCTAATGCCGTACCTATAGGTATATTCTCGATACTTGCTGTAGGTAATAGGTGGAGGCACGTACTTGAGAAGGAGGTAGAGAAAATTTACGTTGTGAAGTACGTTAATCCTGGTGAGATTTGCTGAGTTACAGTGATGATATAGTACTGAAGATAGCGTCAATCTTCGCTGCCGCGATCGCGTTAGAAGCTAGTGTAGAGGGTAAACCAACAACGGTTTCTGGTAGTAGTGGGTTAAAGGGATTAAGTTTAGAGAAATTCATACTGACATCAACACTGTTAACACCTACTTACATCAACTTAATTAATGACGCCGTCACTGGTAAGCCTCTACGTATGGGTAGGTACGTGTTAAGCACTATTAGTGAGATTGTTGATTTTAAGTTAATTAGCACTAATACTGCCTTAGGTTACTTAATTCTCTCAATACCATTAGCTTACTCAGTAGGCTATTTAATTAAGGATAACGAAGTGTTTAAACCCAAGGAATTACCGATTACTGTGGTTAGGATATACTCATTAAGGGTTAAGAAACACCTAAGTAGTGAATCCTCAAGTGATCTATGTAAGGCATTAATTATGGTTAGACCATCGTACCTAGGTAAGGTCTATGGGAAAATTCCTGACATTAATCTCTGTGTTGGTAATGGTGATACTTCATTAATTGACTTAATAGGTAGTTCAAGGTACTTGGATATCATAATGTATGAGCTATACCACGACTACCCCCGAACTACAGAGTTAAGTAAGTACCTACTCAATACATTAGGTAATTCACCTTTACAGAAGGTCTTACTTGATGCATTCCTTAGGCTATCAAGTAACGTAATTGACTCCGTAGTGCTTAGGAGTAGGGGATATAGCTACGCTTTAATTATTAAGTACTTAATGAGGTACTTCAATCACGGGTTAATATCTCCTAAGTATTCAAGCTGGTTAAGGAGTAAATGCATTAACTTAGGCTCAGTAGCAGACATTCTGGCTTGCTCATTAGCTCTCGCATTAACGTCGATTGAGCTGGGTGAGTGACCTTGAGGATTATCTATGTTGCTAGGCTATACCCTATTGAATACCTAACGATTAGGTTCCTTAGTAAGTTAGTAGGTAAGTTAGGAGGCGACTTAATGGTACTAGGAGGTGATTACACGCCTGACCCCTCGGTACTTTCCCGATTACTCAGGGGTAGAGAAGTGATTGTGGTTCCCGGTGATGAAGACGACGTAGCGATAACCAAAATTAGTAGGGACTTAGGCATACTATGTAGTGGTAACATACGTGAGTTCAGGGAATTAAGTATAGCGTGCATCGGTGGTATCGACTTCATGCAGGACTTAAAGAAGGTCACTAAGGAATTAAGTAACACTAAGGTAACTAACTTATTAATCATCACGCATTACCCTCCGATAAATCAGCTAAGCATAGGGCTAAAGTATAGGTTGCTTAATGCCGGAGTTAAGGAGTTACTTACTATGTGTAGTTCTGCCTTAGCTACGTTATGTACGCATGTAAGTAGTAACTTCGTTAAACTATTAAACAGTGATTCACTCATTATCGGACTAAGCGGTAGTTATAATGGTTGGTGCATAATTATCGATGTCAGTAAGTCTAAGGAGTTAGTAATTAGGTACATTAGGTTACTTCCTTAGCCATTAAGTAGGCATCCTCGCCATCTAAGTAGTAATACCTAAGTATCTTAACCTTCTTAAATCCTAACTTCTCATAAAGGCTTATTGCGGGGTAATTGCTTACTCTAACCTCAAGGTATACCTCCTTAACCTTGTAGATTTCCTTAAGTCTCCTTAATGCCTCATTCATTAATGACCTACCAATACCTCTCCTTCTAAATTCGGGAAGTACTGCTATGCTTATTATGTGTCCTAGCCTGCACCACCCCCTTCTCAAGAAGCAGAAACCGCTCTCGACTCTACACATGATGTACCCAACGATCTTTGAGGATGACTCGGCAACTAGAAATGCCTTACCCCAAGTTCTTAAGTGATCTTCCCAGAATCCCCTAGGGTAATGCTCCTTAAGCGATATTAAGTTAATGTTTATTACGTCATCTAGGTCCTCCTCGCGGGCCTCCCTAATAATGTACTTAGGTTCGGTGGACACGCTGGACGCCGAAGTTACTTATTAACTTCTTCTTTTAAGTTTACGTTGAAGGTGCGCTACTTGTGCGTATTAGTAACTACCACCCAGCAAACGAAATTAGGGGATTAAAGGGTAGGGTACTTAGTGGATGTACTATAGTCCTAGGACTTACTGGGTCATCAGCTATTTACAGATCCATAGATGTCGCTAGGGAATTAATACGCAGAGGAGCGAGGGTTATCCCCGTACTGAGTAGGGAGGCCGCCAAACTAGTATCTCCTGAACTTTTTAGGTGGGCTACTGGTGAGGAGGTATTTACTGAATTTTCGGGTGAGGTAGGTCACATAGCCCTTAGTAGGGAGGCTTCCTCAATGCTTATATGTCCTGCAACACTGAATACTATCTCTAAGGTAGTTAACGGTATCGGAGATACTACAGTAACGCTAGTAGCTATGGCTATGTTAGGTAACGGTAAGCCAGTAATTATAGTACCTGCCATGCACTACAACTTATGGCATACATACGAGAAGCTAAAACTGTACCAATCATTAAGTGAGTTAGGGATTACTGTCGTACCCCCGGTAATTTCCGAAGGTAAGGCTAAGATAGCGGGCATAAATGACGTTGTAGCTGCTGTAGAGGCCGTTACGTTGAGGGGTAGGGACTTAAGTGGCTTAAGGATACTAGTAACTGCTGGAGCTACGAGGGAGTGGCTAGATAGGGTTAGGTTCTTAACGAATCCGAGTACTGGTAAGATGGGTCTAGCAATAGCTAGGGAGGCCTACTTTAGGGGTGCCGAAGTTACCTTAATTCACGGCTTCATAACAGGTGACTCAGTACCTCATTACATTAAGTCAATCAACGTATCCACTACAGAGGAAATGGCTGAGGCAGTAGTTTCTGAGGTTAGATCTAAGGAATATGACGCAGTTATATTGGCTGCAGCACCTACTGACTTTAAATTCTCTAAGGTATTTAGTGGTAGGTTAAGTGCTTCTGACGCGCCGTTAAGTATTGAATTAGTAGCAACACCTAAGATTTCCTTAATCATCCGTAATTACTTTAAGGGCTTAGTTGTAGGGTTTAGCGCCGAGTATGCAGAGGGTAGTGAGGAATTACTAGTAAGTAACGCTATTAAGAAAATGAAGGAGCGATTGTTTGACATTATAGTTGCTAATGACGTAAGTAGAACCGATATAGGGTTTGCTTCAGACTATAATGAAGTATATATAATACATAGGGATGGTGAAGTAGTAAAGGTTAGTAAGACACTAAAAAGTGAGGTAGCTAGGAGGATACTTGATGAAGTTAAGAAGATGCTTGGAGGTTGATTAAGTAATAATGAGTTCAGAGGATATTGTTTCAGTATCAATACCTATGCACGTAAGTGGCTTCTGGGTACCGATAATAAGAAATGACTACTTAAGTTCAGGATCGTTAGGTGCTGGATTAACACTTAAACCCAAAGCTTCATTCGCTATTAGGAGATCTACAAAAGAGAGGATCTGCACCTTAAAGTTAAATGACACATGCTTAGATAATCTACCCTTAGTTAACGTAATAAATGAGGTATTAGACATAAAGAGACTTAACGTTAAAATTATTGGTAAGTCCTTAGGCTCCTTAGGCGCTGGGTTGGGGTTAAGTGCTTCAGTGGCAATAGCTTACTCATTAGCCGCTATCTTAGATAGGTTTGGCGAAGTACCTACACTCAACAGAGCTGGCGCCATAGCTCACGTAGCTGAGGTAAAATGCCTCACAGGCTTAGCTGACGTAATAGCTGAGATTTATGGAGGAGGTCTAGTCATTAGGATCGCTCCCGGAGCCCCTGGTGTTGGGGTAATTGATGTCTTACCTATTAAGGATAATGTAGTGGTTCTCATTACTTTTATGGATCCTTTGCTTAAGTCAAGAGTTACTACGCCTCAGATGTTAATAGATAGGTTGAAGTACTTCTATAGGGTTGGTATGGAGGCTTATAGTAAATTCATTAAGAACCCTACCTTAGAGAACTTCCTTGAGGTTTCAAGAATGTTCTCAGAGAGCGTTGGGTTCCTTAGAGGTAAGGTTAGGGATGTAATTACTAATGTACTGAATCCATTCATGAAGAGAGGTGATGTTATTGGCTACTACGTCAAGAAGTCAATACTCCTTACAGTAGTTAATAAGTACGGTTATGACAAAATCATTGAAGCACTAAGAAGTACTGGATTAAATACATTAGTAGCTAGCATAAGTACCTCAGGTACTCAAGTATTTCATGGTGGGAGGTATGAAAATACCTAAGGGTCACCCAAGATACGAATCACTCATGATTAGAGAAAAGCTTATTGAGGGCTTTAAGGAAGGCTACGTCGCTACGGCTGGCTTAATAGCTCATGGTAGGGGCGAGTGTTTTGATTACTTAATCGGCGAGGTGACTATCGAACCAGCTATGAGAGCTATTAGGGCTGCCGTAGCTGCTTTACTTCTTAGTAAGTACCCCGTCATTTCAGTTAACGGAAATGTAGCTGCCTTAGTACCTGAGCACGTCGTTGAGCTAGCGAGGGTAGTGAACGCTAAGATCGAGGTTAATCTCTTCTACAGAACTGAGGAACGTGCTAAATTAATAGGTAAGGTACTTAGGAGGTACGGTGCTGAGGAGGTTCTTGGGATTGATGATGCGGTGGTAACAATACCTGAATTATTCAGTGAGAGGAGACGCGTTAGTCCTAGAGGTATCTTAATAGCCGATACCGTACTCGTTCCTTTAGAGGATGGCGATCGTACTGAAGCTCTTAGGAAGTTAGGTAAGTTTGTCATAGCTATAGATCTTAACCCATTATCTAGGACAGCTAGAACTGCGAATATAACTATAGTTGATAACATAGTTAGGGCCTTACCTACCATGGTTAGGGTAGCTAATGAACTTAAGGGACTGAGTAGAGGGGAGTTAAGGAGTATTGTCGAGAGGTATAACAACGATGAAGTACTTAAGGAAGTAATTAAGTACATTATCAATCGATTAAGGAAGCTAGCTTCCGAGAAATTGACCATTGATGTAAAGTAAAGGACCTATGTTTTCTTTTTAATTGCTCTCAGAAGATCCTCAAGCTCCTCTTTAGGCATTACTCTATAGTATTTAGATGTAGGGAATTCCTGCCTCCTAACTTCGCTTACGTAATTACTTACGGCGTCCCGCATTAATTCATAAGCATTAAGATACTTCTTAGCGAATGGTGGCGGGTTAGGGTTTAGCCCTACTACGTCATGGAATACCAGAATCTGACCGTCGCAGTAGGGTCCAGCACCTATGCATATAGTTGGTATACTTACCTCCTCTGTAATTAACTTAGCCACTTCAGCTGCCACGTTCTCGATAACTATTGAGAACGCACCCGCTTTCTCTAGTGCTTTAGCGTCATCTATTAACTTCTCAGCCTCCTTACTTCTCTTACCTAACAATTTATATCCCCCAATAATTAAGTACCTTTGCGGATTAAGACCTATATGGCCCATGACAGGTATCCCTACCTTAACTAATGCCTTTACATAATCACTTACCTCCTCACCACCCTCAAGCTTGACAGCATCAGCTCCTAGCTTCACGGCCTTACCACAATTACGTATAGCATCTTCTACGCTGGTTTCGTACGTCAGAAAGGGCATGTCAGCTACTATTAAGGCTCTTGGCTTAGCATTAACTACGGCTTTTAAGTGATGTAGCATCTCCCTAAGACTAACTGGTAAGGTTGATTGGTAGCCCATAATTACCATACCTAGAGAATCACCGACAAGTATCCCGTCTACCCCTGCTTCATCGGCTATCCTTGCTTGATAGTATGTGTAGGCAGTTATCATCACTATTCTTTCTCCCCTACGCTTCATCTTTATAAAGTCTTTAGGAAGTAATTTCCTGTTCAATGCCTCCACCCTTACCTAAGCTTATATACGGCTTTGCTCGATTGCTTTAACTAATCTATATAGTACGTTATTAACTGGGGTAGGCAGCCTTAATCTTATTCCATACTCAATTATCTTTCCATTGATGTAGTCTATTTCTGTTCTCTTACCTCTCATTATATCTTGGAGCATTGATGAGTAGTTATCTGCTGTTGCCTTAGCTACCTCAAATAAACCTCTTATAGGGTCGCTAGGTAATTTAACTCCCAAAACACTACATACCCTAACACCTTCATTAACTGCTTCAATAGCTACTTTCTGGGCAAATTCATTCTCAATAATAACTCTATTGGGAGCCCTAAGTAGGGCGGTAACGGGATTTAAGCCTGCATTTATTAGTAGCTTGTACCACCTATACGGATTAATATCCTCAACCACCTTAACCTTAAATACCCTACTTAAAATATCTGATATATCCTTAAGCTGATCTACTATCTTATGGTACATACTAGCTGTAGTTCCTAAGTACGACACACGACTACCTACATACTTAAACACACCATCGCTTTCCCTCAAGACACCTACATTAAGGACTAATGCCGCAACATAACCATTCGTTACTAACTTATTGGCTAATTCAAAGGAACCTAATCCATTCTGGCAAGTTACGCATAACTTGACTCTTGCGTGATTAATTAGGTTTCTCATAGCGGTACTAAAGTCATAGGACTTTACACAGATAAATGCTATATCTACTTCATTAGGTAGGTCCGGATAACTTACGTATATTCCCCTAAGCCTAACCTTATCTTTATTAACTTTAATGATGATGCCTTTACTGGAATATCTCTTCGCTACATCACGTCCCCTAAACACTAGGTAAGGCTCTATATCAGCTAGGTTAAGTGCGTAAGTAATTAACGCACCTATAGCTCCTACCCCTACAACAGCTACCTTCACTATTAACCACTCATTAAAGTTTATACTTAGTTCCGTAATAAAGCATAATTAACTAATGAAGATAGAGTTTCTTCAAACTTACTCTTTAATGTTTAATGCATTTAGTAGGTATTGGCTACCAGTAGCGTGTTCCTCACTTATTCTGTTAATTATGTCATTAACCATTACGAACACTAACTGAACTTTCATTAAGAACTCTTTAAATAAGTCATCATATAGAGCTGCCTTCTTAGCTACCTTAGCTACTTCAGGTAATCTATTCATTACTATATCCTTAACCTTAGCAACATCTAGTGACGTTATTCTTGGTTTATCCTTTATTTTCTCTAGGACACGTATTAAACTATCAATATTCAGTATACGTATCTGTAACTTAATTACATATACTTCAGGATCGTCGATTTCACTGCTAGCTCCCTCATACATTTTCAATGCCTTAATTACTGCTGCTTTATCCGTAAAAGCCCACCAGCGCTGACCTGAGGATCTGTAAGTTGTCTCTATTAATCCGTAATCACGCTCAAGTATCCTAAGTAGTTGGTTCGGGTTATACCTTATTCCGTATGAGTGGAGCTTCTTTATTAGTCTTTTATTGTCGAAATCTCCTAATCTCGCTTCACCCCTTGATGTTATCTCGTTACTGACCTCAATTGCAGCCCTAAGTACGTAATATGCTCTATCACCATACCTCATCAACACCTCCCTAGCTGCTGATTCAGCTATAGAAACCATCCTTATCCACTCAATTCGAGCCTTAGACCTATTTAAAAGCGGGAGTACTTAGTCGAGGTTACTTACTATTCTGTTTAGGTAATACTTAATTATTACGTAGCTTGCAACCCCCAATTAGCTTTATGCCTAACTTCGTAATTATAGCGCCATAACTCTTTATTAGTTCCGTCTAGAAGGGTTATTACGGCGTATGGAGGCTCATAATTAATGACTGATGTAGTCATTCTTGAGAATGTATGGAAACGATTCGGTAAAGTTGAAGCGTTAAGAGGCATTAGTTTCACTGTAAAGAAGGGCGAAATCTTCGGACTTATAGGGCCTAACGGTGCTGGTAAGACAACGACGTTAAGGATAATATCTACTCTAATAAGGCATGATGAAGGTTTAGTTAAGGTCCTAGGTAGGGAATTACCCGAAGGAAAAGACTACGTTAGGAGAAAATTAGCTTACCTCCCTGAAGATTCGAGACTTTACGGTAGATTAACTGGTTGGGAAAACCTACTTTACTTCGCAATGATATACACTAATGACCTCGAAGAGGCTAAGGAAATGGCTTCATTCGGCGCATCAATAACTGGCTTAAGCGATGAAGATCTTAGAAGGAGAGCTAGTGAATATAGTAAAGGTATGGCGCGTAGAGTAGCTTTAGCCAGGGCATTAATGACTAAGGCCGAGTTAATAGTTCTTGACGAACCTACTTCAGGGCTTGATGTTTTCTCTTCGTACTCCATAAGAATGATGATTAAGGAATACTCAAGGAAAGTAGGTAGTACAATAATACTCTCATCCCATAATATACTCGAGATACAGTACCTATGTGACAGAATAGCCTTAATTAATAAGGGGAGAATAGTAGCTATAGGTACTCCTAAGGAGATAATTGTTAAGGCTAACGCCTCAAACCTTGAGGAGGCATTCATTAAGCTAGCTGGTGTTAGTAATGAATAGGCTTTACCCAATAATATGGAAGGAGTTCAAGGACATGATAAGAGATGTTAGGACATTGCTCGTCATAGCTTCATTACCGTTAATAATAATGCCCTTCATGAGCGTTTCATCACTTTACTTACAGCAGGTTCAAGTAAGTAATGTAGTAATTGTAGATAAGGACTGCGGCAATTCCACATTACCTGGCTTAGGCACCATATCATCTAAAGAAATAGTTAGCTTAATGGTTAGGAAGTTAATTGAAAATAAGTTTAATGTTTATGTAGTGTATTGCAGTAATTCATCAGCTAGGCTACCTAGTAAGTACGACTTGTTAGTCGAGATACCTAAGGGATTCGTTAGTAACTTAACATCCTTAACTAACGCATCTATAATTAAGGTTAATAAGGTGATAGGGTCTAGTAGAGCTGACGTAGCTATAAACTTAATAAATAACGTATTAGCTGAAGTAGCTTCTAACGTATCTAAGAGTAAGGTTAAGTTACTAGCTAAGCTAGCACATGTTAAGGTAGTTGCTGACGTTGTGCTATACCCCATAAGGATGGTCATGGGTATGGTGACACCATCTGGGGCACCAGCTACTTACGCTGAGGAGTTAAGGACTAGATTAGCTAGGATAATGGCCTTCAGCTTACTCTTCGTAACTACGCCATCAATAGCTTACATCACTGATTCCATAGTTGGTGAGAAGGAGAGGAAGACTATAGAGGCTTTATTAGCTACTCCAGTACCTAGGTACGCATTAGTCGTTGGTAAGGTGTTTACGGCTTCAGTCATAGGTCTGATAGCTGGGTTAAGCGATGCTCTAGGATTACTGATATTCTTCACGTTACCTTCAGTAGTATATGGCTTAAATGTTATTACGTACTTAACACCTGGGTTAGTAGTGACGCATGTAATTGCTGTTTACCTCTCGGTATTTGCTTCATTAGCTATAATAGTACCAATAATTATTAGGTCAGGTAGTTACAGAGCTTCATACGCAGCCTCACTTACGGTAATTAGCTTAGCATCAGTTGTATTCTTCATAAGTTTATTTGTTAACGTAACGAACTTACCAACACCCATTAAGGAGCTACTCTACGTAATACCTTATACACACGCCGTAGTAATGATTAAACAGGTAGTGTTCGGTAACGTATTCAGGGTATTACTTCACGCATTAGTAATTATTGCTGAGTCAGTAGCTCTCGTAGGGCTAGCTATTAAGTTATTCAATGATGAAAAGATCATTTACTCTAAAACTTAAAACAAGTACCGTCACTTAAGAAAGGGCTGAGGAGTTATGACTCGTTTAGCGGTTCCTAAAGTCGTTAAGAGGTACTGGGTACCTACACTCGCTATTTCAGTACTTATAGTCTCGATAGTCGTTGGCTCTTACCTACGTTTATACCCAGTATTTAATGCTGAGAAGCTGGGTTACGGACCAACACTATATGAGATGGACCCATACTCTGAGTACTGGATAGCTAAGCAGTTAGATACACACGGGCTACTCTACTTCTATAAATTAACGAGGAATAACCCCATTACAAGGATTTTCTGGTATCCTTGGGGTAGGGACTTCGTACATACTGAGCCCCCCTTCCTTGCTTTCTTTTCTGTCGTAACTTACCACATAGCTAAGTTATTTAATAGCGGCTTAAGCCTTTATGACTGGATGGTTTACTTACCCGTACTCTTCTACATAATAACCGTAATTGCCATATTCCTAATTGCTAAGGAACTCTGGGGCTATATACCAGCTGCTGTAGCCGCTACATCATCTTCTTTAGTATTCGTTAGTAGGCACCTAGCAGGATTTACCGTCAAGTACGCTATAGGCATACCATTCATATTCTTAGCTATTCTATTTCATGTAAGGGCCTGGAAGAAAATGAGTTTCATTAATGCGTTAGTAGCCGGCATCTTACTAGCTGCAGCGGCTGCTGGTTGGGCTGGCTTTAACTTACTACTAGGCGCAATAGCTGTTCAAGTAGCTTTACTACCCCTAATTAAGAAGGTGGGGAAGGAGGATTTCTTATTAGCTATTACTGAGTACATACCGCTATGCATTGTACTTGCTTCAATACCGTTCTATGGAGGCGTACATTACCTTTATGCGAGTGCTGGTGCTGCGATGCCTGCGTCCTTGATCCTCCTGTTAATTGGCTACGGATTACAGAGAGCCGCTAGTAATAGGAACTTAATACTTACCCTACCATTGCTTAAGAGGTATAGGGAGATCTACATAGGGGTACTAGGTGCTATCGTTAGTTTAGGTGTCCTGCTGCTTATTAAGGGCTACATAGCTATTACTGGTAAGGCTTTAGTGGCTTTAGGATTTAGATCCTTAGTACCTACCTTAGTAAGGACTGTTCAGGAATACGTACCCGCCTCAGCCTCTAACTTCGTTTATTACTTAGGTGCTTTAATTATCGTGGCCGTACCAATGACTGCTTATTTTGCGTATAGGGCATTCATTAAGAAAGAACCTAATTACTTATTCTTATTAGCACTATTCATACTTTCTTTAATCTCCACGATCAATATCTCATACTTCTTTGCCTACTTTAACTACGTAGCTGCATTAACTGCTTCGTCATTTGTTTACTTACTAATCGGTAGCTTAATTAGTAGGGGTAAGGAGGCAATTAGGAGAAGTTGGTTTAGGAGCATAATAGCAATTTCATTAGTAATTATCTTTATCATAGCTATAGTTGCTCAAGGAGCTACTTTATGGGCTAGGATATACAGGGCGTCACTACCTACTATAGTTGATGGAGCTACTGGAGTAGGTACTGATGCTCCTGTCTGGATAGATGGTCTTAATTGGGTTAGGACACATACGAATAAATCAGCAGTAATTACTGCTTGGTGGGACTACGGATATTGGATATCAGTAGTTGGTGAGAGGGCCTCGGTAGCTGATGGTGCAACTATTAACATGACGCAAATAAAGCTTCTAGCTGAAGCAATGACTGGTACGGAGGACGAAGCTTATAGAATATTTACCAAGTACTTTAAGATAAACCCCAATAACCTATACATAGCGGTGTATGAGTTCTATCAGTTAGATCCTATGAGAGGGTATGTGTACTTAGGACCTCTGGTATTTGGTAGAGTTGAGCTAGGTGCTGATGCCGCCAAGGGCGTTTCAGCAATGTATAGGATCGCTGGTAAGAAGCCTCCGGTTATGCTATACGTATCACCAGTAACTAGGTTAGGATTTATATTACCTAACTGGACCTCACCTCAACTCCAAAACGCTACGTTATACAAGATCCTAGCTAATACAGCATATATTCTGTGGGGTAAGCAGGGATATAGGATAGCTGACTTATACGCTAATCCGAGAAACCCACCAATAATACCTAAGCCTAAAATGAAGATATTTAAGCCAGCATACATAGCGGTTAGTGATGTTTACCCGCAACTAGGTGTTTACTTAGTACTGTCAATATATAAGTGTGACGTTAAGTAATCATCACTAACTAATTGCTTGGGGGGAGATAAGAAGAATGAGTAATACATCAACCCAGAGGTTGACGCTACTTGGTGAGGAGGTTACGCCATGCTTAAACTGTGGTGAGAAATCATTTAGAGTAAGGCTTTACATATACGATGTACCTTACTTCGGTAAGGTACTCCTAGAAGTAGGTATATGTGATAAGTGTGGTTTCAGGAGATCTGACGTTTCTGTATTAGAAGTAAGTAAACCTGTAAGGATAGTAGTTCATGTGGATAGTGATGCTGAGTTAAATGCTTTAGTTATTAAGTCGTCGACCGCATCTATATACATACCGGAGTTAGGTATAGAAATAACGCCCGGACCTGCGGCACCTGGCTACATAACAACTGTTGAAGGCATATTACATAGGGTATTAGACCATATACCTGCCGAGTGTTTCGATGAGAGTAACCCATGTAATAGGAAGGTTAAGGAGATAATAGACGCTATAGACGGTAAGGTAAGATTTACATTAATTATTGAGGATCCTTTCGGAAGGAGTGATGTGAAGGGGGAAGCTAGTGCTAAGATCGAGAAGCAAGTGCTTGGACAGACTTAATTTAATGAGGAAAAATTACTCTACTCTTATCTCGAAACCTCCTTCAGTCTCTTTCTTGGGTATTTCAATCTCTAAAACTCCATTACGGTACGTAGCTTTAGCCTCCTTAATATTGACCTCGGCTGGTAAGTCGACTTCCTTGTAGTACTTGCGGTTTTCATTACTAGCTCTTATTATTAACTTCTTACCCTGAACTCTTAATTTGATCTTGTCCTTCTCTACGCCAGGCATTTCAGCTATTATCCTTACTTTATTGCCTTCATCAATCACATCTACTAATGGTTCTCTCTCCTCGCTAATTACAGGCTTTATACCTCTCCTCCTAACATTACCGAACTCCTCGATTCTAGGTATACCATCGGGTCCTATAGTAACTCTAAATCCATAAATAAATGGCCCCTTAACCTCCCTAACACCCTCCTCACTTATAGGTCCTAGTCTCTCTGCTTTTCTCATGAATTCCCTAAACTCTTCATCGATTTCCCTCATCAAGTCGCTTATTATTTCGTCAAAGAGATCGAATAATGATCTTCTACGCTTCTTACTGCTCATAACTAAACCCCTTCTCTCTGGTACTTTAGGGGTTAAAAAGGATACAGTATGTATATGAAGGTGCGCATTCATTATTCAAGACTACTTAGGCTAATCCTAGCCTCACCTTCAACCTTAATTATGTCTGGTAAGTCTGGGTCATACCTAGCTAACTCATATATTAAGTCTATTTCTCCCCACCTAACATTAATTATTTTATTTCTAGCAAAACCTGCTCTATAGAGTTCCTCACCGTAATTACCTATATCAGAAATAAACTTCTTCAGTACCCTAACATTAGGTCCTAAGGGAGTGAATATGAATGTAAACCATAACACCATTCATACCTCACCCTGTATTACGTAGGTGAGACACTTAAAAGTAAATCACTTACCATTAACTCATTAGGTGATTTTATTGGGTTTTGATGTGATCGTAGTTATAGACGGCTCTGACTTAGGTGAGAAGGTACTAAGGTATACTTGGGAGATTGCTCAGGAGTTGTTTAGGAAGTACGAACTACCTGTGTTTGTAATACCTAGATACATCAGGAGTAGTAAGGTGTCTATAATAGTGAATGGAGTTGAATACGTAATAAGGGGCGACGTGAGTAAGGAGGAAATTATGGATATGATACTTACAGCACTACCGATACCTAAAACCAGTAACTTAGACGTTGTTGTATTAGGTACTTGGGGCAATTACAGAAATGACTTAGTAGGCGATGCTAGCTTAATTTAATTTGATTCCTTAAATGCTTAATCAACTCACCGATACACATATCTCTCCATGTGGCCAATCTACCAACTAGGTATGTACCTTTACTTCTTAAGTACTTTATTAAGTCGTTTAGTAAGGATACTCCCTCTTTACCTAATTCATTAATTAACGCATACTTCACGAATGCCTGCCTCATAAATACAGTATCCACCGTACTCACATTGAGTAAGCGTTTAACTTCAGTAATCAATACTCTATCCATCTCAGCTCTTAATTCCTTAAGTGATATCAACGACAGCACATAAATAGTTGTTAACTCATTCTTGGTCATACTTAACAACTCGCTAGTTAACCTACTACTCATTACTATTACTGCCGTTGAGAGAAACCCCTTCTTACCTACCTTGATGATTTTAACTAAATTATCCTTAATTAACTTACCCTTAATAATAAGTGTCATCACGAGTGCTGACCTATACTTAAGTAACTTCCTAATTAGTAGGTAGTCCTTAGGTACGTTCCTTAGTTTATTAATTACATAGTCTAGAGGTAATGTTATTAATAATTCATCACAACTTAGTTCATTATTAAGTACCTTAACTTTCCTATTTTCTGGATCTATAGACTTTATCTCCCCAAATAACTTATTTACACAAGCTTCTTCGAAGGCCCTAAATACCTTACAAAATCCATCGGTAATTAAGTACACCTCATCATGAGTTCTTTCAATCCAATTAATTTGGGGCTTTATGTTACCTAGTTTGCCTAGGTAGCCCTCTAACGTACCCACTACTTCTGATTCAACACGTACTTTACGTACCAATAAATTCTTGACTATTCTCTGCAGCTCCTCTACACTACTTCTATCTAGGAATATTGGTATGATATCAATACACGCACTTAGTGAATCCATACTATAGTCCCAACCGAATAATATGCTTGTTCTCCTAGCATTATCCACTAGTAAGGTATTACCTAGCTTAAAAACCGAGCACAGCATGTTTGAAACTAACGAATTGCCTAGTGTAATACGTTTAAGTACACTCAATTACCTACTCCTCCTTTCTAACGACTATTCTCTTAGCCTTCTTATGAGTAGCGTGCGACCTCATATGCCTTATTAAATCCTCTACGGAAAAGAACGTTATCATTCTCTCATTCAACATATTAGTCTCTTTACCCTCCGGGCACACTTCATCAATATTAACACATATAGGGCATAAATAGGACTTCGTAATTAAGTCTTGACATGTAACTACTTCTATACCTTCATAGTATACTTTCTTACGTACCCACCTCGGCTCCCAGAACAGTGCAGTCATTACCTATACCCTTAGTTATTCCTCACTA
>Ga0256914_1001796_pt1 | contig 18644 bp, 18 predicted proteins | sample HulkmetaG_FD_191571 | JGI IMG/M metagenome (GOLD analysis project Ga0256914, IMG submission 191571) | Hydrothermal chimney microbial communities from Main Endeavour vent field at the Juan de Fuca Ridge, Pacific Ocean - Hulk | ecosystem: Environmental > Aquatic > Marine > Hydrothermal vents ... | reverse complement strand
TCCACTTCATTTGCAGATGAGTTTATGTCAAATTTAATGGAAACTTTGGAGTGAGCTCTTGACACTATTTTTTTAGGTTTTTTGTCTTTTGTTTCTTGTATTACTCTCTTGCTTAGTAGAGCCACCAACTCCTCCTTTTGTTTTGGTTATTTTATATTTTTTTCTAAAACTTTATCTATAAGTCCATACTCTTTGGCTTCATTTGAACTCATAAAAAAATCTCTTTCGGTATCTTTTTCTATCTTTTTTAAAGTCTGGTTTGTGTTTTGAGATAAGATTTTGTTAAGTATGCTTTTTAATCTTAGAATTTCCCTGGCTTGAATTTCTATATCTGTTGCCTGTCCCTGTGCTCCGCCCAAAGGCTGGTGTATCATAATCCTTGAATTGGGAAGAGCAAATCTTTTGCCTTTTTCACCGCAGCTTAGTAAAAATGCTCCCATAGATGCAGCCTGACCTATACAAATAGTACAAATATCAGGTTTTATATAATTCATTGTGTCATATATGCTAAAGCCGCTTGTTATTACACCGCCGGGGGAATTGATATATAGATATATATCTTTTTCGGGATCTTCAGCTTCCAAAAAAAGAAGCTGAGCTACTATGGAAGAGGCAACCTGATCATTAATCTCCCCGCTTAACATGATAATCCTGTCTTTTAGCAGTCTTGAATATATATCATAGCTTCTTTCGCCTCTGCCTGTTTTTTCTACAACATAAGGTATATAGCTCATTTATTTCTCTTGCTCTTCAAGATTTAAAAGTTTTGAAAAAAGTTTATCTTCTACCATTGCCATTTTTATAGCCGGTAAAAGACCCTGTTTTTGGTAATATTCAAGGTATTTTTTAGGATCTTGCCCTTGTTGCATCGCTTCATAGTAAATTGCCTGGACAACTTCATTGTCGTCTACTTTTATATCTTTTTCTTTGGCAAGTTCGTCAACTATAAAAGTTAATTTCACACTCTCTTTAGCTTCATTTTCAAACTCTTTTCTAAGTTCTTCCACTTTGTCAGGATTATTTTGAAGTTCCTTTATCTCATCTTCACTTTTGCTTTGCAGTGAATTTCTAAAACTTATATCAATTTCTTGCTCAACCACACTTTTTGGAAGATCAAATTCTATCTTTTGTATAAGTTCTTCGGTAAATTTTGGCTTTAATTCTTCAAGATAGAGTTTGTTTAATTTTTCTCTTTTGATCTGTTTTTTGACATTTTTTTCCAAATCTTCTTTTGTAGGATGCTCTATATCCGGTAAAAATCTCTTTAAAAATGCTTCGTCGGATATGTCGGGAAGTACTCTTTCTTGGATTTTTTTCAGGGTTACTTTAAACATTGCATCTTTTCCTGCCAAATCAGATGAACCGTATTCTTTTGGAAAAGTAACATTTATCTCTTTTGTTTCACCTTTTTTCATACCAATCAATGCATCTTCAAAGCCGGGTATAAAACTTTTGCTTCCTATTTCCAAAGCATACTCTTTTGCTTTTCCGCCTTCAAATGCTTTGCCGTCAACAAATCCCTCAAAGTCTATTATAGCTATATCTCCTTCTTCAAGCACTTTGTTCTCATCGGCATCTTTTGTTTTAGAAGCTGCTTTCATCAATTCTTTTATTCTTTCTTCAATCTCTTTTTTGGTAACTCTCGGAGTTTTTAACTGCGGAATGCACTCTTGTACTTTTGAAGTGTCAACTTTTGGTCTGAAAGATATCTCAAACTCTATGTCTATGCCGCCATTATCATTTTTTTCATATTTTGTAACTTTTGGCTCTCCCATTAAATTGTTTTTATCTTCGCCGAGTTTTTCAATACTGCCGTTAAGCAATTCTTGAAAAATTTGAGCAATGCTATCTTGCTCAATATTGTCTTTATAGAGTTTTTTAACTACTGTCGCAGGGGCTTTGCCTTTTCTAAAGCCATCAATTTTAGCATCTTTAGCAATTTTTTTTGCTATTTTATTTTCTTGTTCTTCAACTTTTTGCTTTGAAACTTTTGCTTCAACTTTTGCATTCGCCGAATCAACTTTTTTTGCTTCAATTTCCATTTAATTCCTTTTCCTTATTAATAATATTTTGATAATATACCAAAATTTTGCTTTTTTATCATTTAAAAAGCAAAAATGAGTTATGCTTAAATTAATTTTTTTAGGAATATAATGATGGATGATAAGATAAGATTTGAAAAAGCGGTTGAAATTATACTTGAAACCATAGGAGAAGACCCGACAAGAGAAGGTCTTAAAAAAACACCGCAGAGAGTTTATAAAGCATTTGAATATATGACAAAAGGATACAGCCAGGATCCGAAAGAAGTTTTAAATCAGGCACTTTTTGAAAGCAGCAATAATGAAATGGTGATTGTAAGAGATATAGAATTTTATTCACTGTGCGAGCATCACCTTTTGCCGATAATCGGAAGAGCTCATGTTGCATATATTCCAAACGGAAAAGTTGTCGGACTCTCAAAAATACCAAGACTTATAGAAGTTTATGCCAGAAGACTTCAAATACAGGAGCAGTTAACGGAACAAATAGCGGAAGCTATCAGTGAAGTTATAGAGCCAAAAGGTGTAGGAGTAGTTTTGCAGGCACGCCATATGTGTATGGAGATGAGAGGAGTGGAAAAGGTTTATAGTTCTACTACGACTTCGGCATTGAGAGGGATTTTTTTAAAAGATAAAACCAGAAAAGAGTTTTTTGATATTATAAATGCACCACAGACAAACAGGTTTTAAGATTGAAAAATATTGTTTCCAAATTAAAAAAAAATGATTTGTCACCACTTTTTGGGCTTATAACAAAAGTAAGCTCTACTGTCATAGAAGTTCAAGGGTTAAATCCTAGTATCGGTGATATCGTTAAGCTTGTAAAAAGAGAAAATGCAAGCAGTGAACTTGGAATGGTAACGGAAATCAGAGGAGAAAAATTTTTTGTATCTCCTTTTGGATTTATAGAAGGTTTTAAAATAGGCGATAAAGTTTTTATGAATGAAAGCGGTCTTAGTATTCCTGTGGGAGATAAACTTTTAGGAAGAGTGGTGGATCCTTTTATGAGGCCAAAAGATGGAAAAGGTGACATAAGAGCACAAAAGTTTACTCCTATAATGAAGCCTCCTATCGAAGCAATGAAAAGAGGAATGATAGATACGATTTTTCCAGTCGGGGTAAAAAGTATTGATGGTCTTTTGACATGCGGAAAAGGGCAAAAAATGGGTATTTTTGCCGGAAGCGGGGTGGGCAAGTCGACACTAATGGGAATGATAGTGAAGGGAAGTCAGGCACCTATAAAAGTTATAGCTTTGATAGGCGAAAGAGGAAGAGAAGTTCCCGAGTTTATACAAAAAAATCTTGACAATGACTTAAGCAATACGGTTATCATAGTCGCAACCAGTGATGATTCTCCATTGATGAGAAAATACGGGGCTTTTGCAGCTATGAGTGTTGCAGAATATTTTAAGGAGCAGGGGAAAGATGTTCTTTTTATGATGGATTCCATAACAAGATTTGCAATGGCTCAAAGAGAAATCGGGTTGTCTCTTGGCGAGCCTCCCACTTCAAAAGGATATCCTCCTTCGGTTCTTTCTCTTTTGCCTCAACTTATGGAGAGAGCAGGCAAAGAGGAAGGCAAAGGCTCAATTACGGCTTTTTTTACTGTTTTGGTTGAGGGTGATGATTTGAGTGATCCTATATCGGATCAAAGCAGAAGTATTCTTGACGGACATATAGTTTTAAGCAGAGAAATGACAGATTTTGGCATATATCCTCCTATTGATATATTGAAAAGTGCTTCAAGAGTGATGAGTGATATAGTTGATGATAAACACAAATATGCATCAATTACATTTAAAAAATTATATTCTCTTTTGAAAGAAAATGAAGTTTTGATAAGAATCGGAGCATATCAAAAAGGCACAGACAAGGAGCTTGATTTTGCTATAGATAAAAAAAGAAATATGGAAGAGTTTTTAAAACAATCTCCAAATGAACATATCAAGTTTGAAGAGATGATGCAATTGCTGAGTTCCATAGTTGAAAGAAGAAGAAGCAAAAGAAATCAAGAGGATTTTTAAGTAATGTTTAACGATAAGTATCATAGTATCTTTAAACTGCTTATTTAGAAAAAGCCTTTGAAATTAGTATAAGGAAGTATATATGAGAGTATATCTTGATAATAATGCAACTACCATGGTTGATCCTGCGGTAAAAGAGGCAATGGATCCGTTTTTTTGCCAAATGTACGGTAATCCGAATTCACTTCATCAGTTTGGAAGTGAGAGTCATCCCGCTCTTAGAATTGCTATGGATCAGCTATACTCAGGAATAAATGCAAATGATAATGATGATGTTATTGTTACTTCTTGTGCAACCGAAAGTAATAATTGGGTCTTAAAAGGTGTCTATTTTGATCTTATAAAAAATGGTAAAAAAGATCATATCATAACAAGTTCGGTAGAACACCCCTCTGTTACAGCTACTTGTAAATTTCTTGAAACCCAGGGAGTTAAGGTAACTTATCTTCCCGTAAACAACGAGGGTGTTGTGGAAGTGGAAGATCTTAAAAATGCTATTAATGACAAAACAGCACTTGTTTCCATTATGTGGGCAAATAATGAAACAGGTATGATTTTCCCTGTTAAAGAGATAGCTAAGATATGCAAGGAAAATGGAATTTTGTTTCATAGTGACGGTGTTCAGGCTATCGGGAAGATAAAAGTTGATGTACAGGAAGTTGAGGTTGATTTTTTAAGCTTTTCGGCTCATAAGTTTCACGGACCTAAAGGGGTTGGCGGATTGTATATAAAAAACAGTAAAAAATTAACTCCTTTACTTCATGGCGGTGAGCATATGGGTGGTAGAAGAAGCGGCACTCTTAATGTGGCAGGAATTGTAGCAATGGGCAAGGCTATGGAATTGGCCGATAAGTATATGGATTATGAGTATACGGAAGTAAGAAGACTAAGAGATAAACTTGAAAATGCCATTTTGGAGATACCTGATGTTTTTGTAGTAGGAAAAAAAGAGCATCGTGTTCCAAATACTATACTTGTCAGTATAAAAGGAGTAGAAGGAGAGGGTATGCTTTGGGATCTTAACAGATATGGCATAGCGGCAAGTACGGGAAGTGCATGTGCGAGTGAAGATCTTGAATCAAATCCGGTAATGCAAGCCATAGGGGCTGAAGCAGATCTTGCTCATACGGCATTAAGACTAAGTTTAAGTAGATTTACAACTGAAGAAGAGATAGATTATGCAATAAAACAGATAAAACAGGCAGTTGCAAGATTAAGAGCGATTTCCAGCACTTACTCTTATGCACCTAAAAATCATAAAAGCGGATTGTAAAAGGAATAGATATGGCAAAAAATGATTTGATAAGCGGAAGTATATGGGAAGAGTATTCTCAAGTAGTGCAAGAGAGAATGAATAATCCTAAAAATATGGGTGAAATAACCGAAGAAGAAGCCAAAAAAATGGGCGGTAAACTTATAGTGGCTGACTTTGGAGCCGAGAGTTGCGGTGATGCGGTAAGGCTTTATTGGGTGGTTGATCCGAAAACAGACAAGATTATAAATGCCAAATTTAAAAGTTTTGGATGCGGAACCGCCATAGCAAGTAGTGATACTATGGTAGAACTTTGTAAAGGTAAAACAGTAGATGAAGCGGTAAAGATAACCAATATTGATGTTGAAAAAGCTATGCGAGATACTCCTGAAACTCCTGCAGTTCCACCTCAAAAGATGCATTGCTCCGTTATGGCTTATGATGTCATAAAAAGAGCTGCCGCACAATATAAAGGTGTAGATGAAGAGAGTTTTGAAGATGAAATAATTGTTTGTGAATGTGCCAGAGTAAGCCTTGGTACTATAAAAGAAGTTATCAAAATAAATGACTTAAAAACAGTCGAAGAGATAACGGATTATACAAAAGCCGGAGCATTTTGCAAGAGTTGCATAAAACCCGGGGGACATGAGAAAAGAAAATATTATTTAGTAGATATACTGGCTCAAACAAGGGCTGAAATGGAGGCTGAGAAATTGCAAATGAGTGAAAAAACAGCAGAAGAGATATCATTTAAAGATATGACAGTCGTGCAAAAATTAAAAGCTATTGAAGAAATTATAGATGAATATATAAGACCTATGCTTGTAATGGATGGAGGAAATCTTGAAATTCTTGATATAAAAGAGAATGAAGATTATACCGATATTTACATAAGATATCTTGGAGCATGCAGTGGATGTGCAAGTAGTGCGACAGGAACTTTGTATGCTATAGAGGCAATTTTAAAAGAAAAACTTAATGAAGGCATCAGGATTTTTCCCGTATAAAAAATCATGTACCAAGTTGCCTATAGAAAGACAGATACTTAAGTGAAAAAAAATATTATATTTTTGGCATTAATTTTATATAATCCGATTATTTTAAATGCAGATGATAAATCGGGATATATAGATAAGACTCACCGACTTTTAAGTGATTGGATATATGATACTTCCAATAAAATAGATACTTTTTTTTCAAGAAAAGATATGGAGTTTCATACCAAAAATAGGTCATACTTCAATCTTTCATTTGATATGTATACCCAAGAGCATGCCAAATCCGCCTATAAATTTAATGCAAAACTTAGAATAAAACTCCCAAAAACACAAAAAAGTCTTCATCTTGTTTTGGAAGATTTTAAAAACAATATCTCTGCAGATCAACAAACAAGTTCAAGTATTGCCAATACGGTAGCAGACAACAGTTATATACTCGGGATAGAACTTGATAAAAAAGATACCAAATTTGCAAAAGTAAAATTTGGCTCAGGAGTGCATTTTAGCGGTATTGCTCCTGATGGCTATATTTCGTTGTATCTTTCCAAGACATTTTATCAAAGAGGTAATTGGGAAGTTGAGATAAACAATAATGCCAAATATTTTATCAGGAAGCATTTTGATAATACAATGCAGTTTCTTGTATATAAAGTTATAAATGAAAATTACAAATTTACTTTCTTAAATGATTATCACTATAAAGAAGAAGGCAATTGCTTAAACGAAACACTCAATGCCTTGATACTTGATAAATATATCAGTCCTAAAGAGGGAATCAGCAGCTCTTTTTCACTTTATAGTTCAAAAGACAATACAAATAATTTTAAATTGCATTATTATCTTGTACAAACTTCATATAAAAGATTTTTTTATCATAATTTTGCTTACTATGAATTTAGTCCCGGAGTAATATTTAGAGATAGTTATGATTTTAAGCCAAAGTTAAGAGCCGTTTTAAAAATAGGAGTTTATTTTAGTAAATTTTCATTAAGCGGCTACAACAAATTTAACACACAAAAACATTAACAAATATTTAACATATGGATGATATGCTTTCGGGTATGAAAAAGCAGTGGAAAACTTTACTTTTGGAAGACAATACCCTTTTTGCCGAAACCATAACGGATTTTTTGGAAGAGCATGGGTTTGATGTTGATATAGCATGCGATGGAGAAGAAGCTGTTCAAAAATGCTACTACAATAATTATGACATATATCTTCTTGATGTCAATGTTCCGTATATAAATGGCGTTGATTTTTTAAAAATGATAAGAAGAAGCGGAGATGAAAGGCCTACTATATTTATCACATCACACCAGGATATAGAAACTCTTAAAAAAGGATACGAAAGTGGCTGTGATGACTATATGAAAAAGCCTATAGATTTGGAAGAGCTTCTTTATCGTATTCAAGTACTTATTAAAAAAAGAAGAAATACAAAAACAACCATTTCTCTGACTAAAAATTGTTATTATGATTATAAAAATAGAGTTGTGGTATGTGAAAACAAGCCGGTAAAATTACCTCTGAAAACTATAAAACTTTTAGAACTTTTTATAGAAAACGAAGGACAGATAGTAACAAAAGAGCAAATTATAAACAGGCTTTGGAGCAGTTCAAGCGAATACAGCGAAGGTGCCATAAGGGTTTATATAGCAAAGATAAAAAAATTGCTTGATAAAGATATGATAGAAAATATCAAAGCAATAGGATATAAATTAACTATTCAATGATGACTTAAGGGTATATAACCTATACAGTCCATAGAAGGCAATAGATTTTTCTGTTATTTTTTTGTATCTATCTTAAAAAAATCAATATACCATTGTATAAAATTATTAACTCCTTCCTGTATGGAGGTTTTGGGTTTGTACCCAAGGTCTTCCACAAGATCACTTACATCGGCATAAGTACTCGGCACATCTCCTGCTTGTAAGGGGAGCATATTTTTTTTGGCAGTTTTTCCAAGTTTCTTTTCTATTGCTTCTATGAAATCCATCAATTTTACAGGATTGTTGTTGCCTATATTGTATATTTTGTACGGTGCTTTTGAACTTGATGGGTCAGGAGCTTTGCCATCCCAGAAGGGATTGCCTTTTGGAGGATTGTCATTTACTCTTATAATTCCTTCGACTATATCATCTATATAGGTAAAATCTCTTTGCATTTTTCCATAATTAAAAACATTTATAGGTTTATCCTGTATGATAGCTTCTGTAAAAAGATATAAAGCCATATCCGGTCTTCCCCAGGGACCATAAACTGTAAAAAATCTTAATCCTGTAGTTGGAAGTCCGAAAAGATGGCTGTATGTATGAGCCATCAGTTCGTTAGATTTTTTGCTTGCGGCATAAAGACTGATAGGATGATCGACATTATCATGGGTTGAAAAAGGCTGTACTTCATTGAGTCCGTAAACACTAGAACTACTTGCGTATGTAAAATGCTTTATATCGTTATGTCTGCAAGCCTCCAAAAGATTTATAAAACCTACTATGTTGCTGTCAACATATGCATAAGGATTTTTCAATGAGTATCTAACTCCAGCCTGTGCGGCAAGGTTGATAACTTTGTCAAATTTTTCTTTTTTAAAAAGGTTATCTATATTTTCTCTATCTTCAAGATTGAGTTTGATAAATTTGTAATTGATATATTTTTTGCTTGATATCGGTTTGTTGTAAGAAATTTTTTCCGCATCCGTTAAACTATCTACAATGCCCGCTCTTTGCAGTCTCCCATACTTTACTTTTTGATCATAATAGTCATTTATATTGTCAATTCCTACAATTTCATCGCCTCTTGAAATCATTTTTAAAGCCAAATGGCTTCCTATAAAACCTGCCGTGCCTGTTATAAGTATTTTCATTTTTTGTATACCTTTTTTATATTGTCAATTCTTCGTCCCATATTTAAAAGCAAAAGATCTGCACACACCAAAGCCGCCATAGCTTCAGCCACTACCGATCCTCTTATCGCTATACAGGGGTCATGTCTACCTTTTAATTCGCAAATTTTCTCTTGAGTATTTATATCTATAGTATTTTGAGGTTGAAAAATGGAAGGAGTCGGCTTAAAATGAACTTTGATAATAATATTGTCCGCGTTGGAAATACCGCCCAATATCCCGCCGCTGTGGTTGCTTGCAAATCCCTCTTTCGTAATTTCGTCATTATTTTGAGAACCTCTTTTTTTGCTTGATTTTACTCCGTCACCTATCTCTACGGCTTTTACACCGTTTATACTCATCATTGCATTTGCCAAAAGTCCGTCAAATTTTTGATATATCGGCTCCCCAAGTCCTATAGGAGCATTTTTTATCTCCACCAAAGAAATTCCGCCTATGGAATCATGCTCACTTCTTGCTTTTTCTATGAGTTCTTTTTGGTATTGCTCTTTGTTTTTATCCAATGAATAAATGATACTGTTTTTTGCAAAATCAAAGTCGATATTTTCACCGACAATATCCCCCACGGCATAAATACCGCTTTGAACTTTGATATCAAGCTCTTTTAAAAGCAGTTTTGCCAAAGCACCCGCGGCTACTCTTGCAGCAGTCTCTCTTGCACTGCTTCTTCCTCCTCCTCTGTAGTCTCTGATGCCGTATTTGTAATAATAGGTTATATCCGCATGTCCCGGTCTGAAAAGATCTTTTATATTTGAATAGTCTTTGCTTTTTTGATTGGTATTTTCTATTGTTAGAGCTATGGGAGTACCCGTGCTTACACCCTCAAAAACTCCGCTTAAAATTTTTACTTTGTCATCTTCTTTTCTTTGTGTTTGATATATGTTTTGCCCGGGTTTTCTTCTATCAAGCTCCTTTTGGATAAAATCTTCACTTATTTTCAAACCTGCCGGAATTCCGTCAACTATACATCCGATTGCGGCTCCGTGCGATTCGCCGAAAGTTGTAAAGTTGAAAATATTGCCAAAACTGTTAAAGCTCATAATGTTTTATCCTTTTTAAACTTCTCAAGTGCCATTTGTGCGACTTTCTGATGGGCAGATTTTTTACTCTTGCCATTTGCTCTTGCTATCTCTTTATCTGCGATATATACCGCCATTTCAAACTCTTTTTTGTGATCCGGTCCTCTTGAGCTTATCATTTTGTATTCGGGAATGATACCGAAATGTTCCTGGGTAAATTCCTGCAGAGTTGTTTTATAGTCTTTAAAAATACTCTCAAGATCTATTTTGGGATATACTTCCTCAAGTAATCTATAGGTTATCTCTTTAACTTTATCAAGTCCTTCTTCAAGGTAAATTGCACCCATTAAAGCTTCATAGGCATTTGACAGCAAAGAAGGTTTTTCTCTTCCTCTGTTGTGTTCTTCTGCTACGGATAAAAAAAGATATTTGCCAAGATTTAATTTTAAAGAGAGTTTTTTAAACCCCTCTTCGTTTACCAGTGAGGCTCTCATTTTCGAGAGTTTTCCTTCGTCAATATTTGGAAACTTATGAAAAAGATACTCTCCTACAACAAGGTCAAGTACTGCATCACCTAAAAATTCCAATCTTTCATTATTTTTTGCTTTTTTGTAGCTTTTGTGTGTAAGTGCCTCGAGTATCAAGGTTTTATTTTTAAAACGATACCCCAAACACTTTTGCAATTCTTCTAATTTATCCAAATTTTACTCCTCTAACTTGTTAGCTTCGCTTTTTGCTATTTTATCACACTCTTCGTTTTCCTTATGTCCGTTGTGTCCTTTAACCCAAACAGCTTTTATTTTGTGAGGCTTGGCCGCCTTGACATATCTTTTCCAAAGATCAGGATTTTTGATACCTTTAAAATCCTTTTTTATCCAGTTTTTAAGCCATTCGTTGATACCCTTTACTACATAGCTTGAATCGCTTACAAGCTCTATCTCACATGGTTCTTTTAAGTTTTCAAGAGCTTTTATGACAGCTAAAAGTTCCATTTGATTATTTGTGGCATTCGGTTTGGCACCTTTTACAATTTTTTTACTGTTTTTATATTTGAGTATGGCACAATAGCCTCCTTTGCCGGGATTGCCAAGACTTGATCCGTCACTAAATATATGTACTAATTTCACTCTGTGTTACCTTTTGGGTGAGTTTGGGTATGATTTTTACACTGTCTATACTGTGACAGTTCGGACATCTTGAAAAATAAAACGGATACGAATTTTTACATTTTGAACAAAAGTATTCAAAATTTATATCAGCTCTTTTATATCCTGCATTAACCAGCGATTTTAGTATATCAAGCTCAAATATATCACTCTTTTTTTCGGTATAAAATACTCCTCTTGCACTAAGTATATCACTTAAAAACGGATGATTTTTTGCAAAATCCATATCAAATCCGGATATATCCATTCTCCATAAAATATCAAAGATATTTAAAAAGTCAAAATTTTTTATTTTGTAAAAATTTATCGGCTTGTTGTATTTGAGTAAAAACTCTATATATATTCTTTGAGTTGATTTTAATGATGCAAAATCATAAAGTAATTTCTCTTTTTTTATATAGCTTGTTTCCAAAGAAGAGATATAAAGTGCCTGCAGATAAGTTTTTTCTTTTTTTATTTCGCTTCCAAGCTCTTCTAAAGCATCTAAAACTTCCAATGCTTTGTCATATCTTTTTAAAATATCATAGGTTATTGTCAAATATTTTAATGATTCTTCATGCCTTGGCGAAATTTTAAGAGATTCTATGAAAACTTCTCTTGCTCTTTCTATAAATCCTGCTTTTAGATACACTTTTCCAAGCAAAAAAAGAATTTGCTGTTTTTGGGCTCTTTTGGTATATTTTTTAAGAGCATAGAGATAAATGCCTATACTTTTTTCATATTCACCAATTTTTTTATAGCTTTTTGCGAGGAGTATAATGCTTTCAAGTGTAAGATTTTTATCTTCAAATATAATTTTGTATTCATTTTTGCTATCATCAATCTGAAATTTATCTATAAATCTTTGGATATTGCTCTCTTCATTTTTGTTTTTATATATACTCCACCAATAGTTGGCAAAGGAGATTATGAAGATGAGTAAAAAAAAGATAATAATACCAAAAAGAGGATCTCTGTAACCTATATAAAAATTATCCATTGTTCCCTAACATTAATTATTTATGCTTTTATTATATCAAATATTATATAATATTTTTATGATAGAGCAAAATTCCATAGAAAATCTCAAAAACAGACTTGATATTGTTGAAGTTATAGGCTCATATATAGAACTTAAAAAAAGCGGAGCAAATTTTAAAGCAAAATGCCCTTTTCATTCTGAAGATACTCCGAGTTTTGTCGTTAGTCCTTCAAAACAGATATATCACTGTTTTGGCTGCGGAGCAGGCGGAGATGCCATAAGTTTTGTAATGAACTATGACAAGCTTAATTATCCTGAAGCTATAGAAAAGCTTGCAAGTGATTTTAACATACCGCTTAGTTATACAAAGGGAAGTTTTGAAAAAAAAGATGACAGAAGGGTACTCGAGCAAATCAATCAATTTTACAAAAGAAATCTTTTAGCCAATAAAAAAGCACAAGAGTATATACAAAACAGAGGTATTTATGCTTCATCGGTAGAAAAATTTGAACTTGGATATGCTTCTTCATCATTTGACACCATAAAATTTTTAAAAGATAATTTTTTATCTGTGGATGATGCCGTGAAAACCGGAGTTCTTGGTAAAGATGAGAGAGGAAAAGTGTATGCAAGACTGAGCGAAAGGATAACATTTCCCATATATGCTTCAAACGGAAAAATAGTAGGATTTGGCGGAAGAACCATATCAAACCATCCGGCAAAATACATAAATTCTCCCCAGACTTATCTTTTTAACAAGTCCAAACTTTTATACGGATACAATTTGGCAAGAGAAGCCGTTATGAAAAAAGAAAGAATTATCATAACGGAAGGTTATCTTGATGTGATTATGCTGCATCAGGCTGGTTTTAATGAATGTGTTGCGACTTTGGGAACTGCATTGACAAGTGAACATTTACCACTTCTTAGACGAGGTGAACCAAAAGTGATACTTTCGTATGACGGAGACAAAGCGGGTATCGAAGCAGCTTTTAAGGCCGGCAAAATGCTTGCATCTTCTTCCATAGACGGAGGGGTCGTCATATTTGACGAAGGGAAAGATCCCGCCGATATGGTTAAAGAAGGAGACATAGGAACATTAAAAGCTTTGTTTAATGAGCCTAAATCTTTTGCACATTTTGTTATAGAGCATATAGCATCCAAATACAATTTGCACAATCCTTTAGAAAAAGAGAAGGCTCTGAATGAAGGGGTGGATTTTTTAAAAATGCTCTCTCCTGTTTTGCAAGAAAGTTACAAAAATTATCTTTCAACTGTTTTGAATGTGGATAAAAGAATTATTCGGTTGCAAAACAGAAAAAAACAACCCCATCATACAAATTATCAAAAAGAGGATTTGGCTGAACTATCCATCATAAAAACACTTCTTTTAAAACCTGAGTTTTTTAACACCGTACTTGATAATATAGGAGAAGAAGTTTTCAGAACTCATAAAGATTTATTTGTAAAACTTGTCGGAGGAGACAATAAAAACGGATTTGAGGGGCTTTTGGTCAGAGATGATATAAATGAGCTTAACGAAGAGGAGCTTAAACAGCAGTTGAGATTGCTTTTGCTGGGATTTTACAAGATAAAACTTGACAATGTAAAAAGTTTAAATTTACCATTTGAGAAAAAAAGTTTTTTTATAAGAAAAATACAGGATAAAATATATAGATTAAAAAGGGGAGAGATAGTTGAGTATGAGCAAATCTGATATGAGATGTATTTCGCTTTTTAGTGGCGGACTTGACAGTATGATTTCGGTAAAATTGATAAAAGAACAAAATATAGATGTAACGGCACTTTTTATTGATACCGGTTTTGGTTCGACCAAGGACAACAGAGATATTTTAAAAAAAAGAGCCGATATAGTAGGTGCTGATTTTGAGATAATAAACATAAGAGACAGTTTTATAAAAGAGATACTGTTTTCACCAAAATATGGATACGGAAAAAATTTCAATCCCTGTATCGACTGTCATGCAAATATGATAAGAGTTGCAAAAGCCTTGATGCCCGAATTTGATGCAAGTTTTATCATAACGGGTGAAGTTTTGGCACAAAGGCCTATGAGCCAAAGAAAAGATGCATTGATGCAAGTTAAAAAACTGGCAAATGATTTGGAAGAAAATCTTCTTTTAAGACCATTGTCTGCCAAACTTCTTGAGCCTACAAAACCTGAGCTTGAGGGATGGGTAGATAGAGAAAAGCTTTTATGTATCAGCGGAAGAAACAGAGAAATTCAACTCAGGCTTGCAAAAGAGTATGGTTTTGAAGACTATGAAAGTCCCGGAGGCGGATGTCTTTTGACTGATGAGAGATTTTCAAACAAACTTAGAGACTTTATAAAATACGAAAAGCTTGAAGCGCAGGATATAGAACTTTTAAAAGTGGGAAGGCATTTAAGGCTAAGAGACGGCATCAAACTTATAATAGGAAGAAATGAACAGGAAAACAAGAAGATAAAAGAGGCAGAAAATTCGAAAATGATATCTGTTGATGTTGTAGATATTCCATCACCATTTTCAAAGATAACAAAAACAGCAACAGATGAAGACAAACACCTTGCAGCCAAAATCATTCTTACTTTTACAAAAACAAAAAAAGATATATTTTATGAAGTAATTTTTGATAATGAAATTATAAAAGAGACACCTTTTGACAGCAGAGATAAAGTTTTAAAATATTATTTATAAAAACTATGGTATAATCACCTCCTTAGAATATGGGGCATTAGCTCAGCTGGGAGAGCACGACGCTGGCAGCGTCGGGGTCAGCGGTTCGAGCCCGCTATGCTCCACCATTTATACTTCCAGTAAGTCAAATAGAAATTTTGTTCTCAAAATCAACTTTTATTGACATAGTTTTTCGGCAGTAGTTTTCTTCTGTCTATATTTTTCAAGATATATTTTAGTTTATTTATTTGCTAAAGCATAAAGCTTTAACTAAATGTTTAGCAAAGTGATATTTGGTGTGAAAAATTATTTAGTGTATAATTATAAAATTTTTTAAGGAAAACCGTATGAGAAAAAATATCTTTTCAATAATTTTAGTTTTATCTGTTGTTACTCAGTTAAATGCCGGTTTTTTCGGCAGTATCGTCTCCAGTGCGATAGGTTCGGCGATTGTTCAAGGAAACGGATCAAAAGGTATCTATATGAGTAGATTAAAAAAGAGAATGGATAGGGTTAATTCATATCTTTGGCATATGCATGAAACCGGGAAATACGAGCCGTCATATAAGTTTTATAAAAAGTGGCTATTGGCACAGATTGATGCTTCCGGATTTGATGATATTGCAATGCTTGATACCATTGCCTGGGTTTTGAAAGATCACGGTAAAAAAAGAGAGGCAATTAAACTCTATGAGACTAGAATTTTACCATGGATTGATATTAGATTTGAAAATGATAGAAGAGGAGAAAATAAGAAATTTAGAGAGAAATGGAAAAAAAATTACGAAGCTATCAAGAAATAGTAAATATCAATTGATTCACGATCCTTTTTTTGCGATCTTTTTTAATGCGGCGACCGACTTCTTTAGGGTTTGTCTATCTTGTGAATCATTTGTAAAATCCAAATCATCCAAATACCTTTTGGCATAAAAACAATATCTAAGACTCTATCTTACAAATATACTTTTTTGATTTTTTTCTTGTTATAGCATAACTCAAAAATACAAAAAAGAGGAAAAGTAAGATTGTTTGTTATTTTCCTTTTAATTATTGCAAAAAGTTAAAAGCAAAGCCCTGCCCTCCAATTTGTCAATTTCCCACTATCTTTTTATATCTATATGGTATAATAATGCAAAAATATCAAAAGGAGAGTTATGCCCATATATGTTTTAGGACACACCAATCCCGATTCGGACTCCATTTGTGCAGCCATATCGCTATCCTATCTTTTAAAACAAATTGGCAAAAACTCTATCGCTTCAAGACAAGGAGAATGTTCGGACGAAACAAAATTTATACTTGAAAAATTCGGCTTCGAAGAGCCTTTGTTAAAAAAATCGTATGCGGGGGAAGATTTGTTTTTGGTTGATTTTTCGGATCTCAATCAAGCACCGGCGGATATAGATAAAGCCAATATTTTGGGCATTGTCGATCACCATAAGCTGGGAGATATCACCACTCCCGTACCCCTTGAGTGCTGGATCAGACCGGTTGGATGTACCAATACGATAATAAAGGAGATGTTTGACTATTACGGCATAAATATTCCCGAAAAGCTATCCGCAATTATGCTGTGCGCCATACTTAGCGATACCGTTATATACAAATCACCCACTTGTACCTCTTTAGATATAAAAATTTCTAAAGAATTGGCAAAAATTGCTAAAATTAATGATATTAAGGCTCTTGGAATGGAGATGTTTATGGTAAAATCATCCATTAAGGGAGCAAGTGCCAAAGAGCTCATAACAAGGGATTATAAAGATTTTAACATGAGTAGTTGCAAAGTTGGAATCGGACAGCTTGAAAGCGTTGATCTCTCCATTTTCAAAGAGAGAAAAGAGGAACTACTTCAAGAGATGAGCAGATATAAAAATGAGGGCGAAAGAGATTGTGTTTTGCTACTCTTAACCGATATTATAAATGAAGGATCCGAGCTTCTTGCCGTATGCGAAGATGATACGATTATCGAAAAAGCTTTCGGTAAAAAACTGAAAAACTCCTCGATATATCTTCCGGGAGTATTAAGTAGAAAGAAGCAAGTCGTTCCATTTTTAGAAAAAGCTTACAAAGGATAATATATGTTTTTTTCGGAAAAAAATAGCAAGATTGATGATGATTTAAAAAGTAACATAAAAGAGTGTGTAGAGACTCTCAAAAAGGGACAAATAGACGAGAGTTTTTTAGAGAAAATTGATTCGAAAGAGAGTTTGAAGGATAAGGTGGACTTCATCATTAGCCATCTTTTAAATCTCAATTGGGAGATGAACTTTTTTGTTATGAATTTTCCCGTAGCCATGTTTGCTATAGATACAAATAGAAAGATGCTTACATGGAATAAAAAATTTGAAGATTTAACAGGCTTCTCCCCTTACGAGATCAAATCCCTATCCTCTCCTCAAGCCCCTAAAATATTATGGCCGGACAACCCGAGCGCTTGTAAAGTTTGCAAACTTGTCGGAGAGTATGACGCTAAAAAAGAGAGCGGTATAGGCATTGCCGAAATAACAACTAAAAACGGAGAAATTATACCGGTTTATGTATATGTCGAGCCTATCGTAAAAGATGGCGTCGTTATAAAAACCTATGTTACATTAAGAAATCTACTTGCGGAAAGAGCCAAAGAGGCTGAACTTAGAAAGGACTTTTTTCAGCAAGAGGCAAACGAAATCGTAAAAGTTTTAGAGAACATCTCTCAACACAAGATAAATACTTCGTTTGAAATATCCGATAAAAATGACTTTAAAATTATTGAAAAGCCTATAAAAGAGATTCAAGCCACTCTTGTCAATTTGGTAAAGGGGTTGAAAAAATCCTCCGATCTCGTAAAAGAGGTTTACGAAGATGCTTCCGATAAACTAAACCGTTTACTCGAGTGGAATGAAACGAAATTTCTACCGTCCCAAATGGAGGCAAGCGATAAAGCTAGCGAGCTTAACGACTCTATGAACGATATTGAGAAGATGGTTGATATGATTAAGGATATTGCCGACCAAACCAATCTGTTAGCCCTCAACGCCGCTATTGAGGCTGCAAGAGCTGGTGAACATGGAAGGGGTTTTGCCGTAGTGGCCGATGAGGTTAGAAAGCTTGCGGAAAAATCTCAAAAAAGTGCCAACGAAATAACTGCCGTCATAAATTTAATCAAAGCCAATGTTCACAATATGAACGAAGATATCACACACAATCAAAACGAGGTTAGACAACTTACAATATCTTTAAAGGAGATTATTGATAAATTCGACTCTATGGCAAGAAATATAGTCGAACTTGAAAATTTAATTAGCGATTTTGAATTTTAAAAGGTTAGGAAAGTTTAGGTAATCAAGGGAGTCAGGTGGCAACTGATCCCCCCTTTTTTTTGTTTATAACTCAAAAATACAAAAAAAAGAGGAAAAGCAAGATTGTTTGCTATTTTCCTTTTAATTATTGTAAAAAGTCAAAAGTCAAGCCCTGACCCCTGGCCCTTTTAGTCATAAAATGATTGCCGCAAGCACAAGTAACACTACACTCTACATATTCAGGATGGATACCCTTTTTCATTTTTATTTCCTTATAAAATTTGATATTTTTCCTAATCCCGTAGGTAAAAAACGCAA
>Ga0256914_1001795_pt1 | contig 18645 bp, 22 predicted proteins | sample HulkmetaG_FD_191571 | JGI IMG/M metagenome (GOLD analysis project Ga0256914, IMG submission 191571) | Hydrothermal chimney microbial communities from Main Endeavour vent field at the Juan de Fuca Ridge, Pacific Ocean - Hulk | ecosystem: Environmental > Aquatic > Marine > Hydrothermal vents ... | reverse complement strand
AAATATGAGAAAAGCTACCATAAAAAGAGAAACTAAAGAAACACAGATAGAACTGACGGTTAATCTTGATGGAGAAGGAAAGTACAGTATAGATACGCCTGTAGGGTTTTTAAACCATATGCTTGAAACATTTTCCAAGCATTCATTAATAGATCTTGAGATTTTAGCATCGGGGGATGTTCATGTAAGCCATCATCATACTGTGGAGGATGTTGGGATTGTTCTGGGTATGGCAGTAAAAGAAGCTCTTGGCGATAAAAAGGGAATAAAAAGATTTGGACATGCTATTGTACCTATGGATGAAGCCTTATCTTTATGTTCTATTGATATATCTGGTAGATCTCTGCTTTTTTATGATGATCTTGGACTTAGAGGTAAGATAACAGAGTTCGATTTTGAACTTATGGAAGAGTTTTTTAAAGGTTTCGTACTTTATTCAGGAATGACAGTACATTTAAAGGCTCTATCTGGAAAGAATCTACATCATACGGCAGAATGTTTAACAAAATCTTTTGCTTTAGCTTTAAGGCAGGCTGTAGAAATAGACCCAAGAAGAAAGGATACACCTTCCACTAAAGGAAGTCTTTAAAAGGAGGAGATATGGGTAGAAAAGAAAAAATTCTTGAGATATTAAAAGAGAAAAAAGAGGTTACTGTGAAAGAGCTCAGCAATATATTCAAAGTTTCCGAGATGACTATATACAGAGATATAAAAGAGCTTGAAAAGGAAGGCGAAATAAAAAGAAAACACGGTTCCGTACTTCTTAATACAAAAGAAAATAGAGAAACATTAACAGTTGATACATGTCCTATCTGCGATAAACCTATTACAAGATCTCATCCTTACAGAATTACTGTTGAAAACACAAAGATTATCGAAGCATGCTGTGAACACTGCGGACTATTACTACACCAGAAATATGCGGATAAAGAGGTTTCAGCTATAACTTATGACTTTATCACAGAAAATCCAATAAGTGCTTTGAACGCTTATTTTGTTGTCGGCAGTTCCGCTGTTCCATGCTGCAGCCCAAGTGTTATTCCTTTTGCCTCTAAGGAAGATGCTGAAAAATTTCAGAAAGGTTTTGGTGGTAAGGTTATGACATTTGTTGAGGCATACAACGAGATAACAAACAAGATGAATATAAATATAAAAAGCTGCTGTACACCTCAACATAATGTAACATTCAAACTTGAAGATCTAAAGTAGTTTTCAGATCTGAAGCACAGGATATTTTTTATCCCTGTCAACTATATGTATGTCTTCAACTGCAAATTTATTTTCCTTAAGGGTATTAAATATTTCCACAGCTTTTTCTTTACTTCTTAAACCAAAAACAAGACCGCAGTGAGGATATATCTCATCCGGTACTGGAAGAAGCACATAATCATCTATCCCTCTTTCTTTCAGCCATCTATCAGCTCTTAGACCTTCCGCTATAGAAACAAATGTAATAAGGTATTTAGGTTTTTTTGAAGGGAGAAGATCAAGTATGTGCTGAACTATATGCAGTTTTATACCGAGGGATATAAACTTTACCTTTTCCCAGAAACCTTCACCGTGAAAACCCTTACCTCTCTCTATAACAGCTTCATAATGACCGTCTATCTCCTTAAAATCTATAAGCTTATTTCCTGTTTCCTGACACCAGAATTTTACATCCTTTTTAAAAGCCTTATCATCAGCAAGAACTTTAATTCTTTTCCCTTCAGGAATCTCTTTCAGCTTTTTAGAAACTATAGTTAACGGAAGTGGACAGAATAGTCCCCTTGTATCTACCGTAGTTTCGACCTCATTTTTCTCCTTTACTTGCATACAAGCCTCCCTAAAGGTTCTCCTCCAAGTAAATGCCAGTGTAAATGATAAACTTCCTGCCCAGAATTTTTTCCTGTATTAACAATAAGCCTAAAACCTGTTTCAGCTATACCAAGCTGTTTTGCTATCTCATTTGCTTTTAAAATAATATGTCCAACAACAGGTTTATGTCTGCCTTCAAGGTATAGATTATTTGGTATATGTTCTTTTGGAATAATGAGTATATGAACCTTTGCCTGTGGAGCTATGTCTTTAAAAGCGATTATAAGTTCATCTTCATAAACAATATCAGCCGGAATTTCTTTATTTACAATCTTACAGAAAACACATTCTGACATTCTAACCTCCTATAGACACTATATCTTTTTTAAGTGCATACCTTCTTAGTATATTATGCAGTTTATCTATATTCCAGCCCTTTTCCGTTGATATCACCAGTGTTTCTCTCTCACCTGTAAGTACTGTATGGTCAGCTTCCTCTATATATTCTGGAGAAGGAACAAGCTTATCTATCTTATTTAATACTACAACTACAGGTTTGTCCGAAACATTGATCTTCTTCAATATATCTTCAACAGCTTTCATCTTTTCAAACCAGTTCTCATCTGAAATATCTATAACATGAAGAATAAGATCAGCATCTTCAAGTTCCTCAAGTGTTGCCATAAATGCATCCATAAGTTCTTTTGGCATATTTTTAACGAAACCAACCGTATCAGTAATAAGAGCTTTTTTTCCTATATCAGGGAAAGATATGTAAGAGGTTTTTGTATCAAGCGTTGCAAAAAGCTGATCAGATATAAAAGTATCCCTTTTTGTAAGCTTTTTAAGCAGGGTTGACTTACCTGCATTTGTATAACCCACTAAGGAAACTTTTAGAATATTTTGAACTTTGTTTCTCCATTTCCTCTGCTGGTAACGTTGTTTCTTTATTTTTTCAAGCTCTTTCTTAATTTTTGATATCCTGTCTTTGATAGTTCTGACCTTTATCTCACCTATCTTTTCACCTGCTCCTTTTGTCTTCATTCCACCACCTATACGGGACAGTGATTTTCCTTTTTGTCCGTAAATTCTTGGAAGTTCATGTTGTAAGGTGGCAAGTTCAACCTGAAGTTTTGCCTGTTTTGTTTTCGCTCTCTGTGAGAATATCTGTAAAATAAGATCTGTTCTGTCAAGAACCTCAGCCTGTGTCATATTTTCAATATTTGTTATCTGAACAGGAGTAAGGTCTGCATCGAACACAACAGTATCTGCTTTTGTACCTTCAACAAGTTCTTTAAGCTGTTTTATCTTCCCTTTTCCTATAAATGTTGAGGGATCTGGTATATCCTTCTTCTGGTAGAGTTTTCCCAAAGTAACGCCCTCTACCGCTTCTACAAGCCCTTCAAGTTCTGATAAAGACTGTTTTAACTCTTTATCCTTCTTTTCCTTTGTTTTTATTCCTACTAAGATACATCTCATACTGGGAAATATAATCTTAAATCAGGTTTCTGCAACTATTGTGCTTATTGCATGTTTGTAAATAAGCTGTTTCTCACCATTCACATCAAGTAAGATTGTAAATTGATCAGCACCAACTATTTTTCCAGTTATTCTTGTGCCTCTGATAAGATAAATTGTAACCTCTTTCCCTTCTTCTTTCAGTTCTTCAAGAAGCTCATCCTGTATGTTCATTTCGTAAGTTCCTCCTCTTAACTTTTATATTTTTCTATAATTTTATATAAAAGTTCCTTATTTGTATAGTTAGATATATTTAACCTTTCCCATTCTCCATTATTTTTAAACTTTGATCTAAAAGCTCTTATCTGCCTTTTTGCAAAATCCTTAGTATTTCTAACAACCTCTTCCTTAGCTTCAAGAAGGGATATCTTTCCTTTAACATAAGGAATAAGCTCTTTATAACCTATAGCCTGCTTTGAGGTTAAAGCATCTTCATACCCCATATCAACGAGTTTTGCAACCTCTTCTACAAGTCCATTATCAAACATTTTGTCAACCCTTTTCTGTATTCTTTCCATAATTTCTTTTTTATCTCTCTCCAGTATAAACCCAACAAAACTGTATTTTTTCTCATTAAAATTATGTTTTTTTATAAAATAAGAGAAAGGTTTTTTTGAAATGTAATAGACTTCAAGGGCTCTTATAACCCTTTTTTTATCATTTGGATGAATTTTTTGAGCATACTCACTGTCAATACTTTTAAGTTCATTATACAGATCTTGTGGATCCCTTTTGTAAAGCTTTTCCCTTATCCTCCAATCACCCTCAGGAGCATCAGTTAATCCATATAGCAGCGATTGTATATAAAGCCATGTTCCACCCACTATTATAGGCGTCTTTCCCTTCTTTAATATCTTTTTAATACTCTTGTGGGCAATATTGATAAAATCTTTAACTGAAAAATCGTATGAAGGCTCGACTATATCTATAAGGTAATGAGGGATCTTATCCATATCTTCTTTTGAAGGCTTTGCCGTTCCGATATCCATGTGCTTATATACCATCATTGAATCAGCACTTACAATCTCACCATTCAGCTTATTGGCAAGCTCAATTGATATATCCGTTTTACCTGTTGCTGTTGCGCCTGTTATCACTAAAATTTTTTCCATCTTTAACTTTTTACACTTTTATTAAATATTTAATATAAAATATTCAGGAATAAGAATAAAACAAAGGGCAGGAAAATGAAAAAAAAAGGAACAAAAACATCAATAGAAAAAGCACTTGATCTAATAGAAGCTTTAAAGGAAAACGATAATCTTGGTGTTACAGAACTAAGTAATATTTTAGGTCTTAACAAAAATAATGTATTCAGACTTCTGGCCACACTTGAAGTTAAAGGACTTATAGAACAGGATCAGGAAACAGGACATTATAGACTTGGAATGAAATTTTTACATTTAGAACATTCCTATATTAAACATCTATCATTTCTTAATAAAGCAAGGGGAACATTGAGAGAACTGAGAAATGAAATAGGAGAGACTGTTTATATATCTATTCTACATGAAGATAGTATAATCTATCTTTATGCTGAAGAAAGTAAAAAACCTGTAATTGTAAGTTCAAGAATAGCAAAAAGATACAGAGCAGAAGATACAGCAGCAGGGAGAACCCTTATTAAATCAAAAAAAGAAAAAGGATTTGTTGTAGATTACGACATGGAAAAAAGCGAACCTGAGGTCAGCGAACTTGCAACCGTTATAAGGGATGAGACAGGATCTCCAGTTGCGGCTATCTCTATCGTTGCCCCTTCGTACAGATTGAACCAAACAAAACTGGATTTTTACAAGGTAAAACTTGTAAAAGCTGCAAAAAAGATAACTGAAAAACTTTCTACTACTGAGGTTTAGACATCAGGAATGGAAGGTTGTATCTTATATCAAGTATGTTAAGTGTGAGGTAGTAGGTCTGGTACGTTTTTCCGGTTGTTTTTTTAAAGTCCTCAATATATGTAAATGTTAAGCTCCAGCATTTTCTGTTCAACACGATACCAGCTCTTTTCTGCTGAACATAACCATCTTTAAGATTAGTAAGGATAGTTCCCCTGAAACTGAGATTTCTTATACTAAAAGATATTGTATTACTTATCTGATGAAGAGATTCAGAATCTGTACCTTTATCAAAAGAATGGGAGATAGAATAAGTAAAAAATCTGTAAAAAGGTACAACAACCGAAGAGATGGTTCTGGTGATCTGATTTCTGTCAAAATCATAAAAAAGCGTGTTTTCACCTGAAATACCATTAATTTTAAAATAAAGACTGTTTTTTGCAGGTTTAAGATTTCCTTTATACTTTTTGTCTCCTATGTAATACTGATCTAAAAACGTGTAACCTGAACCTATCTCCCATCTTAAAAAATTACTGTTGCTAAAATTTAAAATATTAAACAGAGAAATATCAATATCTTTTACAGATGGAATTCTGTCATCTCTATCAAAATAAGGAAGATCATCCTGCTTAACTTTTGATATATAGTTAAATGAAATCTGTGGAATTATGCTGTGAATAAAACTTTTATACTTTCTATACTCAACCATCCTTGTAATATTTCTTATATGAAAAAGATTTCTTATAGCATTACCTCTGTTCATATCTTTAAGTCCAACGTAAACTGTAGTTCTCTGATGAAGCTCAAGTATGTTTGAAATTTTCATATAGTTTGTATATAACGACAGATTAAAAAGGTTATCGCTTCTTATTCCTGTATCCCCTTTCTCCCTATAAAAGTTTGTGTTAACAGATAAAAAATCGAAATAAAGAGGTATTTTATGTAAAATATTTCTCTTTTTAAGGTAAAATCTGAACTCGGGAAACCTCTGTAGAGTTTCCTCATTATTTGGTTTACTAAGATCATAAAGAAAATCAAAATTAAGTTCAAAGGAATAATCTCTATCTTCATATACTGCAAGAAGCTGAGATTTTGTATAAGATCTATATCTCTTGTAAAGGGTAGAACTGTTGTAAAAATCTTCATAAAAATAAGGATCACTTGGTATCTCAAGTTTGAAAAACACCTTTAGATCTTCCCATCTAAATCTTGTGTTTCCATAGATTTTCCATCTATTTTTCAAAGGTGATATATCCCTTCCCTCCCACCAGAAACCTTTATCCTTTTCCTTAAAATAAAAAATATCTCCCTTAAACATACTGTACCTGCTAAATCTATATCTGTATTCAAGATCTATCCCCTGTCCCTGATTGCTCCTATAATCAAACGTGAAAGTGATATCAGAACTCCTGCCTGTCACAAGATAAAAAGGGATTTTTAGCGTAATATCATTATAAGTATCCTGACCTATAATAGGAATAAGAAAACCAGATTGTCTTGAGCCGGTAGGATAGTAAAAAACAGGTGTGTATAAAAGAGGCACCTTACAAAATCTGAAAGTCATGTTATATGCAAGAAGTTTATCATTTTCTTTAACACTGCCTCTTGAAGATTTGAAATACCAGTCATACTGATCAAAAGGACATAGTGAAAACTCTCCTTTCTTAAAATAAAAACGATCGCCTTCTTTTTTTAAAGAAACCGCCTTAACATAGTATTTCCCATACATAATACCTTTTATGTTGTATATTTCGCCTGTTTCCTTTTTTACATTCCACCATCCATTAGTTCCTTCAAGATCAAAATTATCCGTCTTTATTCTTATATTTTTTTCAAGGTAAATAATATCTCTTTCCTGATCATAAATTATTCTGTCTGCAAATAGAGTGTAATTTTTGTAATGAACAGTTACATTTCCTTCTGCTATTAATCTACCAGAGAAATCCCTTTCTATTCTGTCTGCCTCAATAGAAACAGGAATACTATTACCCTGTCCAAAAACAGGAACAAAACATATATATATGAGTGTTAAAATAGTTGTTAATCTGCTTTTCAAAGAAACTCCTAACTGTATATTTAGCAAGTTTAATATTATAAATCATTTCGGAGATAAGGATGGAAAAACCAAGAGAATGGCTTAGAGAAAAGAGTATAGCAAAAAAGATCCTATCAAGATCTGATGTTATATTTGAGGTTATTGATGCAAGAATACCTTTTGAGACAAGAAATAGCATTGTAGAAAAACTCGCAAAAGAAAGAAACAAAAGATTATTCATAATTATGAATAAAGTTGATCTTGTTCCAGAAAGATTTGTAAAAAAGGTAAAAAAGGAGATAGAAAAAGAATTTCCCGTTATACCCTTTTCTGCACACAAAAATATAGGAAAAAAAGAGATAGAAAAAGTTATAAGAAAACTATCTAAGGAAAACAGACTCATAAAAATAGGTGTTCTTGGATATCCAAATGTTGGAAAGTCATCTGTTATTAACAGGCTAAAAGGTAAAAAAGTTGCAACAACATCGCCAAAACCAGGAATGACAAGAGGAGAACAACTTATAAAACTTGCACCAAACGTATTTCTTATAGACACACCAGGGATAATAACACTTGAATTTCAGGAAGATTTAGCAATTAAAGGATCATGGATTCCTGAGAAACTTGAACAACCTGTGGAGATAGCACAAAAATTATTAAAAAAAATTCAAGAGAAAAGACCTGAAGCTATAAAAGAAACTTACGGAATAGAACCCTCTCCTGATCCGTTTGAAACCTTAAATAGAATAGGAGAAAGATTGAACTATAGATCGTCTGGAGGCGATATAGATCTTGAAAGAACCGCAAAAAAATTATTGTGGGATTGGATTAAAGGAAATATAAAAGCTTACTGGATATAGAAAAAATTACAAATTAGCTTAAAATAATATAAACATATTTAGCAGGAGATAAATTTTGGCTTACGAAGCATTTGCAAGAAAGTACAGACCCAAAAATTTTGAACAGATAATAGGGCAGGAATCTGTAGTAAAAACCTTAAAAAATGCTATTGAACTAAACAGAATATCCCATGCATACATATTTGCAGGTTCAAGAGGACTTGGGAAAACAACAGTTTCAAGAATACTCACAAAATCGCTTAATTGCGAAATTGGTATAACGCCAAATCCATGTGGAAAATGTGAAAACTGTATAGAAATCGAAAAAGGCTCATTTCCAGATATGTATGAGATAGATGCTGCATCAAACAGAGGTATAGACGATATAAGATCCTTAAGAGATAATGTCAATTACGCTCCTATAAAAGGAAGATATAAGGTATATATAATAGATGAAGCACATATGCTTACAAGGGAAGCTTTCAACGCCCTTTTAAAAACCCTTGAAGAACCTCCCCCCCATAATATATTCATACTTGCGACAACAGAACTCCATAAGATTCCAGATACAATAAGATCAAGATGTCAGACATTTATCTTCAGACCTCCTACTACAGTACAGATAAAAGATTATCTCAAAAGAATTCTTGAGCAGGAAAAGATAGAGTATGAGGATAAAGCTCTTGATCTTTTAGCTCAAGCAAGCGAAGGGGGAGTAAGAGATTCTGCAAGCTTACTTGATCAGGCTGTAACGTTCGGAAAAGGTAAGGTTGACACAAAATCTGTAGAACAGCTTTTAGGTCTGATACCAGAAACTGTATTAAAAAAATTTATAAAAAATATAAAAGAAAAAAATATAAAAGAAATGATTCTCATGACAGAAAAATTAGAAAGCGAGGGCTACGATCTTAACGTTTTCTGGAAACAGGTAAACGACGTTTTACACAAGGAGCTTGTAAACCTATCTATTGATGAGAACACTTTATTTTTTGAAAAAAAAGATATTGAAGATCTCATATATATACATAACATATTCAGCAAGGCCCTTATTGAAGGGAGAAACTTTTTAAACCCAAAACATGTTTATCAGCTTGCTGTACTGAAGTTAAAGTATGTCAAAAATCTTGTATCCCTGAGAGAGATATACGAGAAAGGAATAAAAATATCCAGAGAACAGAAAACAGACGAAATAAAAGATGAGAAGAAAGAAAGCTTAGATATACAATCAGCAATACTAAAGATAGGAAAAGAAGCAGGAAGCGTTGTTTCGGCAATATTAAAAAAAGCATCTATAAAAGATGAAGATCAACATGTATTAATAATAGTTGAAAAAAATTTGAAGGACACACTTTCAGAAAAGATTAATATTATTGAAAAGTACTTTAATAAACCTGTAAAAATAGAAGGTAAAGATATTAAGCAGGAAAGAAGATCTAAAAAAAGAGATGAATCGGTTGATAAAGTACTTGAACTATTTAAAGGGAAAATAATAACCTATAAGGAGGAATAAATGTTTAACCTTGGAAATTTAAGCGAAATGATGAAAATGATGAAATCAATGCAGGAAAATATAGAAAAAGCAAAAGAAGAACTAAGAAATGAAGAGATTATAGTTGAGGTTGGAGGTGGAATGGTGAAAGTTATTCTGAACGGTCTTGGAGATATAAAAGATGTTTTTATAGACAAAACACTTTTAACTGAAGACAGTCATGAGATACTTCAGGATCTTTTGGTTGCTGCTTTTAATGAAGCCAACAGAAGAGCTAAAGAAGTTATGGGAGAAAAAATGTCGCAGGCAGCGGGACTACCTTCAAATATTCCTGGACTGGGTAATCTATTTTGAAAGATACAGATATTATTCCTTCAACTTTAAAAGAAGCTGTAGAAAAAATATCTGAACTTCCAGGATACGGAGAAAAATCAGCAAGAAGACTTGCCGTTAATCTCCTCGATATGCCTCGAGGAGATGCGATTCAGATAATTAAAACACTGTTTGATATGCTTGAAAAAATACACCCCTGTTCTGAATGCGGTTTATATACTGAAGACAACCTCTGCAGTATATGTTCTTCGGATGATAGAGATAAGAATGTTATATGTGTGGTTGAGGAAACATTTGACGCCTTTGCTATAGAAAAAACAGGTAAGTTTAAAGGTCTTTACCATGTTATAGGAGGAAGATTATCACCTTTAGAGGGAATAACAGCTGATGATTTAAATATAGAAAAATTAGTTGAGAGGGTGGAAAAAAACAGCATAAAAGAGATCATTCTTGCAACAAATCCAACTGTCGAAGGAGAAGCTACAGCGTCGTATATATATAACATTCTAAAAAATAAAGATGTAATTATTTCCCGCATAGCATATGGTCTTCCTTTCGGGGCAGTTCTGGAAAATGCAGATGATTTTACACTTTCAAAGGCTCTTGAACACAAAACTGTCATCTGATTTTCTTTGTTTTTCACAACCTTTATGCTATCATTTATATAACAGCGTTATAAAATAAGGAGGTTTATATAATGGCAACCGCAACAGATAAGGCTATGAGAGAGATCAGATGGCATGGAAGAGGCGGACAGGGAACAGTTACCGCTGCTAAGATGTTGGCATCTGCAGCTATAATAAGAGGTAAACATGGACAGGCAATGCCTGAGTTTGGACTCGAAAGATCAGGAACTCCCGTTAAAGTTTCTACGAGAATCAGTGAGCATATAATCAATACGAGAGCACCTGTTGAACATCCCGAAATAGTTATAATAACAGACCCATCTCTGATGTTTACTATAAAGGACATAATAAAAGCCGGGACAGATGAGAATACAGTTTTCATTGTGAATACTAACTTCCCACCTGATAAGGTAAGAAAAATACTTGATATCCCAAATAATGAACTCTGGATCGTAGATGCATCAAAAATAGCTTTGGAAGAATTTGGAAGAAATATTCCTAACACAGCCGTTTTAGGTGCAGTTGCTAAGGCGACAGGAATAGTTGATCTGGACGCCTTAAAACAGGAAATTGAGGAAGCTTTTTCGGCAAGCTCAAAACTGAGAGCTCTTATACCACAAAATCTGAAAGCACTTGAGAGAGGATACAACGAGGTTTATAAAGCAGATTAATGTTTTTTCTCATATTTTAATAGATGCAGATTCTACATAATTGTAAGATCTATCCAATAAAAAGGAGGTTTATATAAATGAGTTATCAACTTAAGCCATGGCATGAGATACCCATAGGATCAATAGTTACAGAAGCAGGATCCAGTAAGATAAACCATACAGGTTCTTGGAGAATGCTTAGGCCTGTACTTAATACAGATAAATGTACACACTGTCTTATCTGCTGGATATTCTGTCCTGACAATTCCATTCCTGTAACACCTCAAGAAAGATTTGAAACAGATTTTGAATACTGTAAAGGATGCGGCATATGTGCTACAGAATGTCCTTACGATGCTCTTGAAATGGTTCCAGAGATGGAAATCAAATTAAAAGAACTTGAAGAATTAGGCTAAAAACAGGGAGGTTTCAAATATGGCTCAAACAAAAGTTGTTGCTTTAACAGGTAATCAGGCTGCTGCAGAAGCTATGAGACAGATTAATTTTGATATTGCAGCAGTCTATCCCATATCACCGCAAACAGAACTGATGGGATTTTTTGCAGAGTATGTTGCAAATGGTGAAGTAGATACAGAGATGATAGCCGTTGATGGCGAACATTCAGCAATGGCTACATGTATTGGAGCTGCTGCAGCAGGGGCAAGAACTATAACAGCATCCGCAGGTCCTGGGATAGCTTATATGGTGGAAAATCTTTATGTTGCATCAGGATTGAGGGTTCCCATAGTTTTACTTGACGTTAATAGAGCATTATCAGCTCCTCTTTCAATTCACTGCGATCATGCAGACTCCATGTTAACAAGGGATACAAGCTGGATATCAATATTCTGTGAAAACGCTCAGGAAGCTTACCACTCAATTATAATGTCTGTAAAGATTTCCGAAAAAGCTATGTTTCCCATTATTGTTAACTATGATGGATACATTGTTTCACACTCAATTGAAGATGTAGAGATACTTGACGATGAAACAGTTAAAAATTTTGTTGGACCATCCGATATACACAGGATCCCACATCCTCTTTTAGATATAAAAAATCCTGTTACTTACGGAGCTACAGCACAGCCGGATTATTATACAGAGTGTAAATACCAACAACATGTGGACTTTCTCAAGGTTTATGATATTGTAAGGGAAGTTTTTGAGGAGTTCGGACAGATAGCGGGAAGAAAGTATGACTTTATAGAAGAGTACAAAATAGAAGATGCAGATTATATAGGAATATCCATGGGATCATCTTTTGGAACTCTTAAAGATACTGTAGATACTTTAAGAGCTCAGGGTAAAAAAGTTGGAGCATTAAAGGTAAGACTTTACAGACCGTTTCCTGTAAAAGAGATAGCAAAAGCTTTATCAAATGCCAAAGGTGTTGCCGTATTAGACAGAGCCGACTCGTTTGATGGTATCGGAGGACCTTTATTTAAAGATATAGCGTCTGCGCTACTTGGTGGCTCAAATAGACCGTTTGTACACAACTTTATATACGGATTAGGCGGAAGAGAAGTTCTTGAAGAAGACTTTATTAAAGCTTTTGATAGATTAGAGCGCCTTGAGAAAGGCATAGAAACAAGAGAAAACTTTGTTGAATACTTACAAGTGAGGGAGTAACCATGGCAAAAAAGAGACCTATAGCATTACTTTCTGAGCTGGCATCACATAAAGATACTTTTGGCGGGGATATGCCTTTGGCACCCGGACACAGAATGTGTATCGGCTGCGGCATACCACCTATAGTAAATGAGATTCTTCTTGCTATAAACAAGCCTGTTATCGTTTCAAACGCCACAGGATGCTTAGAAGTTACAACCGGCGTTTATCCTGTTACAGCATGGAATGTGCCGTGGATTCATGTTAATTTTCAGTCCGCAGCAACCGTTATAACAGGTGTTGAATCTGCCTATAAAGTACTTAAGAAAAAAGGTGTTTTACCTGAAGATCTGGATATTGAATTTGTTGCTTTTGGTGGTGATGGAGGAAGTTATGACATAGGGTTCCAGTCACTATCAGCATCTGTAGAAAGAGGTCATAATTTTCTTTATGTCTGTTATAACAATGAAGGATACCAAAACACAGGTTATCAAAAATCATCCGCTACTCCAATAGGTGCATACACGAAAACAACTCCTGTAGGAAAAGAAAGAGTAGGAAAACAAGAACCCAGAAAAGATCTAACTATGATAATGGCGGCTCATGGAATCCCATATGTGGCTCAGGCATCACCTCACATATTTAGAGATCTAACAAGAAAAACTAAAAAAGCTATGACATTCAAAGGACCTAAATTTATAAACGTTCTTGAACCCTGCACCCTTTCATGGAGATTTTCTCCAGACGACACAATGAGACTTGCAAAACTTGCTGTTGAAACAAAATACTGGCCTATTTACGAGGTTATACACGGAAAGTACTGGAAGGTTAATATAAAACCAAAAAGACCTAAACCTATAGAAGAGTATATAGCTGCACAGCCAAGATGGAAACACGTTCTTAAGTATCCTGAAGTTTTAGAAAGAATCCAGAAAGAGATAGATGAAAAATGGAACTTACTGCTCCATCTTGAAGAGATGTCAAAAAAATTAGCTGAAGATGAAGGGATAGACTACGAAGAACTTTTCAAAGTTCCTGAAGAATAAAAAGGGGGCTTTCAGGCCCCTTTTACTCATAGGGCGTATATCTGCTTTTCATAAATTTTGACGCTGTTTTATTCAAAATATCTATCATCTCTTTATTAACTTTCTCAAGAAATTTGCTGAACTTTTTATCCCCGGGAGCATATATTTTTGAATATTCTGTTACATCTTCTACCATGATCTTAATGTAAGAACCTTCAACCTTTATAGCCATTTTACATGGTATAATTACCCCTATCTGGTCAAACAGCTTTATTCCCTTCTTTAGGTAAGATGCTTTACACAAAAGATGTGTTTTATAAGGTTTTTTAGATCTTACAGTTTTATCAACATTAATAGTATGTACTATATCCCAACCCTGATCCATTATTTGTGATTTCAATTCTCCATTTACAGCTTTAAAAGATCCCTGCGTTATTACAACATAATAATAACCTTTCTCATACTGGACAAAATCCTCGTAGCTAAAAGCAGAAAAGATCAAAAATAAAACTGTCAAGTATGCTGAAATAATTTTCATACCGCCACCTCCTGATAAAAATATATTTTTTTATATTTTTAATAATATGTATTGCACAGTAACAGTCTATAGCAAACTACTCTCGCTACAGGCTTTAGTTTGGGCAGTTCCTGTCCTACCCCCGTTAGGTAAACGAGCCCATAGTTATACGGATTTCTACTCGCATTATGAACCCATACCAGCTTACGTCTTTATACTAAAAAATCATATTTTATGGAATATAATATTTATCTTAATAATATACGGAGGATAAAAATGTCAGATAGAATAGATTTGCTGAAAAAAGCGCTTGAGAAAGATCCTGAAAATCCACTGGGTCTTTATGGACTTGCTATGGAGTATATAAAAATAGGTAATTATGACGATGCGGTGGTTTACCTGAAAAAATATCTTTCTGTTTATGACGATCAGGGAGCAGGATATAGAGCTCTTGCCCAGTGTTATGTAAATCTTGGAAATTTAGAAGAAGCTATTGAAGCTTATGAACGGGGTATTGAACAGGCTAAAAGGTATAAACATGTCTCAATGGAAAAAGAGTTTCGTCAAGAAATAGAAATACTTAAAAACAAAATAGGGAAAAGTTGAAAAAAGTTCTTGTAATCAGATTTTCATCCCTTGGAGATATTATTTTATCTACAGCTGTAGTTAGACCTTTATATGAGGCTGGGTTTAGTGTAGATTTTTTAACATTAAAACCCTTTGATCAGATATTTATCAAAGACTATAGGCTCAGAAATATTATATCTCCTGACAAAAAAGAACTTAAAGGATTTTCCATTATAAAATACAGAGAAAAATTAAAAGATTACACATATATAATTGATCTTCACAAAAATTTAAGATCCTACTCTCTAACTTTATTCAACTCTGGAAAAAAAGTTCGCTACAAAAAAAACAGCATAAAGAGGAGAGCTTATACATATCCTTTTTTTAGAAAATTAATAAAAAATGATTTTAATGTTGTTAAGGCTTATACAGATACATTAAAGAAATTAGGTATAAAAAACAGTAATTACAGACCTGAAGTTGTTATAACAGAGGAAGAAAAAGAAAAAGCCACCTATTATCTTCCTGAGAAATATATAGTGATAGGAACAGGAGCGAGATACGAAAATAAGATATACAGAAGATATGACAGAGTTTCTGAGATCCTGATTAAAAAAGGCTTTAATGTTGTTCTTGTAGGGTCTTTAGAGGACAAAAAAATTGATAGAAATATTTATCCAGAAAAGGTTATAGATTTGCGGGGAAAATTGACAGTTAGGGAAAGTCTCGCGGTAATATCAAAAGCATGTCTGACTATAAGTAATGATTCTGCCATTGCTCACATGTCAAGAGCTGTAGGAACTCCTGTCTCTGTTGTTTTTGGTGCGACGCACCCATATTTTGGATTTGCTCCGTTTAAAGACGAAGGAATATACCTTATTAAAGGTGTTTCCTGTCAACCATGCGATATACATGGAAAAAAAACGTGTAAAAGAAAAAGCAACGAATGTCTTGATATTTCTCCGGAAATCATTGTTGATAAAAGTCTTTCAGTTATAAAATAGCCTTTCTGGTATAATTAATTATAAATACATTCGTGGGGTCGTCAATGAAAGAGAAAAAAGTATCCCTCACTCCAAAACAAAAAAAAGAGATTCCTGTAAAAGAAATCCCTATCAAGGAAGATGTGGATCTTGAGTTTGAATATAAGGTTTATATGCTCTTTGATAAACTTAAAAAATATAAGCTGTTTTTAATTGCTGGTTTTATAGGACTGATACTTTTGATTGTAGGCTTTGTCTATATCAAATCAGAAAGAGAAAAAATACTTAATAAAGCTGCCGGCACCGTTTATGAGATAAGAAAACTTTATAATGATAAAAAGTATGATGAAGCGGAAAAACTTATAAAAGAATTTAAGGGAAAATACTCAGACACTCCTTATATAAAACTTGCGCTTACTTACGAACTTTTGATAGAAAAAGACAGTAAAAATATTACAGTAGAAAAAATTAGAAATTTAGAAAAAGTATTAAAATCAGATCAGCTCAAATCTGGAATTAAAGAGTATTATGCCTATCTTCTGTATAAAAAAGGAAAAAATGATGAGGCATTGAAAACTGTAGATCAGATAGATCAGAAATATTACAATTTTATATCAGCACTGCTTCTAAAAGGTTTTATTCTCAAAAAAGAAGGGAAAAATCCTGAAGATATATTCAGACAGATATCAGAACTGTCAAAATATAACTATTTTAAAAAAATAGCTGAAGAAAATCTTTAAAAGGAGGAATTATGGAAAGAAGAGAAAAACTTTACGAAGGAAAAGCGAAAGTTATATTTACAACAGATGAGCCTGATAAGGTAATCGCATACTATAAAGATTCTGCAACAGCATTTGATGCGGTCAAAAAGGCAACCATAGAGGGAAAAGGAGTTTTAAATAATAAGATCGCATCTTTTTTCTTCCAGATGTTAAATGAAAGGGGTATTCCCACTCATTTTATTAAACAGATATCAGATAGAGAGATGCTGATATACAAGGTTGAAATAATTCCCGTAGAGGTTGTTGTAAGGAATATCGCCGCAGGAAGTATAGTAAAAAGACTGGGCATACCAGAAAAAAAAGTGTTTGATCCTCCCCTTGTTGAATTTTACCTTAAAAATGATGAACTGCATGACCCAATAATATGCGAACAGCATATATATGCCATGAATCTTGCAAAACCGGAAGAAGTTTCAAAAATGAAGGAACTTGCGTTAAAAATCAATGAAATTTTAAGAGAGTTTATGAAAGAACAGGGAATAATACTTGTTGATTTCAAACTTGAATTTGGTAGAAAAGACGGAGAGATAATACTCGCAGATGAAATATCGCCTGATACATGCAGATTCTGGGATGAGAAAACAGGAGAAAAATTAGACAAAGACAGGTTCAGATTTGATCTTGGAGATCTTATTGAAGGATACTCCAAAATACTTGAAAAGATACAAAAAAGGGAAGGAAATTAGTTATGCTTCAGGTTAAAAAAGCCGTTATTCCTGTAGCAGGCTTTGGCACAAGGTTTTTACCGGCAACAAAGGCAACACCAAAGGAGATGATGCCTATCGTGGATAAACCTATAATACAGTATATAGTTGAAGAAGCTGTAAAATCCGGGATAGACACGGTAATATTTGTCACAGGAAGACACAAAAGGGCTATTGAAGATCACTTTGATTATGCACCTGAGCTTGAATACACATTAGAGAAATCAGGAAAAGAGGAATATGTGAACATAATTAGGGAAATCAGTGATATGGCAAATTTCGTGTATATAAGACAGAAAGAACAGCTTGGTCTCGGACATGCTATTTTAACAGCACAGCATGTCATAGGCAACGAACCCTTTGCTGTTCTTCTCGGTGACGAGCTTATAATAAATGAGGGTTGCCCTGGAATAAAACAACTTATAGAAGTTTACCAGAGATTCGGCAAATCAGTTCTTGGAACAACAGAAGTTCCCAGGAAAGAAACCTATAAATACGGTATAGTTGAAGGCACTGAAATTGAAAATGGTATAAAACTTGTTAACTATCTTATTGAAAAACCAGAACCTGAAGAAGCACCATCTACATCCGCTATAATCGGAAGATATATTCTCACACCAAATATATTTGACGCTCTCAAAAAAACACCTTTTGGTAAAGGAGGAGAACTGCAGTTAACAGATGCTCTCATGACCTTAAGAAAAGAAGAAGCCGTTTATGCAAAAGATATAGAAGGTAAAAGACATGATACAGGAAATAAACTTGGTTATATAAAAGCAATAATTGATTTTGCCCTTGAAAGAGAAGACACAAAAGAATTCATAAAACAGCTTATTATCTCAAAAGCTAAAGAACTGCAGTAATGAACAATTTCAGACCAAAAAAAAAGTACGGTCAACACCTTCTAATATCACCAGGTGTTATAGCAAAAATTGTTGACAGCCTTGATATAAAAGAAGATGATATAATTGTTGAGATAGGAGTTGGAACGGGACAGTTAACAGAAGAAATACTTAAAAGAAATCCTAAAAAAGTTTATGGAATAGAGATAGATCAGACTGTTTATCCTATAATAGAGGAAAGATTTAAAGATTTTAAAAATTTTGTGCTTGTAAAGGAAGACTTTTTTGATGTTGATCTCAGGAGATTAACTGAAGAGAAAATAAAGCTTACAGGAAATCTTCCATACAACATTGCTTCACATATACTTATAAATACAGTTTTCTACATTGATATTATTAAGCTTGCTGTTTTCATGGTTCAGAAAGAGGTCGCCCAGAAACTGGTTGGAAAACCAAAAACAAAGGATTACACATTTATTTCCGTTTTTCTACAGA
>Ga0256914_1001794_pt1 | contig 18664 bp, 19 predicted proteins | sample HulkmetaG_FD_191571 | JGI IMG/M metagenome (GOLD analysis project Ga0256914, IMG submission 191571) | Hydrothermal chimney microbial communities from Main Endeavour vent field at the Juan de Fuca Ridge, Pacific Ocean - Hulk | ecosystem: Environmental > Aquatic > Marine > Hydrothermal vents ... | reverse complement strand
TTGCTCACCTTCGCCATCATTTTGGTCATCGTCGTGAATCTCATTTTGGCTGCAGGCATCCACTCTCTGAAGGGATCGCTGGCCCCTGACGCCAACATCGGGCTCATCGTCGCCACTTGGGCCTTTGCCTTAGCCAGCGTTGTGGCGGGCGTCGCCATGTGGTTCTGGAAGAAATGGGGCATCACCCTCTACATCATTTCCAGCCTTGCCATCGTGGTGCTGACCTTTCTCATCTTCTCCCTGGCCCACGCGGAGGTCTGGGGCATGCTCATGGGCGGCGTGATTCCCATCATCCTTGTGATGTACATCATCAAGCCGCATTTGAGATATTTCCATTGAGGCGAGAATGACGTCATGCGGTCGTTTCGGGCGATTTCGCCGATTCTGATCGCCTTTTTTCTGTTGACTGCATTGGCGTCTTGCAACGATGAGACGCCTGCACCGGTCATCCCCACGCCCGCGCCCACCTGGACGCCCACCGGCACAGCTTCGCCTATCAGGAAGATCGTCGCATCGCCCGCGCTTCAACCATCACCGACACGCCCGCCTGCACCCACCTCCCTGGTGGCGGCTCCCACCCCTACAACGTACGCGGCTCCCACCCCCACCGCCCGCCAACGCATCGATGCAGCCGGGCCCACGCCCATCGCCACGATGGCTCCATTACCGCCCGGCCAGGGCCGGTCGCCCGTCCGCATCCGCATCCCGGTCATCGGGCTGGACGCCCGGGTGCAGCCTATGCACTGGCGTCTTGTGGGAGGGCGCAGCGAATGGGTGGTGCCCGATAACGCCGCGGGGCATCACATCGATAGCGCCTTTCCGGGCGAGGCGGGCAACGTGGTCATCTCGGGCCATCACAACATCCGGGGCCGCGTTTTCGCCCAGCTCAGCCGCATTGGCGAGCCGGGAGCGCGTTTGGAGCCGGGCGATGAAGTCGTACTGGAGGATGAACTGGGACGGCGCTTCGTCTATCGCATCACTGGCTGGCAACGCATTCCCGAAGCCAATGCTTCGATAGCCCTCCGCCTGGAAAACGCCAGTTACCTGCTTCCCACCGATTTTCCTCAACTCACCCTTATCACCTGCTGGCCCGCCGATTCCAACACCCATCGGGTCATCATTCAGGCTGTATTGACCGAGATCCACACACCGTGAAAAACTCCCGCATTTTTCTTCTTCTCACCCTGCTCATGCTTCTGCTTCTGGCCGGATGCAGCGGCAGAAGCGCGACCATCACCTGGGAAACCGCGTCCGAGGTGGACACTGCAGGCTTCAATCTGTATCGCTCCACCAGTCCCGACGGCCCGTGGCAGAAGATTAACGATCAACTCATTCCCCCCTCCGATGATCCTGTCAGCGGCGGGAGCTACAAATTTGTCGACAAAAGTGCGACGCCCGGCACAACCTACTATTACCAGTTGGAAGAAATCGAACTCTCAGGCGGTAGCAATCGATTTCCGCCCATCGAGGTAACGTCTGGTGCGGGATCGCTTGCCTGGTATTGGTGGGTTGTAGGCGCGATAGTCGCGATTGGCGTCGGCTGGTTTTTGGGCGGAGCTTTTGGTAAAAGAGGACTGCATGGAGCTAAAAAATAAAACCATCCTCATTACCGGCGCTTCGCAAGGGATTGGCGCGGCCGCGGCCCAGGCTTTTGCCGATTATCCCGTCAACCTGGCGCTGCTGGCCCGCTCTGAACAGCGCATCAGCGCCCTGGCCCAGGCGTTGAATCAGCGGCCGGGCGTCAGCGCCCTGCCCGTGATGGCCGACGTTTCCACGCCGGATGACGTTCAGCGGGCGGTGGCCCAGACTCTGGACGCATTCGGGCGGATCGACATCCTGATCAACAACGCGGGCGTGGGCATGAGCAGTCCGGTGGGCGAGATCGATTATGAGAAGGGTCACCAGCTCTTCGAGATCAATTATTGGGGTGCGGTGCGCATGACCGAGGCGGTGCTGCCAGGGATGCGTGAACGCAAAGATGGCCTCATCATCAACATCTCCTCCATCGTAGGACGACGCTCCATGCCCGGCATCAGCGTCTATTGTGCGTCCAAATTCGCGCTCAACGCCTTTTCCGAAAGCATCCGCGTGGCGTTGAGACCGGACCATGTGCGGGTGGTCAGCTTTTATCCGGGCGTGACAGCCACAAATTTCGGCGACAACCTGCTCACGGGCCCCAACACCATCCAGGGCAAGGGCCGGGCCAAGGTGACATCGGCCGCGGATGTGGGCCGGGCCATTGTCAAAGCCGCCCGCAAAGAGCCGCGCGATGCCTACGCCACCCTGTTCGATCGCATCTTCGTCCTGGCCGCCACCTGCGCGCCCTGGCTGATGGATCGGATGCTATCCAAGTTATAATCCCCCACTTCCAATACCACAATTTCAACCTCCCCCAACATCCCCCATGAAAGCATTTCTCCCTCTGATGGGCTGGAACGAAATTCTGGCCCGCGTTTTCGAAGGATTCGTAGTCGAAAAAAACGCTTCTCCCGAGTGGCTCATCAACCCGGCCACCAAACGCAGACTCAAGCTGGATTATCTCTATCCTGAAATCGGCGTGGCTGTGCGTTTTACGGGCATGAAGGCCAAGGGGCAGCGCCGCAAGAGTGATTGGGAAGCGCTGGAAGATCAATCTCGAGACGAAATCCGCCGGGAACTGTGCCGTCTGAACGGGGTGGACCTGGTGCTGATCACGCCCCACGATCCTTTTCCCCATGAGCAATTGCGGCGGTTGCAGATGAGCCTGGGCGCGTCGTCGCGGCGTCTGGCCAAGGCCAAACGGTTCAAGGGCAAGGCCGCCCTGATGGAGCGGCTCAATCGGGCCCGCAAACGGCTGGATGAGATCCGTCGCCACGTGAAAAAGCCTGAGGACCTGACGCCTTACGCGGAGGCCTGGCGCGACCGTGAGGCCAATACCATCGCCGATCTGCGCAAATCCGCCGCGCAAAAACCCAAACGCACCATCAACCCCAACCGGCTAAAGGTGGGGCAAAAGGTGAAGCACAGCCATTTCGGCGTGGGCACGGTCACTGCCATCACAAAGGGCGAGGATGACAATTACGTCACCATCAATTTCGTGACCAAAGGGGAGCGCAAGTTCGCGCTTTCGTTGCTGGCGGGCAAGTTGATGGTGTCGCGAAAGGGGTAGCGGGATGAAGCTGGGCGTTGGATGTTCTGTGAGGCTCCCCGCTTCTGGTCATTGGGTTTTGTCGACAGTGAGCTGATAAAAGGCCAGCAACGCCATCAGCAGCACGATCCAGGCGACGATTTGATTGACGCGATAGCCATCGCCCACGGTGAGCGCCTCGGCCCGAAACGCATCCACCAGCAGACGCACGCCCGCGTAGCCTGCCAGTGCAAACAGGGCGGCAAAGCCCGGACGAAACCGTCGCAGCCACGCCCAGAATCCGGCCAGCACTGCCAGCACGCCCAGCAGTTCGTAGTATTGCACCGGATGCCGGGCCACATTCCACTGGTAGATGGCCCACGGAGCCATGCAGGGTTCGCCAAAATGGATGCCGTTGAGTCCCTCGGCCAGAGCCCGGGCGGCCAGCAGCATCAGCGCGCCCCCGGCCAACGCGTCCAGCATTTCGGGAATGGGAATTCGATACTTGCGCTGATACCAGAACGCCACCGCCAGCGCCGCGGCTGCGGCAAACCAGGGCTGGATCGCGTTCATATTGGGAGAGAGAACGCTGAGCGGATCCGCGGCGTAGGCGGGAAAATACATGATGACATGCCCCAGTCGCCCCACGATAAGTCCGGCAATGACTGCATAAAAGCCTATGTTGTAAATGTGGTCGGGATTCAATCCGCGGCGGGTCGCCACTTTTGATGCAAACCACAAGCTAACAAAGTAGCCGAGCAAAAGCAACAGGGAATAGGTGGGCAGGGAGGCCGGGCCGATGGAGATGGTGGGGACCATAGGCTACGGGTAAATCCTTTTGAGCTGTTGTTTGAGCAACGCCGCGTTCATCTGACCGATGACGATCTCGCGGATGACGCCGTCGCGATCGATGAAAAAGGTGGTGGGCAGGGAGTTTACCTGGTAGAGCTGTGAAACTTCGTACTGGCTATCCAGCGCCACAGGGAAGGTGAGATTGCGTTCTTCCAGAAACGCCTGTACGGTGGCCCGATCTTCCGCCTGATTGACGCCCAGCACCACCAGCCCGCCCGGCGAGTACGCCTCATACGCCATTTGTAACTCGGGCATCTCAGCCCGGCAGGGCGGGCACCATGTGGCCCAGAAATTCAGCACCACCCCCTTTCCGCGCAAATCAGAAAGGCTGAGCGGAGCGCCGTCCAGGGTTTGCAGGGTGAAGTCGGGCGCAGAATGCCCGCGCAGCGGAATGCTTTCGGGCCGGATGGATGATCCTGCAGGAACGCGGCTCAGCCATATCCAACCGGCGCCCAGCACAAGGGTCAATAGGATGAGTGTGGAAAGGAGTCGTTTAGGAGTCATTAACACGTTTAATAGGCGGACATGGCAAAAACCACGCCCATTAAATCCTGATAACCAGCCCCCGTCCAGTTCAACGTCGGCAGTAAAAATCAGGATGATGAGGTTGTCGAAATCGTAACTGCATCATTTTCTAATAATTGTCGCTCATATGTGTCTATAAGCCCAAACAACACCTCATCGAAAAACGCGTCGAAATCCTCCCGCAGCTGCATATCTTCCCGTTCTGTAAGTCTGGCCGAATCAGGATTGGTCAGGGAATGTAAAAGTTTCTGGCGAAAAAATTGAAAGGCGCGCACCGTATCGAGCAACGAGATATCATACTTCAAAGAAGAAAAAGCGTAAGCTTGCCCCAACTCTCGGCCTTCCAATATCAGCGCTTCGCGCTGCCCGGGCAGTGTCAGATAACGGATCGCCTTCTCGAATAGCGCCCGCCCCAACGAACGTTGATTTGCCATACCTTCAGCGTCGAACTGACGATACCACAATTGTTCAGATGGGGGCGATTGCTGCAAGTCCCGCCGGGTTTCGACCAGGGCAGTCGTAAATAACGATTCTTCGGGACTCAGCTCTGAAGGGATTTCGGAATGACTGGCCTGAAGCAGAAAACTGTGAATATCCTCAGATCGAAATCGGCGATGCCCGCCAGGCGTACGATAAGAAGGAATTTTGCCAGCATCAGCCCATTGTCGCAAGGTTGCGGGATGGACGCCCAGGAGCTTGCTGGCTGCAGAAAGCGTTAACCAACGAGACATCATCGACCTCATACAAAAACGTGACCGACACTGAGACACATTTATCGGTGAATCACTGTTACGATTTCTTGAAAGTTTATCATCTCTCCACGAATACCGCAATGCCATATTTCTAATCTCACTCTAATTGTTTGCTTACGATTCGCTAACACTCCTGTACTATTTATAGAAGTGAACATTGTATACGATAAATAGCTTTCTCAGTTCAACATCTTCAATCCCCAAGACAGGAGGTAGCACTATGACCACCCTGACACGCTGGGATCCCATTCGCGAGATGATGCAACTGCAGAATGCTGTTGATCGCCTCTTCGAGTCCGAATTGGCTTCCACCCTGCCCCTGTGGCGACAATCCTCCACCGCATGGATGTTGCCGTTGGACGTCATCGAGACCGAAGATGAGTTTATCGTCAAGGCCTCTATTCCTGGCATCGATCCCGATGAGTTGGACATCAGCCTGACGGACAATGTTCTAACCATCAAGGGTGAATTCAAAGTCGACGAAGCCGAAGATGTGCGATATCATCTGCGCGAACGTCGCTTTGGCATGTTCCAACGCAGCATTTCGCTGCCTGTGCCGGTGAACGCCGACAAGGTGGAGGCGGTGTATGAAAATGGGGTGCTAACACTACACATCCCCAAGACCGAAGAGGTGAAACCAAAACACATCTCCATCAAAAAGGTCAGCTGAAAATCAGATTGCTGACCCAAAGCCGCCCCTGAGGAGGCGACATGCACCTCCTCAGGGAATATGCGCGGCGTCCACAACATCAATTCATAAGGAGGCGAACCATGACCCGACTGATGGTCTATGATCCTGTTTATGATGTGCTTCGGCCCAGTGGCATCCTTCAAGAAAGCCTTATTGGCCCGGACGAAAGTGCGTTGCATACCACCGAATTACTGCCTCTTGTGTCCGGCGCTATAAATAGCTTTGGCAACTTACCGCTCGATATGTACGAAACCGATGAAGCGCTGATCGTCGAAGCCGCCTTGCCAGGATTCAATGAAGACGAAATCGAAATCGAAGAACATCATGGCATCCTCAACATACGCGCCGAGCATAAAGAAACATACGAAGAGAAAGGCGAAGCTTGGCTGGTGCAAGAGCGCAGCATTGAGCTGTTAGAACGCACTTTGCCATTGCCCGTAGAGGTGAAAGCAGATCAAGCCGAGGCGACACTCGAAAATGGAATCTTACGCATCACTTTTCCCAAAGTTGATGCCGGAAAATCCATTACGAATCGCATCAAAGTCTCTATTCCCAAACTCAAGCTTCCAAAATTGGGAAAGAAAGAGGGCAAGGTTAAGATCAAAAAAGGATAAACCATAAATCAGTAGATTACGATTGCGAGAGTATGCGTCCCGCCGGATTGCGAATCCGGCTCTGCGCATCATGGCAAATCGTGATCTACTGTAAATACGACCAATGAAAGCGGCGATGTTGTGACAGACATCGCCGCTTTTGGTCTGCTGGGCGGAAACAGGTTGTAAGCATGGTTTTTCAGTGGCGCCGCGGTTGCGTTTGCGTGCGTGTGGACATATACTTTACAAGTTATCAAGCCGGAGAAATCGGCTGTCACGCGCCTGCGTCCACTACTTTGCATCTGGTGAAATCCCAATGAATTCTAGTCGTAAGAAGAAATACGTTCTTTTACTTGGCAGCCCTCTGATTGTTCTACTCATCGCCATATCGATGGCTGGCTGTGGGAACAACAAACCAACTATTCCGCCAACCCCAACCAAAACCCCCACGCCGATAGCGACAAATACGCCAACAAACACGCCCCTCCCCACAGCGACCCCCACACCAGAAGATACGGCCACCCCCACACCCACGCCGCTGCCTACAGACACGCCCACGCCCACGCCCTCCAGTTATATCGATCCCAAAACAGATGACGCTATTTCACTCTTCACTGGCAAGAAGCCAACAGACCCATCTGTTTTACAAAGGCGACCATTGGCGATTAAGGTTGCCAACCAACGCAGTGCAGTTCCGCAAACAGGGCTCAGCAAAGCTGACATTGTGGTCGAGAGCCGTGTAGAATTCAGCCAGACTCGCTACACCGCGATCTACCAAAGTCAAAGTGCGAATCGTGTTGGCTCCGTGCGCAGCGCCCGCCTCATCGACCTCGAACTAACCGACATTTTCGATGCTGTATTGTGTTTTTCGGGCGCGGTTGAACCGGTTAGACAAAAACTCTATCGCACCCCCGACCTGAAAGATCAAGTATTGGAAGCGGTGCTGCATCCCTACGGATTTTACCGAGATCGCAACATCCCCGTGCCCCACAATCTCTTTGCGGACACAGATCGCATTTGGGAGTATTTGACCAAAAAGGGTTGGAACACTCCACCGGCATCTCCAGGTGGTTGGTTTTTTGGTGAAACTGCACCAGAAGACGCCCCCGCAGCCAGTGAAATCAATATCCCGTATCCAGTCATGAAAGTGCGTTGGCGCTATGATGAAGCCAGCGGCAAATGGCTACGCTGGATGGGCGGACAGCCACATATCGACAAAGGCACCGGCGAACAACTCACAGCAGATAATATCGTACTCATCTATGCCAAACACGTCACCACATTGATTGTGGAACATGGAGATAAACGAGTCTACTCGGGCGGCGTCTGCACCAACTGTTCCGTCGAAATTCAAATCTGGGGCAGCGGCCCGCTCAAAATCTTACGAGATGGCAAAGTCTACGAAGGCGTGTGGACGCGTCCTGGTCGAGGAGAACCATTCACCATGACATTTGAAGATGGATCTCCTATTCCGCTGAAACCAGGCAACAGTTGGTGGCAAGTTGTCCCCCTCGAAATGGATGTGACAATCACCCCCTGACACGTAAACTTTCAGAAGGTCTGTCAGAAATCTCCTTTCTGAAGTCTTCTGTTCACATTTAGGAGTAATTTTTACGATGAGCCCAAAAGGCAAAGTTGCAATACTGCGAACCACTCCCCGCACCATTTTTGCCGATTATTACCGGCTGATGAACCTGGCCGAGTACCAGGATTTCCTACCCAAAGATGTCGAAACGGCCCTCAAGATCAATATCTCCTGGCACTTCTTCTATCCGGGCAGCTCAACCACGCCCTGGCAACTCGAGGGCGTCATTCGAACCTTATTGAAAGATGGCTACCCGCGCGATCTGATTCACGCATCACATAACCGCACCGTGGTTATCGACTCTCGTCTTGGCGAACGTGAAAACAAACAAATCAACGTCGTTGAAGCTTATGGGTTACGCAACATCCATCTTTATGAAGAGGATGTCGAATGGATACACATTCGCGATGCTGTGGGGGATCTTACCAACAGTTTCCTGGTGTTGAATGATGTTTATCCCGATGGATTCTACATTCCCAAACGCTTCATTGGCGAAAACATCATTCATCTTCCCACGGTCAAAACCCATGTTTTCACCACGACCACAGGGGCAATGAAAAACGCCTTTGGCGGACTCCTCAACGAAAGACGCCACTGGACCCATCCTGTCATTCACGAAACGCTGGTGGACCTGCTGATGATTCAGCAAAAAATTCACGCCGGCGTCTTTGCGGTGATGGACGGCACCTTCGCTGGAGATGGCCCGGGACCTCGGGCCATGATCCCCTACGTCAAAAATGTTATCCTTGCCAGTGCGGACCAAGTGGCCATCGACGCTGTCGCTGCCAAAATGATGTTGGGCATCAATCCGCTTTCCATCGAATACATCCGCATTGCCCATGAAATGGGCTTGGGCTGTGGGGATCCAGACAAAATTGAAATCGTCGGTGATGTCGACGAAGCGAAAAAGAACTGGCACTTTACCGGCCCTTTCAAAAAGATGACCTTCGCGTCTCGAATGCAACATCTCATTTACTGGGGACCGCTCAAAGGCCCCATCGAGTGGTCCCTGAAAACCGTCCTGGCGCCTTGGGCCTACGCAGCATCAGTCATCTATCATGATATGTTCTGGTATCCATTTGTGGGCAAAAAGAAGATGAAGCTGGCGCTGGAAAGTGAATGGGGCAGGCTTTTCCGCAATTGGGAAACCCTCACCCCCGACGAACAAGGATTCCCCGACGTCGGCGAAGATGCAGCGGAGCTGCACCTCGAAGGCATGTCGGCGTTCCTACAATCGTTTGCCATCCTGTGGACCTCCATGAAAGAAGCTCCCGAAATTAGTGCACACCGTCGGCACCACGATATAAGTCAGGAGGAATTTGAGGAGCGATATTATATGAAGAAACATGGCGGCACCAGTGGCAACCAATATACGGCCACTGTGTTCATCTCATTCCTGGCGGTGTTAGCCGCCATGCTTCTGGTCATCTTTGGCATAAAAAAGAAGCGAACCTGACTTCAACCCGACATCAAGAGGACGAACGCCCTGGCTGCCTTCGTTCTCTTTTATTTTCCGCCACAGCCCTATGGATAACTGACGCCCTGACAAGGCTAATTCGCAATGCAACCACCAAAATATCCTGAAAAATGACGAACAGAGACGAAAGTGGACGAAGGACGAAGATGTCTATCGTTCATGTTCGTCCTTTCGTCTTATGGTCCGTGGTCGAGTCGGAAGCACAGACAGTCTCATTCAGGGCTGTTGGCTGGCAAATGCGTAACATGCGTGGATAAGATGGATAAGGCATCACTCATCCTATGACACGACCTATCGCCATCATCAACTGCCGCATCGCCACACAAGAGACGACCATCCAATCGGGGATTATCCTGATCGAAAACGGCGTCATCACCGCTGTAGGGACAGATCGCGATATCACGCTCCCCGTCGACACACGCCTGCTCGATGCCGAAAAAGGGATCATAAAAACGGATAAAAATACCTATTCACTCGCGACAGGAAACCTGGCAAACCTGGTGTGTCTATCGCGATATGGCGATGTGCGTTGGCGAATGCACTCGGGCGACATCGTATTCCCGCCACCTACGGCGAAAATATTCTCTCGGAAAAATTGGTTATCCTATCGCACCAATGCCATCGAAATCGTCTTGGAATTTCTCAAAAGCCGCCCCGAATCCCGTTATATTCAACGTACATATCATCGTACAGGGTTTCAAAAACATGGCGTCGATCTCCTTTGGCGCTTCCAACCCCCAAACGCGCGGCAACAATCCCTCACCATCCGCGTCGTCCCCACGCTTTCCGAACATCCTGCCAGCATTTTTATTTTGGATGGCTCTTCAGCCCGCAAATTGCCCGAAGCGGGATTGAGTAGTACGCGAGCGCATTGGTGGTTCTATCACCACAACCCAGATCGCGCCATTTATTGCCTTCCCACAGTCGCATTGAAAACATGGATGAACATTCATGCAAAAGAAATACCCACAACGCCGACAACGGTGGCGGAGCTGGCAAGCTCATTCCGAGGCCGGGTTCTTGCAGTTAAGCGACTACGCCAAGATATTGCACGTTTTAGAATAATTCAGCTCTAGAAAACTTCCAATGTGCGAGCTATATAGGGGAATACGCTGATGTTATAGCTTTGCCACAGCTCTTCAGGTGCAATGATAATGATCCGCCAACGTTGACCGACATGATTGAACACGATTACTCGCACGCGTGCAGGATGCCCGGTCTGTAGATAGGTTGTTCGAGCCTCCGACATCTGTCCCTCTGTGTCGGCAATACGAATGCCCGTAGCGAGCGTCCACGACTCAGGAGTGGCCAATCCGCCAGGAATGAGAGATGCAATCTCAGTGGAAACGGATTTCTTGGCCTGACGCATGCTCCAGCTCAAAGGAGCATTGGGCGATCCCTCCAGTCGACTAATGGCGTACAGACTTCGGTCGCGATGCTCCTCTGTCTTGGTAAGCAATGCTGTGCGATGCGGAGCGCTATATTCTTGCAGATCCCACCCCGGAGGCGCACAAAAACTCACTCCCCATACAAACACCGCATCGCGAGAGCCATCGCAAACGCTAGGCATCGTGGGGATTGGGGTTGGCGTGGGCGTTGCAGGGAGAACGGTAGGTTGAGAGGAGACCGCACCAGCGCTGGAAGGGGAAGCCAACACGGGCAGAGCATGGACTTCTTGATCTCCTGATTTCGCCGAAGGAGATGAAGTGACTACGATAGTTGGTCGAGCAGGAGCGGGCACAAGGATTGCCGAACCAATAACGAGACTGTTGGGGTCGGTGAAGTGATTTAGTTGTTGCAATGTGACCACTGTCGTATTGAATTTGCGAGCAACACTTGAAAGCGTATCACCTTTTCTCACAATATAAGATGTCGTTCCTGCTTTTTGCGCCGGAGTCGTGGGCCTGGCCGCCATTGGCGGCTTGGGAACCCTCAACTCCTGCCCAACAAACAACGTTGAAGGATCACTGATCTTGTTGAGTTGCTGCAACTTCTTCACCGTCGTCTTATAGCGTTTTGAAATGCTATAAAGGGTGTCCCCTTTTTTGACAACGTAAATGGTGTAGTGAAGTGCAGGCGTTATCGTTGGCTTTGGCGTCGAAACTGCCACGCCGGTCGAGGCCGGCGTCTTTAGCGCCATCGTTGGCGACGCTCCACTTGCTGCTGTTGGACGGGGCGTTATTGCGGCCAGTTTTTGTGTATTTGTCTTACGCTCCTGCGCTTCCATGGGAAGTTTGGAAAAGTAAGATGAAATCTGGTCGCGCCCGAACCACAATGCCAGGCCCAATAAAGCAACTACGACCCAGAGCCAGATAGAACGAAACATAGGAATGCCGTTATTACAGGGGAACAGGAATGAGTGCGGGGGAGATCGACATAAGTCATCCCAAGCTTATCACGGAGCGGGCTTCTGGTCAAACATGATTATTGGCTCAGAGAGCGTATTGATCTGGTTGGAGGAAATCTAGTTTCACGTCGTATGTATGAGGCGCCTGTCTATTGGCAAACTATTTATGATCGTATACCCAATGTGCAACTTTCTGGGGCATCAACGAATTTAACAAGCATCTACCGCTGAACAAACCGACGAACATGGACGAAAAGTGACCAACGTGGACAAAACAAGCATCTTATTCGTCCATTTTCGTCCTGTCGTCCCTTCGTCTGTTTGTGGGACAGCAGATTAAAGCATCAACGCCTGCCTTTTAGAACCGAAAAGTCGCACATCAGGTGATCGTATGTATTTTGACTGATATTTACATTCCTACCCGTCGCCATGATGCGCCTGGATACATTTGGTGATAGGCGATGGACGAAGAATTCGCTGTTTGGCAATGTGAATCTTCCATCGTCCCTGAGTGTAGATAGGAGCTCCCCCGATGGCGTCAGTCAAATACGTACCACTATCAACATTTTGGTTCTCCAGCCAGTTCCGTAACCGAGTGACGTTGAGAAATTGCCATAAGGTTGAAACATCCTCACCCAGATCAGTACTCAACAAATGCGCAGATACTGGGCGATGAGTGACGCCTTATCATACCGCCCCATGCTGCGGTACGCGTCTTCCTCGAACTCCAGCGAAAGGGTGGGGATGCGCATCTCGGCCACCTGGATGTACAAACGCACAGCTTCCAGATTGGGCGGATCATCCCAGTCGCCATCTTCGTCCCGATGGCGCATGTCCCCCATCACCTCCACCTGGATGCCATCCATCTCGAATTTGGCGACCCAGGACTGGGTGTGTTGGGTTTCCCAAAAGAAGGGTTCCTGCTCCAGGTCATCGGCGAAAATGCGGGCGAATTCGTTTACGCCCGCGCGGTCAGTCTGGATGTCGATGTCGTTAGGCGTGAGAGGAATGCCTTTGATGGCCAGTCCCAGGCTGCCGGTCAGCACCCAGACAATGTCGGTTTCCTCCAGCCGGTTGTAGAGCTTGCGCAAAACTGCCAGATAGTCGGGGGGGATCAAGGATGCGCTCATAGGCCTTTCATGACGACGTCTGGGCGTCGGAATCGGGTTGGCGTTCGACAGGACCGCCCGTGGGTTGATAACCGTGCTGCCAGCAGAGCACCCGTCCTACAAAGTAAGGCACATGAATTACGTTGCCATCTGCGTCCTCGTACTCGGCAATAGGCGTTTTCAGAGCCGGCTCGCCACAGATTTTGCAGGTGTGCTGGACGCCCCCGGCGTGTTTGAATTTCATCTCCCAATGATATCCGCAGAGAGGGCAGTCGAAATAAACCCAGTCGCCGTGTCGTTCCCGTTCCGAAAGCGTGTCACAGCGCGGGCAGTAGAAGAATTTGGGGAAACGGTAGTCGCTCATACAGCCTCCAATGCCTGAGCTAGATCAGCGATCAGGTCTTGCGCGTCTTCGATGCCCAAAGCCAGGCGGATGAGCTCGTCGCTAATGCCCAACGCCTGACGTTGCGCAGGAGGCGTGTCGTAGTAGGACATGATCGCAGGTTGAATGACCAGGGTGTCCACGCCGCCCAGCGAGGGGGCAATGCGGGCCAGACGCAGCGCATCCACAAAGCGGGAGGCCGCGGGCCCATCGCCCGCAATCTCGAAGCTGACCACGCCGCCAAAGCCCGACATCTGCTTGCGGGCCACCACGTGGTCAGGGTGCGAGACCAGGCCAGGATACCACACCCGCCGGATTTTAGGATGATCTTCCAGAAAGCGGGCCACAGCCAGGCCCGACACGTTCTGTCGCTCCACCCGCAGGCCCAGGGTCTGCAGCCCGCGATTGATCTGGTAGGCGGTGGCAGGATCGACCACTGCACCGAACAGGGCGTGGCTCTCCCGCAGCCGTTCGATGAGCTCGGCGCTGCCAATGATGGCTCCGGCCAGCAGGTCGTTGTGCCCGGCCAGATATTTGGTGACGCTGTGGATGACCAGATCGATGCCCAGGCCCAGGGGCTGCTGGTTCAGGGGCGTGGCAAAGGTGCTGTCGATGAGGGTGAGGATGCCGCGCGGGCGAGCGATTTTTGCCAATCCTGCCAAATCGACACAGCGCAAAAAGGGATTGGTGGGCGTCTCCGCCAGAATCAGGCGGGTGTTGGGGCGAATCGCTGCTTCGATGGCAGCCAAATCTCCGGCGGGCGTAGTGGTGGCGGTCACGCCGTAGCGCTGCAAAAAATCATTGACAAACACTCGGGTGCGATGATAAGTGTCATCCCCCACGATAAGATGATCCCCGGCCTGCAACAAAAGCAACAACGGAATGGTGATGGCCGCCATGCCCGAACTCAGCAGCAACGCGTCCTCGCCCCCTTCCAGCGCAGCCAGCCGCTCCTCCACCGCCCGCACTGTGGGATTGCCGTAGCGTCCGTACTCCTGCCGGGACCGGGCGTCACCCTCCGATTTGTGGGCGACGAGATCGTCGGTGTCGCGGAAGGTGTAGGCCGCGGATTGGATGATGGGCGGCGTCAGGCTGTGGTAGCCGTTGTTCTCTCGCACGCCCTCGTGCAGCACCCGAGTGCTGGGGCCGGGCGTAGGGTCGGACGTGCGGGGTTTGTGACCATTGCCATTAACGCGACTGGCAGGCCGGGTGTTCGTTGTTATCAGGGGTCGCATAGCTGCCTCCGGGAGGATGATCAATGACCAATGATGAATGATGAATGATTAAAGACAGGGGCAAGATGCCGGGTTAACTTTGATCATTAATCATCAATCTGGCAACCTGACACAAAATTCAGGTTCATGCTTCCTGCCGATTGAAATCAGGGCTGAGGGCCTGCGGCCGCCTGTCGACGCAGGTCGACAGCGTTTGGGATGCCAGATGGCGTCACAAATCAGGCGGAAAAAGCGTCCCCGAAGGGGGACGAGCAGCGGAACGCCCCCAGAACCGAATTCATTCGGCCAGTGACAGCAAACAAAGCCAATTTGTATCAGGTAACTAAATCATCAATCATTGGTTATTCATCCAGAAAGGCGACGCTCAGGGGTCAATAAAAAACAGACCTCCGGGCGAGAGGTCTGTCAAAAAGATGCTGCGATCTGACAATCCTCTCATCGTCCAGAATAAAACTCTGTCCGGCATTGGCACCTGGGACGTATTTGTCCTGGTTGCCGAGGCTTCATCGGGCCGGTCCCTCCGCCTCTCTGGATAAGAAGAATTGTTGATGTATTCGATTGAGTGCCCGTTACCGGGCGATTTTTCAAAGTTGCGGCATTCTAGCACAAATTTGGACGAGGGTCAAAATACCTTGCCACATCAAACGCATTTCGATTTTGTGGCAATTGATCAACGCCACCAGGTTGCAGTCTCGACAGAAAAGCGAAAAATACACTTAAGCAAGTCTGTAACTTGCCATCCTCATGATGAAGACGTATTCGCCCGATGTGGACCGACCGAGTTAGCGGAGACGAAGAGTGACAGACCCGCCACGGACATGCCTTGCCAGTCCGTGCGTCTAGCTAGATATATACCCCGCAACGTGGATAATAAACTAAGCCCAAACGAAAATTCATCCTCTCACACGCCCATTCCCCCAACACACATCTCGTAGAGCGGGATCAGGGCCAGAAGAATGGGCAGGAGCCGCTCCGCCGCGGTCTCACCCCAACGAATGGCTTTCTCGGAGGTTACCTCGGAAAAAAGCGCCAATTTCACAGATGCATCTGTTGCCAGCTCTGAGATGCGGAAAGGGATGTCATTGAGGATGGAGGCGCTGGGCAGGGTGCAAGCCTCCCGCCAGGTCAACGTCTCTCTCTCGAACCGCCAGCAACCTCCCAACGCCCCGCCCAGACTGGTCGTCATGTCGGTGAGGGTGAGGGGATAGACGCTGAGCAGATGCACGATCATGGTCAGCACCGCAGGATCGTGGTTGAGCCGGAAGCGGAAGCGATCCCAATGCTCGCCGCCCGACGGGATCATCAATCCCCACTGCAAAGACGCGGGCCGCGCCGACACAAACAAATAAGACTGAGTGTTGGTTGGAGGAAAACGATATTCGGCGCGGCGAGCAATATGAATGCAGTTAGTGCCTGGCGCCCCCCAGGTTTCATAATGTCGCCCATACACCTGCCGCAATCCCCGTCGCAATTCGCCCCCCAGCGCTCGACGATGCCGCCAATGCGTGCCGCGCACAGCCGTATTAAAATCTTTTTCCTGAAAACCAATAAAGAAACTCATGCAATCTCCCAGGTGATGGAGGATGGCGTTTTATGGTTAGTGTAGCATAGCTCGTTTATGCGGGCAACATCATTTTTTCAACGGGGTGCGTTTCAAAATGGGAGCGCTTTTTTGCTTTCAAGGCCGACTCGAGTCAGAGCGCTTCAGGCCTGCGGCCAGTGAACGTCCTCCGCCGTCCAGGTCGCCGTAGGCCGACCCTTGACGCTATCTGAACACCTCTCCCCCTCCACTCTTCCCCCCATTCCAAAAGACCGGCCCTTGCCACCGGGCCGGTCTTTTCGTTGCTTGAAATGCGGCAATCAGACGGTCGTCAGGTCCTCCTCGACCACGACTTCCTCCGAGCCGGTAATCATGGCCATGATGTTGGAAAACACCGTGTGGCCTGTAGTGGTCATGTATACGTGCACGATGAAGAAAATCACCAGGAGAAACGCCGCCACCGTATGGATGAAAGCCAGAGTCTCCAGAGGCACGGGAATAACCAGTCGCACCTGGTCATAAAAGATCATCATCAGACCCGTGGTAGCCATGACCGGAAAGATGAGCGCCAGGAACCCCAGATAGGTGATGCGCTGCAAGGGGTTCAGTTTGATGCTCTCGCTTTTCTCGTAGGGATGAGGTTCGCCGCGAAACATGCCCACCGTGTAGTAACGGATCTGCTTACTGATCTTCTGGCGCGAGGGCTTGTACTGCTTCCACTGGCCCGTGGTCAAGAACCAGAACACCACGAACAGGAACAAAATCACCAATGCAAAACCCAAGAGGCGGTGGAGCTGGTAAGATTGCTCGAAGGTGTTGATGCGATAGGTTCCATGGACGCAGAAGCCGGTAACGCCCAGGGAGATGATGAGAATGGCCTGACTCCAATGCCAGAGCCGCTCGAACCGGGTGTAGAGATGGATTTTTTTCTTGGTCATCATAGCCTCCAATAGCCTCTAATGCGCTTGCTTTTTGTGGGAGATGATCCGCAGGACCGCATGGATGATGACGCCCAGCAGGGCCAGGCCCGCCAGCAGCCATCCCAGCGTATCCACCCAGGGAAAGCGATCCTGTCCGGGCACATAAATGCCCGACACCTGGGTCAGACGCCCGCCCGGCGAATGGCATTCATCGCAATGCACCGACTCTTCGCCCGGGGCCACCATGTGGGTGATGGGCCAATACATTTCGGTCTCCACCCATTCATACTTGCCGCTAAAGGGCTGCCCTGCGGTCTCCATGCCCACGCGGAAGGCCTCATCCCAGTTGAAGCCCTTCCAGTACGCGGTCTTATCCTCCTTGTTGAAGGGGAAGAGATGGGGCACCAGAAGCTGTTTGGTCTCAGGATCGTAGCCCTGCTTGCCTTTGAAGACCTTGAAGGGGTAGATGCGGGCGTCAGGAGCCTTGGGCTCGCCGAAAATCTTGTTGATGACGATGACGCCCTCGGCGTCAGGCTCCACCTGCTCGCCCACGGCCACATAATCGGTGCGACCGTCGAACCAGCGATATTCGGGAATCACATCAGCTTCCCACTTCTCCGTGCCCTTCTTGAAATTGTACGTGGTCCAACCATTTTCATCCTTCTCCTCGCCTCGTTCCTTATCCCCGGCCGTGGACCAATCCCAGAACATGAGGGTGGGCTTGCCCCCGCGGGCGAATTTGGGCACATGGCAGGTCTGGCAGGCGATGGTGTCCACATGGTCGTTGAGCTTGGCCTTCTCGTGGGGCTTGAGGCCATGGCAGGATTCACAGGTGGCGGGATTGCCATCACCCTTGGGCAGGTCTTTGCCGTGCATATCTTTGGGCGTCATATGGTAGCGGCTACCCGGAATCTGATGCTGCTCGGTCTTGTGGCAGTCTGCACAGACCATATTCTCCCCCTCAGGCGACATGTGCACATCCAGCTCCTTAGGAGGCTTGATGAGAGAAGTGTCCAGATCGCCGTGCTTGGTGCCGTCGCCGCCGCCCCCCTTGAAGTGACAGGCCCCGCAATTGGCCCGACCGGCCGCCCCCACATTCTGCGCCACTTCGCTCAGATCGACAGGCTTCCAGATTTTACCGCTCTTGGGTGGGAACTCCTTTTCCTTGTACGCGGGATGCCCGGCCCCTGCAGGGAATTTTTTGTATTTGCCTGTGGTGTCATGACACACCAAACAATCGATGTTTTCTTCCTTGCTGAAATCAAAGGTGTTGTCCTTCCAGCCGTAACCGGCGTGACAACTGGTGCAACGAGCCTCGTTGCTGATGGTGCTGATTCAGAAGCTGTTGATGACGCCCTTCTTGCCCCACACCTCTCCAGACGCCGGGTCTTTATAATCCCACGTCCAGTGGATGTTGGCCATGATCTGGGCAGGCGCTTCGTTGTGGCATTCGAGACAGGCTTTGGTGACTTCGGGCCCGGTCTTGAATTCCTTTTTCAACTCAGCGAACTGAGAATGATCCGCTGTGGTGGGAGGCAAATCCGCGGGCG
>Ga0256914_1001793_pt1 | contig 18668 bp, 18 predicted proteins | sample HulkmetaG_FD_191571 | JGI IMG/M metagenome (GOLD analysis project Ga0256914, IMG submission 191571) | Hydrothermal chimney microbial communities from Main Endeavour vent field at the Juan de Fuca Ridge, Pacific Ocean - Hulk | ecosystem: Environmental > Aquatic > Marine > Hydrothermal vents ... | reverse complement strand
ACAGGTTGACGAAGTATCAGGTGGGCTTGCAAATTTATCACTTGAAATTAACTGCCCCATATTTGCAATTTCCTCCTTTGATAAAGAGGGAGTAAAACTTGATACTGAGGAAAGCAAAGCCCGTCCAACAATGTTTAACTGCACCGGTGGAGGCGACATAGAATACGACTCAGATGTTGCAATGGTTCTTGTAAAAGATTTCAAAGATACAAAAGCACTGGAAGAGAAAATAGCAAACGCGATAAACGAAGGACGAATCGATCCAGAACAAATTCCACACTTCGAAATACTAAATCTTTATATAGACAAGAATAGAGATGCACCCTTCGGAGGAAATATAATTATTCAATATCTATTCCTGATTGAGGACAACAACATGATAGAGCTGGGATACAAAAATCTTGAAGAGGAAAGAACATACGCAAAAGTATCAAGGATATTTGAATGGATGCTTGATAATGGCTACCTCGTAAATATGAGAGGAAGAGAATAAAAAAATTTTGGAGGTGAATGATGGTAAATCAAGAATTTGTTAAAAAACTTGTAACAAAAAATGAAAACAAAATTGTTTTACTTGTTATGGACGGAGTTGGTGGACTCCCCAATGAATTTGGAAATACAGAGATGGAAGTAGCGTACACACCAAATCTTGATAACATTGTAAAAGAGGGAATAAGTGGAATTGCAGATCCTGTTTCTATGGGAATTACTCCAGGATCAGGTCCAGGGCATCTTGGAATTTTTGGATATGATCCAGTAAAATGGCAAATTGGGAGAGGAGTGCTTGCCGCACTTGGTATAGGATTCCCTATACAAAAGAAGGATGTTGCAGCAAGAGGAAACTTTGCTACGCTGGACGAAAAAGGAAATATCACGGACAGAAGAGCAGGTAGAATCCCAACGGAAACTTGCAAGAAACTCACAGAAAAAATTCAAAATGAAATTACCGAAATCGATGGAGTCAAAATTTTTATTAAACCTGTAATGGATTACAGATTTGTGCTTATTCTCAGAGGAGAAGGACTATCAGACAAAATTGCAGATACTGATCCTCAAATAACTGGAGTAAAACCATTACCTGCAAAGCCACTTGACGATTCGGCTAAAAAAACAGCAGATATCTTGAACAAATTTATAGAAAAAGCACACAAAATAATAGAAAATGAGCATCCAGCAAATGGACTTCTTCTAAGAGGATTTTCAGAGTATCCTGATATCCCACCGATGGAAGAAGTATACGGACTTAATCCAGCTGCAATTGCAACGTACCCAATGTACAAGGGCCTTGCAAAACTTGTTGGAATGGAAATACTAAACGTTCCAGGAATGGAAATTACAGACGAACTCAAAGTACTTAAAGAAAATTATGAAAAATATGACTTCTTTTACTTTCATGTCAAAAAAACAGATTCCTATGGAGAAGACGGAAACTTTAATGCAAAAGTTCATCTCATAGAGGAAGTTGATAAAATCATAGTTCCAGAGATTTTAAAACTTAATCCCACGGTATTTGCAATTACTGGAGATCATTCCACTCCTGCAAAAATGAAGCAGCACAGTTTTCACGGAGTACCATTTGTTTTATTATCACCCTATGCACGGCCAGATAGAGCAGAATACTTCTCTGAACGTGAAATAGGCACAAAAGGAGGGCTTGGAAGGTTTGAGGCAAAAAATGAAATTATCCTTATGCTTGCCCATGCATTAAAACTTAAAAAATTTGGTGCATAATGAAAATTTCTCTTTTCCTCATTGGTGACGAAATAATAAGCGGAGAAAGGGAAGATATAAATGCACATTACCTGATGAAAAATCTCGGAGAGTGCGGATTGAGACTCTCCGAGATTTTAATAACAGGCGATGATAAAGAAGAAATAGGAAGAGGAATAAAATTTTTATTGAGCAGTAGTTCAGATATTGTAATAACCTCCGGGGGATTAGGTCTAACTCCAGACGACATCACAATAGAGGCAATCGCTGAGGCATTAGATAGAAAAATTGTATATGATGAAACTGCAAAAAAACTCGTAAGAAAAAGTTTAAAAAGATTAGGAAGAAACATTCCAGAAGAAACTGAATTTGAATTCTATAAAAAGATAGAAGGTGCAACTCTTATGGAAAATTTCGTTGGAGTTGCTCCGATAGAAAAGTTAGTAATAGACAATAAAACAGTTTTTATACTCCCCGGAGTTCCAAAAGAATTTAGAGAAGCAATAGACAGATATATTTTTCCCGTAATTGCACAGTTGAAAAGTGTAAATAACAAACAAACTGTTGAATTTTTGATTAACGCAAGGGAATCCGAGGTGGTAAATATACTAAAAAATGTAGAAAAAAATTTTTCTGTTAAAACTGCTTCTTATCCTCCAGTTCTGGATAATGAAAGATACTTAAAAATAAAACTCACCGGAGCAAATGAAGATGTTCAAAAAGCAAAAGTATTTTTTGAAAAAGCATTAACTAAAAAGGGCATCAGAATTGAAAAGGAAATTTCCTGATAAACCCATTCTTGCGGTGGGTGGAATTATTAAAAGTGAAGGAAAAATTTTACTCGTTAAAAGAAAAAATCCTCCCGACAAAGACTTGTGGAGTATTCCGGGTGGTGCAGTGGAAACAGGAGAAACACTATTTCAAGCAGTTCAACGGGAAATAAAAGAGGAGTGTGGAGTTTCAGTGAATAATGGTAAAATCATTGCAATAATAGACAAAATATACAGGAGAAGAGAAAAAATTCAATATCACTACTGCATTGTTGATTTTCTATTTGAAAAGTTTGAGGGATATCCTGTCTCTGGAAGCGATGCACTTAGTTTAAAGTTCTTTGATTTTAAAGAAATTCTAAAAAGTCGCAATATTCCCCAAAGTGTTAAACAACTTGTAATAAAAATACAATCAAGTCAAAACAGTTTTCCTATATATATGCAATCTATTGAAAAATAAAAAAGAGCCGCCGTTAAAAACAACAAGCAGCTCTTTTTTCCACCGTGAAAACCTTCTTATGATTTCGAATAGGTTGTTTTCCCACCTTTTTCAACAAAATGGCATGCAACATAATGCCCATCACCAATATCAATTAATGGAGGAGTTTTTTCCGCACAGATGGGCTTTGCATACATACAACGCGTCCTGAATGGACAACCTGAGGGCGGGTTAATAGGAGAAGGTATATCTCCCTGTAAAATAATCCTTTCTTTCTTCACGTCAGGATCAGGTATAGGAATTGCGGAAAGAAGAGCCTGCGTATAAGGATGCAACGGTCTATCAAAAAGTTCTTTGGTATCCGCAACTTCCATTAAATGCCCCAGATACATAACACCTACTCTATCGGACACATGCCTTACAACAGCAAGGTTATGTGCAATGAAAAGATACGTCAATGCCAGTTTTTGCTGAAGTTCAAGTAAAAGGTTCAAAACCTGAGCCTGAATTGAAGCATCAAGTGCAGAAACTGGCTCATCAGCAACGATGAACTTCGGGTTCAAAACAACAGCCCTTGCAATTCCAATTCTCTGCCTCTGTCCTCCTGAAAATTCATGAGGATACCTGTGCAGATATTCAGGCCTCAATCCTACGAGTTTCATAATTTCTATAACTCTTTCTTCCTGTTCCTTCTTTGTTCCAATTTTATGCACTACAAGAGGCTCTCTAATAATCTCACCAACAGGAAGCCTTGGGTTGAGTGAACCGTAAGGATCCTGGAATATAATCTGCATATCTCTGCGTAACGGCCTCATCTGAGAAGCATTGTAGTCAGAAATATCTGTACCTTCAAAAATAATATGCCCGGCAGTAGGTTCATGGAGTTTTAAGATTGTTTTACCAGTAGTTGTTTTTCCACTTCCACTTTCACCCACAAGTGAAAATGTTTCGCCCTCATAAATATGGAAAGAAACATCATCAACCGCTTTTACCCACGCAACGGGCCTGCTGAAAACTCCACCAAGAACGGGGAAGTATTTTTTAAGATTTTTTACCTCAAGAATTATTTTCTTATCGCTCATGATACCTCCTCTTTCACATTAACCGGGTGGAAACAACGAACCAGATGATTCGGTGTAACTTCTTTTAACTCCGGCATTTCTTTTCTGCAAATATCCGTTGCGAACGGGCATCGCGGGTTAAAATGGCAGCCTTTCGGCATTCTGTATGGACTTGGCACCATGCCCTCTATTGCAGGTAAAGGCTCTTTTGTTTTTTCCGAAAGCAAACTTGGTATAGATTGAAGCAAACCATAGGTATAAGGGTGGTGTGAATTCTTAAATACACTTCGTACATCCGAATATTCCACTATTCTACCTGTATAAGTAACTGCAACAGAATCCGCCATTTCAGCAACAAGCGCAAGGTCATGGGTGATGAATAAAATCGCCATTCCTATCTTCCTCTGCAAATCTTTCATAAGTTCAAGGATCTGTGCCTGAATTGTAACATCAAGCGCAGTGGTTGCTTCGTCAGAGATGAGAAGGTCTGGATTGCAAGATATTGCCATTGCAATCATTGCCCTCTGTCTCATTCCACCACTCATTTCGTGTGGATACTCATCAAACCTTTTTTCAGGATCAGGAATTCCAACAAGATCCAGAAGTTCTATGGTTTTTTTCTTCGCCTCCTCTTCACTAACATCTTGATGGGTAAGAATTGCTTCCATTATTTGATCACCAATTGTATAAACTGGATTTAAGGCAGTCATCGGTTCCTGGAAAATCATTGCTATTTCAGAACCGCGAATTTTTCGCATTTCTTCTTCACTTTTTTTCAACAGGTCTTCTCCTTTGAAGATGATCTGACCACCCACAATCTTTCCAGGTGCATCAACCAGCCGCATAATGGAGAGCGAGGTAACACTTTTACCACATCCACTTTCTCCAACAAGCCCGAGTACTTCTCCTTTATGCATTGTAAAACTTACTCCATCAACAGCCCTTACCACGCCGTCTTCCGTGTAAAAATAAGTTTTTAAATCTTTAACTTCTAACAGTACCTCTTTTTCCATAATTCACCTCTATCTGTATAGCCTTGGGTCAAGAGCATCACGCAATCCATCTCCAAGGAAGTTAAATGCAAGCGTAGTAACAAATATAGCAAGGCCAGGCCACCACATAAGCCACGGTGCAGTAAGCATAAATGTTTGAGCTCCATTTAACATATTTCCCCAACTGGGAGTTGGCTGCCTTATTCCAAGTCCAAGGAATGAAAGTGTAGCCTCATAAATAATGTTTCCACTGATTGCAAGAGTTGAAGCAACAATTACTGGCGCAAGAGAGTTAGGAAGAAGGTGTATCCACATTATTCTACCCGGGGTTTCACCTATGGCGCGGGCTGCCTCTGTAAATTCCTGCTCTTTAAGAGAAAGTACCTCGCCTCGCACTAAACGTGCCACCCCCATCCAGCTGAATATCGAAATAATGAATATAATTGTCCAGAGAGAACCTTTAATTACTGCACTCAAAACAATCATCAAAGGAAGAACGGGGAGAGAAAGCATAAAGTCGGTAAAACGCATAATAAGCATATCAGTAATTCCTCCGAAATAGCCGGAGATCAGTCCAAAGAATAAGCCAACAACAGCGCCTACGATACTACATATAAACCCTACTGCAAGTGAAACACGGCCACCATACAACAACCTGGACCATGCATCTCTTCCCATACTATCAAGGCCTAATGGATGCCCGGGCCCTGGAGGTGCAAGTTCAGGACGAGAAGCCCAGGGAACAGATTTAATATAAGAATAAGGATTATTTCCGAATGAAAGTGGCTTGGCAAAAACAGCCATAAGTATAATAACAACAAGTACCCAAAGAGATACCATTGCTATCTTATGTTTTTTAAGCCTTTGAAATACTTTTCTCCAATAACTGTAACTTTCGCTTGTATTCATTCCACCTTCAACATAATCTTCGTTTGCCATAAATTCCTCCTAACTATACCTGATACGCGGATCAGCAATTGCATAAAATATATCCGCAAGGAAATTTCCGATAACAACAAGAAAAGCAAATATCATAATGAGTGCCATAGCAACAAATATATCCTGATGCATAACAGCTTGATACGTTAATCTACCTATTCCAGGAATTGCAAAGACTGTCTCTGTAATCATAGCACCACCGACAATTCCAGGAAAAGATAAGCCTATCAAGGTAATAATTGGAATCACTGCATTCCTGAATGCATGTTTATAAATAACAGTACGCTCTGGTAAACCCTTTGCTCTTGCAGTTCTTACATAATCTTGACTTTTCACTTCAAGCATAGAGGAACGCATATAACGAAGCCAGCCACCAACCTCAAAAACTATAAGAACAATCGTTGGTAAAGTAAGATACCACGCTTCATTAAGGACTCTTAAATACCATGGTGCCTGACTGAATTCTACAGGTAGTCCTTTTACTGTAATAAATGCTGCATGCGAACCTGCAGCAGGGAACCAGTGAAGCTTCACAGAAAATACATACATAAGCATAATGCCAAACCAGAATGTAGGCATAGACATTCCAAAAAATGCGAAGAAGGTTAGAATGTAATCTGAAATCGAGTATTGATGAATTGCAGAATACACCCCTAACGGAATAGAAAGGAGTATTGCGACTATCATTGATGTTGTGGAGAAAGCAATAGTTACCGGGATTCTACTTCCAATAAGTTGAAGAGCAGTTTGACCAGGTGCCATTACAGAAAGCCCCCATCCATGACGGAAAGTAATAAAATCTTTAAACCAAAACCAGAAACGCACATAAATAGGTTGGTCCCAATGCCATATGTGCATGAGTCGCTGTAAATCTTCCGGCTTAACATGGGGGTTTAACAGGAGTACTGCAAATGGGTTTCCCATCTTTGATACCAACCAAAAACTAACAAATGCAATCGCAAACAAAACAGGAATTAATTCAAGACTTCTCCTTATTAGATAGTTTCTCATTTACCTTTTCCTCCTAACACATTCAGAGGGGAAGAAGGAATCATCTTCCCCTCTGAAACAATATTAGATTATTTAACTTTTATTTTTCCCAGTACCAGTACTGAGCATTCCATGTGCTCGGAGTTACAGCACTAATCGGGAAGTCATAACCAACAAGACCCTTACGGATGACTGCAATTGCAACGTGGAAGTTCAGGTAAAGTTCAGGAAGTTGATCATAAACAATTGCCTGGATCTTCTTGGAAGCATTGAGTCTAACTTTTGGATCAACGGAATTATTACAAATCGTTGTCCATTTATCAAGTTCTGCATTCTTAATTCTTGTGAAGTTCTGGCCAGACCAACCATTTTCCTTGGTAGGAATTTGAGTGGAGTTGTAAAGACCATAATCACAAATGTCTGCAGGATCAGAGCCCCAAGCAAACAATGCACCCTGGAATGTACCATGAATCCAGTCATCAATCATTGGTCCCCAGGACTTAGGAACAGGGTTCACAGTAACACCAAGGTTCATCTTCCAGTAATGCTGCATGAATGTGACTTCCTGTTCACGGACTGCATAGCCAGCAGGAAGTTCGATATTAATTACAACTTTCTTTCCGTTGGGTGCAATAAGGTTACCATCTTTATCCCACGTGTATCCTGCTGCTTTAAGCATGGATTTTGCTTTTGCAGGATCATAAGGATATTTACCAATATTCGCCTTATTGAATGCTTCGAAGTTTGTAGGTATAGGACCATAACACATAGGTCTCTTGCCCATGAAGATTCTGTTATCAAGTTCCTTTCTATCAAGAGCATACATTAATGCTTTACGAAGAGTTACATCTTTAAGGAACTGATCATCAAGATTCAATGTTACATGTTCCCAGAACACTGAAGGAAGATAGTAAATATTGAATGTCTTTGTAAGACCGTTCTTTTCAGCTGCTTCTGCCTGAGGAATATCAATTCCAATACCTGCCATCGTTCCATCAAGTTTACCAGCCATAAGCTGCATAAGCATTGTGTTAGTATTAGGTGTGAAGTAGAAGATAATATTGTCAAGAAGACCCTGACCAGCCCAATAGTAAGGATTTCTCTTTAAGATAATATAGTTTCCATGAGACCATGCCTGAACTTCATACGGACCACTGTAAACAGGATGCTCGTTGAAATCACAAGAATTAATATTTGCAGGATTCTTATCAAAGATAGGTTTAAGAATGTGTGCAGGATAGACACCCGCTCCTGTCGGACCGTACTGCGCCCAAATTGAAAGTTCTTTCCAATAAACAACGAGAGTATAAGGATCTGGTGTTTCAATTTTTGCTACCTTATCAGGAACATCTCTTGCAACAACCTGAACAGCATTATTCTCAACCATTTTCCATGCAAATACATAGTCTGCTGCTGTAACAGGCTGTCCATCAGACCATTTTACACCCTTTTTAAGTTTCCAGATAGTCTTCATTGTGTGGGCTTTTTCGTTTACAATCCAAGTTCCATTTGCTTGTGAAGGAATATAATCTGCCTCTACAGGATAAAGTTTACCAGAAGGAAGTGTTGCAGATGCACCTTCTGCTACAGGACCAAGAATCTCGCTCATTGTCATACTCGAATCAAGAGCAGAGAAGAGAGTCTTTGGCTCTTCAGATGTTGCCATTGAGAATTTGCCACCCTTTACAGGGGGTTTAAGAATCATATAAATAGAATATGCACATTCTGCTCTCGTTGCCGGATCTCTTGGTCTAATGTTTCTCTCGCTATCCCATTTGAGAAGTTGATAGGAAGGCCTCAAAGCAAGAGTCATTGCACCCCTTGCCCAGGAATCTACCTGATCTTCATCATTAGAGAATGTGGCAAAAATAAGATTTGGATCATGTGCTTCTTTTTCTTTTCCAAGAACCCTAATTTCAAGAACAGCAAGTTGTTCTCTTGTAATTGGATCAGTGGGACCGAATTTACCATTTCCGTAACCTTTAATGTAACCTGCTTTTACCGCAGCTTCCACATACCCATAAGACCAGCGAGTCTTAGGAACATCTGTGAAAGTAGGAGTTGCAGGTTTGTACTCTTTAAGCCCTTTTGCAATAACAATCATCTTTGCAAACTGCTCACGTGTAACTTTTGCTTCGGGCTTAAATGTACCATCCGGGAATCCTTTAATAACTCCCTTGCTCACAAGATAATCAATTTGCTTCTTCGCCCAATAGTTCGAAGGAACATCAGGGAATCCTGCTGCACTTGCAGGTGCAGGTCTTACTGCAAAGAACACCAGCACCATTGAAAGTGCTAGCACTACTGCCAATAATTTCTTCATAAACCAGTCCTCCTTTCGACCTTTAATTTTTTTGAAGAAATTTCACTTTTCACAAAATTTTTCAGTCTACCACCTCCCCGTATAATTTTATTGAAATATAGCGAGTTGGCCAAATGGCCAATACAGTATAACATTATTGCGTTCATTATACAAAAGTCTTAAAGTTTTTTTATCCGAAATTCTATAGGAAGTCATTTTCACTATATCCATCTTAGGATTTTGTTCTGAAATGCTTTGCCTTCCATTGCTACTTTCCAAAGAAATACTCTTTCTATGGTAAGTAAACAGAAAAGGATTCAGGATTAAAATAAAGAGAGATAGAGAAAGTCCAACGGTCAGTGCGTTAAATAAAATGCTCTTATGTCGTTTTTTTGTAAACTCCCTGTCAAATTCACTACTTAACTTTTTAAACAGCCTTTTCTTAAAATCCTCGCCTTCTTTTACATCCTTTTTTAAAAAAAGTGAGATTTCCGCAATTTCCACAAGTTCATTATCTTTTTCCAAACTCATATAAGAAGGCGATTTCTCAGAAAATAGTTCGTCAAGAAAATCATTTATTCTTTCTTCCTTGTTGCTATTTTTCATTCCCCATCTTCTCCTTTATAAGATTTTTAAGTTTCCGCAACGCACGGAATTGCAAAACTTTTGCATTTGCTTCAGTGACTCCAAGTCTCTGTGCTACCTCTTTCATACTCATACCCCTATAAAACCTGAACTCTATAACAAGTTTATATCTTTCGTTCAGTTCAGAAATACTCTCTCTTACAACTCTATCTATTTCGTTTTTTTCAATCGTAATATACGGATCATCAATTGGAGGACTCAGAAGTATGTTCCATTTCTCCTCAAATGGTAAAATGGAAACCCCTGCATTTTTTCTAAAGAAATCCCTTATTAAATTGCGCTCAATTGTATACATCCAGATATCAAGTCCTCCGTTCTTCCTTGATTCAAAACTTTTAATCCCTTTAATAGCCCTAAGAAATGTTTCAGAAGTAATATCTTCTGCTTGCTCCTTATTCTTAAGACGCTTATATGCATATCTATACACTTTCTCGAAAAACAGTTCATAAAACTCCTTAAACGCATTTTTATCTCCATTTTTTATTCTACGAACCAACCTTTCTTCTTCAAATTTATTCACGTCCCACCTATATTAACGAATTAAAGTCAAAAAGGTTACACTTATTCATTAAAAATTTCTCCATTATGCACTAGATGTGGTGTTGCAATCACTATAACACTATTTTTATTTTCAGTAAAATTTCCAACTACAAGTTTGTAACCATCTATCATTGGATATGTAGAAACAGAAACAAATTTTATAACATTCCCTTGCACAATAAAAATTCCTTCCTTATTGCCTTTTTTTACTATTATATTGCTTTTAACTTTAATTCCTTTTTTTAAATCATCTAAAACCATGAAATTTTCGTTATCAAGAAAATATTTCAAATATTGACTAAACGAATAGAGAGCAGAACTACCTATAGAAAATTTACGAATCCCTTTTACGGTAAAACCTGAATTGTAAACAAAAATACTCTCTTTGTTCACAGGCAACCTTACATAAAACACATCATTATCTACAACTGAGCAAATAACTTTACCCTCTTTAACTTTTTTCCCGGTAAGGGAAAAATTGCATCCTTTTATATTCTTGTCTTTCAACATGTCTGGCGATGAAATATATGTACCGAGATTACCCCAGAGAAGCAAGCCTTCTCCGGGAGAGATAATGTCAACCGAATAATCCTTGTTCTTAATCCTTCCTATAAGTTCTCCTTTTTCTACATAAGCAAAATTTCCCTGTAATTTTTCTATTTCTCCATTTGTAGAAGCAACAACAGGCAGAGATATAAAAAAAACGTCGCCTTTTACCTGTTTATACACAGGATAATCAGCGACCTTTTCATTTACAACTTTAATATTATTTGTTTTTAAAAACGATACGAGCCTATTTATACCAGCAATAACCATAAATACCGCCATTAACAAAAGCAACACGTTTATAAGTAAACGCTTTGCAGAAAAATTTTCCATTTCTCGGCACGGTTAATTGTTCTTCTTATTCTTTTTTCTTAAATATGCCGGTATTTCTATATCACCAGTATCAATTTCGTCAAGGTTTGGTAATTTTCTTCTCTTTTTTCTCTGAAAATTAAATTCCTCAGAACCCTTTCTTTTTTCAGTAAACCCTGCTGCAATTACTGAGATTTTTATCGCTTTATTTGAAGACTCATCAATGGTAGTTCCAAATATTCTGTTGGAGTCTTCTGTTGCAGATTCTTCGATAAGATTCATTGCCTCATGAACTTCATCGAGAGTAAGATCATTCCCACCAGTAATGTTCACAAGAATTCTTGTAGCGCCCTCAATAGAGAATTCAAGAAGAGGGCTATCCAGGGCTTGTTTTACTGCTTCTTTTGCCCTATCTTTGCTTTCTCCCTGTGACCAACCAACACCAAGCCACGCTCTTCCAGCACCTCTTAAAATCGTACTAACATCAGCAAAATCGACATTTATTAGTCCCGGTTGTGTAATAATATCTGAGATACTCCTGACAGCAGAAGACAAAATATCATCTACCAGTTTAAAGGCTTGATTTATAGGAGTTTTCTCTGTAACAATATCCAACAGTCTATCATTGGAGATTGTTATCATCGTATCCACATATTGGGCAAGTTCTTCTATACCGCTCTCTGCTATTTTCATTCTATGTCTTCCTTCAAATCCAAAAGGCTTGGTAACCACTGCCACAGTCAAAATACCAAGTTCTTTTGCAATTGATGCTATTACAGGGGAAGCACCGGTACCGGTACCTCCACCCATTCCCGCAGTGATAAATAAAAGATCAGCACCCTCTATGATTTTCTTGAGTTCATCTTTGCTTTCCTCTGCGGATTTTTTACCGATCTCTGGAAAAGAACCCGCACCAAGTCCACCTGTCGTTCTTGCCCCTATCTGAACTTTCTTTTCAGCCTTACTCAGAGCAAGCACCTGAACGTCTGTATTTACTGCAATAAATTCAACTCCTTCTATTCCCTCAGAAATCATTCGGTTAACAGCGTTATTTCCTCCGCCGCCAACTCCCATTACTTTTATAACAGCTCCAGCCTGCCAAGGATCAAGATTAGACATATATTAAACCTCCTATCCCAAAATGTCTTTTAACCATGAAAGCCATTTAGTATTAAAGTTTACACCATGCTTTGAATTTTTCAAAGCAGATACATAGTTTACAAGGCCAACAACTGCAGAATATTGGGGTAATTTCAACATATCAACAGTTCCCCCATCATTTCCAGGATGTCCAATTCTCACGGGAACTTCTAATATTTCACTAGCTTTTTCAGATATACCTTTTAAATTTGCAGTTCCGCCTGTAAGAACAACACCAGCAGACATATTACTCCAGTACCCTAACTTTGTAAGTTCGAAACGAATATTTTCAAAAATTTCTTCAATTCTCGCTTGAATAATTTCTGCAATACGCCTTCTTGATATTCTCGTTTCAGTGTTTTCCCCAAGACCAAAAATAACCACTTCTTCATCATCTTCTTCCATTTCTTTTCCTATATAACCATACTGTTTTTTAATTCTCTCCGCCTCAGCAAGCGATATTCTCAGAACCGTAGCAAGATCCTTTGTAAGATATTCACCAGCCATTGGAAAAACTTCAGTAAATGAAATGTTACCATCAGAGAAGGCAATGATATCAACAGTGCCACCACCTATATCAATCAAAGTAACGCCAAGCTCTTTCTCCTCTTCTTTTAATGCAGAATATGAAGAAGCAACAGACTGGAGAACGAACCTTTCAACTGATAGTTCAGCATTTCTAACACACTTTCTTATATTCTGTAACACAGTGGTAGAGCCTGTAACAATATGAACCTCTTCCTCAAGTTTTATTCCAGACATACCCACTGCATTCCTTATTCCTCCCTGCCCATCAATGATAAATTGTCTGGGAAGCACATGAATAATCTCTTGATTTGGTTGAAGCATTATCACCTTTGCCGATTCCTCTGCACGTCTTACATCATCGGTGGTAATTTCCCTTCCTTCGCGTGATATAATAACAGTTCCTTTATTATTTACAGAATGAATATGTGTACCGCTCACAGTTACAGCAACAGAGGAAACTTTTTTACCACTCATATTTTCCGCTTGCTGTTTTGCCTCAATAATTGAATTGGTGGCTTTGTCAAGGTCAACAATTATGCCCTTGTTTATACCCCTGCTTGGTGCCTCACCAACACCTATCACAAGAGGTTCATTCTCTGAAACCTCCGCAATAAGAAACTTAACAGTACTGCTTCCCAAATCAAGGGCTGCAACAATCTTTTCGTTCATTGCTTCCTCCACCTAACCACAGCTTCTCCGCTATACTCTAAAGAAATTTCTTTCATTAACTTTTCTTTATTTTTGTACATTGATAGTACCTTTTCGTATTCCAATATTTTATCATTATAATTTCCATATCCCATTATAACAAGAATTCCTTTTTTATCATAAAAGGAAGGAAAATTGTTGTATAACAAAAATTCTTTAACATTTTCTAAATTACCAGATTTTTTCAATGCTATAAATAATTCACTAAATTCCTCACTCCATTCATTACTTTTCATATCAGCGAATGTATTCACTCCTTTATTATTTTTTGTTAAGTTTATTATATGACCTTTAAGCGTAATTGCAAATTCCCCATCAAGAAACTTAATATTACCAATTACAGGCTCATTATAGTAAACAGTTGCCCTCCAGATGCCTCTATGGATTTCGACTGGAAGTTTGGAATTATAAAGTTCATAAAAAATTCCCTTTTTATCAAAAATATTATTTAAAGAAATAGGTACATTGCTTTTTAATCTTATTGCGTTAAACGGAAGAAAGAACATCGGCAACACAAAAACAACGATGATAAATGTAAATAAAACAGCGAAGAGAAACTTCTTCATTTTCTTCTATCTATAGCAAATTCCGTAATTTTACTAACAAGTTCTTCAAAAGAAATTCCTGCACTTCTTGCTGCATCAGGCAACAAACTCGTTTCTGTAAATCCAGGAATCGTATTTACCTCCAGAGTGTAAACTTCCCCTTTCTCGCTTATTATCAAATCAATTCTTCCAAAATCTCTCACTCCCAATTCCTCATATACTCTCACGGAAATCGCTTCCGCTTCGTTATAGAGATCGTTAGTAATATTTGCAGGAATTAAATGCTTTGACATACCCGGTACATATTTTGATTCAAAGTCGTAATATTCGTGTGCTGGAATTATCTCAATGATGGGCAGTACTTTAATCTGATTCCCGTTTCCTATAATAGAAACTGTGATTTCCTTTCCTTTTATGAACTGCTCTATCAAAACTTTTTCTGAAAGTGCAAATGCCTTTTTTAACCCATTTTTAAATTCCTCTGCTGAATCTGTAATTGTTATACCTATTGTAGAACCTTGATCGACAGGCTTTATAACGACTTTTTCAGTATTCAGTACATCTGAAACCTCTTCAAAAGAAATTATTTCTCCTCTTTTTACTGCAATGTATTCTGGGGTTTTAACACCAATTGCATTAAAGACTCTCTTTGTCATAAGTTTATCCATACATACAGAACTTGTAAGAACACCAGATCCAGTATAAGGTAACCCCATCAGTTCAAGCATTCCTTGAACGGTGCCATCTTCACCAAACTTCCCATGCAGGGCAATAAATACAGCGTCAGGCTGAAATTCCTCTATTATTTTTTCAAGTTTTCCTTTGAAATCAAATTCCAGTGCATCGAATCCTGATTTTATCAGAGCATTATAGATAGCCCTACCACTTTTTTTGGAAATCGCTCTCTCTGTGGAAATTCCTCCGTCCAGAACAAGAATTTTTTCCCTCATTTCTTTTTCATCAAAAGTTGCGTATTAAATTTACCAAGCAGTTTTATTTCAAGTTCAAGTATTAAGTCTTTTTCTTTATAAACTTTCTCCTGCGCTTTCCTGATCAATGTAAGCACATCTCTTGCCGTTGCATGACCAAGATTAATGATAAAATTCGCATGGAGTTCAGAAATCATCGCATCCCCTTCACGCATACCTTTGCACTCCGCATCTTCCAGAACTTTTCCCGCATATGTTGTCGGTGGATTCTTAAAAATGCTCCCGGCACATGGATACTCTATTGGTTGCCTACCTTTTCTCTTATCCTCCGCTTCTTTAATATTCTCCCTCCCTATTTCTTCTGGCACATTATCTAATTCAAACAAAACATCGAGCAGTATTAATGGTTCATCTTGCAGTATGCTGTATCTGTAATCAAATTTCAGATCATCATGGCGCATTTTGTATTCTTTACCGTTATAATCCATCACACGCACATATCTTATAAATGTACTTAAAAAATGAGAATTCGTTCCAGCATTCATTGCAACCGAACCACCAATAGTACCAGGAATCCCCCACGCAAATTCTATGCCACCTAAATTTCTCTTAAGGGCAGAATCGATAAGTCCATTTACAGTATGCCCTCCTTTTACAAGTGCTTCACTACCATCAAATTGCACACCGCTCAATTCGCTGGATATTTGAAGCACCACACCTTCAATTCCATCGTCCGAAACAAGCAAATTTGTACCATTGCCTATAACCGTGATTGGAAGACGGTTCCTCTTCGCCCAAAAAAGAATGTTCCTTAAATCTTCCTCATCTTTCGGTTTGCAAAAAATTTCAGCAGGTCCGCCAATTCTAAACGACGTGTGTTTACTCATATATTCATTTGTCAGTACTTTACCTTTAACAATCTCTCTTAACTTATCGACAGATGTTTTTCTCATACATCTCCTTTCAGAAATATCAATTCGGAAAGTTCACCTATATCTCCCGGTCCTAATAATACAACCATATCGCCTTTTTTCAATATCGAATTGACACGTTTTGCAGCATCAAAATTCGATGAAGCAAAGTAAACATTTTTATCAGGATACTTTTCTTTTACATAATTAGCAATGCCTTTTCCCGTTATATTTTCGATAGGTTTCTCAAAAGCAGGAAAGATCTCTGTAACAACAACTTCATCGGCAAAAGAAAAAGGTTCTGCAACCTTTTTCCCGAGCAACTTCATTCTACTATATCTGTGAGGCTGGAACACAGCGATAAGTCTTTTTCCTGGAAAATGTTTTCTCAATGCACTCAAAGTGGCTTCTATCTCGGTAGGGTGGTCTGCATGATCGTCTACAAGTATAAAATCTCCATTCTTCTTAATCTCCATTCTCCTTGAAGGCGGAACAAAACTTCTAAGGTGTTTTACTGAAGTTTCTATTGGAATCCCTGCTTCTCTTAAAACAAGCAAAGATGCAAGAACATTCAAAACATTCTTATCGCCAAAAAGTGGTGAAAAAACCTTCATTTTCTTCCCGTTATCATAAACGAGATCAAATTTAGTTCCATTCAAGAGATACTCAATATTTTCTGCCTTAAAATTACTTACCCCGTAAAACAGTGTTTTATTTTTACTATTCCTCACAACATCAATTGCGTTTTTATCCAAACCACATACAACAGCCCTGTTTGACTTTTCAACCAAAATAGAAAAAGCATTTTTCAATTTTTCAAAACTTCCATCATAATGGTTTAGATGATCCTTATCGATATTTGTAATTACAAGATACCGTGGGTTGAAAAATAAAAAACTTCCATCGCTCTCATCGGATTCAACAACAAAAAAATCCGGGTTCGAATAAAATTCATCAAATTCGTTATCTCTTCCACCTACATAAACATTCACACGATAGCCCTGCTTTTTCAGGATATGCCCTATTATTGAAGTTGTTGTTGTTTTTCCATGCGTGCCAGAAATAATGATATTGTTAAATTTATTCACAACAGACGCAAGAGCCTCACCACGTTTCAATACTTTGATCCCGAGTTTCTTTGCTTTGCTCACCTCAGGATTCGTTTCTTTTACTGCTGAAGAATACACAAGGAGAGATATGCTCTTATCAATATGTGCCTCGCTATGTCCTATAAAAACTTTGATATTGTTTAATTTTAAAATTTCAGTATATTCGGATTCCCTGATATCTGAACCCAAAACTTCATAACCTGAACCTTTAAACAGCAACGCTAACCGGCTCATTCCAGCTCCACCTATGCCCACCAAAAATATTTTATCCATTAATCTTCTCCGTAATAGTATTGTAAATGATTTCCGCACTATTCAGCGGAAATGCCTCTCTGCATTTTATTCTATCAATTATGTTTGTATCGTGCAAGTAGTAAACGAGTTTGTTCAACAGTGTAGTTTCTGAAAGGTTGTTTTCCTCTATCACATCTACGCATCCTTTTTTCTTTAAATACAGCGCATTTTTGAGTTGGTGGTTGTCTCTTGCAAAAGGAAACGGTATAACAATTCCGAATGTCTTCGTTAAAGCAAGTTCCGTCAAAGTCATCGCTCCGGCACGTGATAGGGCAAAATCAGCAGATGCATAAGCAAACTCCATCTTATTAAGGTATGGAAGCAATCTTAACCTCTCCCCTTTAATAATTTTCGAAATTTCTTTAAAGTCTCTTTTTCCGGTTATAAAAATTACCTGTACCTGTAAGGTCTCTGAAAGTCTTTCATATATCTGTGAAAATATCCTATTTATCGTCCTTGCACCACCACTACCCCCAAACACAAGAAGCACAGGGATCTCACTGGAAAATCCAAAATACTTTAAACCTTCTTCTCTGCTCACTTTGAACAATTCATCTCTCACTGGATTTCCACTGAATACCGTTTTGTTCTGGTTAAAAAATCCATACACATCAGGAAAACCAGTAAATACAGTTCGGGCATACTTTGAAAAAATCCTGTTTGTTCTACCGGGAACTATATTTTGTTCATAGATAAAATACGGAACACGTAAAAAATGTGCAGCAAGCAAAAGTGGTGCAGAAACATATCCACCACCTCCAAGCACCGCATCAGGCATTTCAGATTTCAAAACTTTAAATGCATCACTTATTCCAAAAAGCATATTCGAAGAAAACTTAAGCATGGAAATAAAAGAGAAGTCAAGAAGAGAAGAACGAACATTCCTAACCTTAAAATTCGAAGAAAGGTAAATGTTTTCTTCAAAACTGCCCTTTCGACCAACGAAAACTACATCCCAACCATTTCTGCGAAAAGTGTTTCCTATGGTAAGTGCTGGATATACATGTCCTCCAGTTCCTCCTGCGGCAATAAGTATTTTCATTCTGCAGCCTTCCTTATAATATTTATCAATATTCCTATTTCAGAGAACGTTACAATAGCATTATTACCAGAATAACTAATGATCGGAAGGGGCACACCAGTAACAGGCAAGAGTCCTACATTTACCGCTATATTGACAAGCACACTCACAGCAATATGAATAGTAATACCCAGAGCAAGAATTTTTGAGAACGTATCAGGAACGCTGTTAACGATT
>Ga0256914_1001792_pt1 | contig 18671 bp, 9 predicted proteins | sample HulkmetaG_FD_191571 | JGI IMG/M metagenome (GOLD analysis project Ga0256914, IMG submission 191571) | Hydrothermal chimney microbial communities from Main Endeavour vent field at the Juan de Fuca Ridge, Pacific Ocean - Hulk | ecosystem: Environmental > Aquatic > Marine > Hydrothermal vents ... | reverse complement strand
TAATATTTGTTTCATTTGTTTTGGAAAGCAATAAAATAGCATAATCTTGAATATGAATATCAATATTGTTTTGATATTTTTTGTATACTTCATCGCTTATTTCATTATTATTTCTAAAATTTTCTAGTCTTGTTTTTTCTGATAATAAAGCCCGAATAGCGTTTTGTGCATCTGGGATATTTTCATTTTTTAAAATTGATAATTTTAAGGTAAATATTTTTTTTAGTTCTTGTTTTGGTTGTTGTTCTATTTTTTCTATAATTTTTTGTTTTTCTAAAGTTTTTTTCTCTTTTTGCTCTTTTTGCTTCTCTTGTTCTCTTTTTATTTTATCTTCTTTTTCTTTTATAAAATTTTTTTCAATTTTTGCAAATTCTTGAAATTGTTTATATATTTTTGAAAATTCTTTATCTGAGCTTAATCCTAAATTATATAAAACTTTAAGTTTTTTTATATATTCAGTAGCTCCTTTTTTACTTTCAGAGTTTTCAAGTTCTGTTTTTTTATTTAAAATTTTATTTTCATTTTGTGCAAAAATTTTCTGAAGTTCTCGCATTGCTTCAGGTGTTGTTGTTACCGATTCATTTGAATCAAAAGAAGACATTTTTTATTTAAAATTTAAACTTCCAGCTTTATTTTTTACATCTGTAGCTGTTATTGTTGTACTTGTGTCATGTTTTTTCTGTTCTGTAGCTGTGGTTGTATCTGTTTTACTAGCCCTTTCTTTTATTTCTTTTTTAAAAATTTCTTTTCTTAATTGTTGTGTTTCTGCTTCTTTATCAGCTTCTTTTATGAAATATTTAGCCCATTTTGAAATTTTGTTTATTTGGGCTTGTTGTTCTGGTGTTAAAGTTGATTTATCTAAATTTTTAATATTATTTTCATAAGCTTTAAAAACAGCATAATATGAAGATTTTTCGGAATATCGAGTTTTTCCATTTTCATTTATACCATTTTCAAAAAGGTTAATAAGTTGATCTGCTGTTAATGTTCCTTTAAATAACCCTTCTTTTAACTCTTCTGTATATACTGAATCTTCTAACTCTTCTAACTCTTCTGTATATGCTGAATCTTCTAACTCTTCTATATATTCTAAATCTTCTATATATTCTAAATCTTCTATATATTCTGAATTTCTATTATAATAATCATTATTTATTGGTGTATCTAGTTCTCTTAGCTCATTTGTATTATTTTGAATTGCAGTGCTATTAAATGCATTTTGTTCAAAAATATCATCAGCATTATATGCATATTCATCTTTGTCATCTTCAATCCAAGTAATTCCTCCTTCTTTTACAATCTTATCTCCAATTAATTTCTTTTTTTCAAAAGAAGCATCTAAATCTTTTTTTAATTTTGATAAATGTTCTTGTGTAATTTTTTCTACTGCAGATGTTTTTTTTGATATTTCTTCTAATTTTTTTTGAGAGCCTGGAAGTATAGCTGTGCAATGATTTCCTGTACAGGCTGAACCTACTGGCAGATTACTTATTGAAGAACTCCAGTCAAAAATAATTCTTGATTCTTGCTTTATCAAAACGTTTTTTTGAAAACCAATACTTGTTAAAAAATTTGTATTCATATTATTTGTTTATTTATTTTATATTGTTTATATATTAAAAATATATTTCAGATGATTATATCATAAATATTCTCTTGACCACAATAGTAAAAAATTTGTAATATGTTTCGGCATTTATAAAAATGGGGCCTTAGCTCAGCTGGCTAGAGCGCCTGCCTTGCACGCAGGAGGTCAACGGTTCGACTCCGTTAGGCTCCACCAAAGATGAATTGCAGAAAAAGAAGAAAATTTAATTATTTTCTTCTTTTTTTTTATTATCTTTTATTTTGTTTTGTGATAGTATAAAAATAGATTTTTCTCTTATGCTTTTTATGCTAATTATGCTAAAAAAAACTGTTAAAAAATGTCTTACTTTTCTTTTGTTAAGCTCTTTGTTTTTTTCAGGAGGTGTATTTGCAGAAGAAACTAAAGGGGATTTGTATTTTATAGAAAATTCTTTATCTTCAAGTCCTGTAACTCCTTTGGTGTATCAAAAAACACGATTATATTTACAGGTTGGAAATACAGATAACACAGATAAAAAAGGAGTTGTAAGAGCATTTGATATTACAGAAAGTAAGCGTGTTGAGGTAGAACAAACATTTACAACTGTAGAGGGAAGAAATACCGATTTATATTGGGATTTTGCACCAACGGCTTCTGGTGTGCATGAAATTGCATTCAGGATTATTCCTTGGGATGAAAATGCAGATAGTAACAAAGATAATAATAAAGTTATAAAAAAAATCTTTGTAGATTTAGATTTTGACAAAGATGGAATTGGTGATCAAGATGATAGAGATGATGATAATGATGGTGTATTAGATGGAAATGATGACTTTCCATATAATTCTAAAGAATCAAGAGATTTTGATAAAGATGGAATTGGTGATAATGCAGATGAAGATGATGATAATGATGGAATTTTAGATATAGATGATAAATTTCCAAATGATCCAGCAGAATCATCAGATACAGATGGTGATAAAATAGGAGATAATGTAGATGATGATGATGATAATGATGGCGTTTTAGATGAACAAGAAATTCGAAATGGAACAGATCCATTAAAAAAAGATACTGATGGTGATGGTATAGATGATGGTGCGGATAGTTATCCTACAGATAGTCGTTATACGAAAGATACGGATAGTGATGGAATTCCAAATGCAGAAGATACTGATGATGATAGTGATGGAGTTGTGGATACAGAAGATAAATTTCCAGAAGATAAAAATGAGTGGAAAGATTCTGATAATGACGGTTTAGGAGATTTTGCAGATGAAGATGATGATAATGACGGGGTTTCAGATTTAAAAGAATTGGAGCTTGGAACAAACCCATTAGACTCTGATTCTGATGATGATGGTGTTGATGATAATAATGATGTATTTCCTTTAAATAATAAAGAGTCAAAAGATTCTGATGGTGATGGTCTTGGTGATAATGCAGATTTAAATGATGAAAATAAAGGACCGGTTATTCATTTATCTCAAGAGCCTCCATATAATGTATTAAGAAATGAAGTTTTTACATTATCAGCACAAAATTCTGAAGATCCTGATAGTGAAGACGATTTACAATTTTTGTGGGAAATTTCAGAAAAAGATGATTCTTATGTTTTGATTTCAAGTGATAAGCCAGATTTAGTTGCAAGATATCCAGCAGTTGGAAATTTTGATGTAAAATTAACAGTTATAGATGAAGCAAAAGAATCAAGAGTTTTAACTCTTCCTGTTACGGTTCAATGGTCGTCTTGGGATAAATATGCATTTTTAGCAGGATTTTTTCTTCTTATTTTAATTATTTTATATCTTGTATTTAGAAAGAAAAAAAATAATAAAAAATAATTAATAAAAAAAATGTTTATAGTTTTTGAAGGTACAGATGGTTCTGGAACATCAACACAGGCAAAAATACTTGCAGAAAATTTAGCAAAAAAAGGATTAAAAGTTTTTAAAACAGCTGAGCCTTCTTCTGATTTTTTAGGAAAAATATTGCGTGAAACATTGCAAAAAAAACATGAACTTTCTCCAAAAGCATTTCAATTATTATTTTTTGCAGATAGAGAACAACACGTACAAAACGAAGTTTTACCAGCTCTTGCACGAGGTGAAATTGTAATTTGTGAGCGGTATAATTGGAGTTCTATAGCTTTTGGGGTAAGTGAAAATGTAGATAGAAATTTTTTAGAAAATCTATCTTCTGCTTTTTTAGAACCAGACCATACTTTTTTTATGAATATTTCTGCAGAAAAATCATTAGAGAGGGTTATTTTACGAGGAGAAAAGCTAGAACATTTTGAAACATCAGAAAAACTAAAAATTGTTCAAGAGGTAATGTTAAACTTGGCAGAGCGTTCTGCATTCACAAAAAGATCAAGTATATTAAATGCAACAGATTCTATTGAAGCTATTGCAAAAAATATTGAAATGATAGTAAGTCCTATTATTACTCCCCTCTCCAAAAAACTCTAGCCCATGATTTTTTATTGCTTACTCTTCCGTCTCCTAAAAATACAGAAGTAAGTTTTTCAAATCGTCTCAATTCTTTTTCATATCGGCTAATAGCTCGTGGAATAGAAAAATCATCAAAATCATTTTGAAATAATTTTCGTCGTTCTTGTAAGAATGGATGTTTGGGTGCATCAAACATCGGTTTTGCTATAATAAGTTTTGTAAAATTTGCATCTTCGGCTCGCAAAATATCTAAATGTCGTGGTGTTGCAATCACAATTTTTTTTGCATTGTCTAAAATTCGAACTCGCATTTTTCCCATGCTTCCATTTCCTTGTGCCAAAATTTTATAATTATTTTGTTTTGCAATTTCTTGAATTTCTTCATTTACACTTTCCACCACTTTTTTAGAGTTTACAGATACAATAATGTTTTCATTGCTTTTCATAAATTCTGCAAGAACCTCACAAATTTCTTTTGGGGTAGATGTTCGTGAATATGTTGGGGTTTGAAAATCTGAAAAAATTTCTTTTTCGCATGCAAAATCTTTGGTATTTTCTGGAACTTGAAAAGAAAAAGTTAATTCATTGTTTTGTTTTCTTGGAAAAGTTGAACCCATTACAATAGTATTGGTGTCTAATATTTTATTTGAAAATTCTGAAATATTTATAGGAAGGGCAGAAAATGCCAATTCGTTATTTGAAAATAATTCTATTTGAAAAAATAAATTTGAATCTATTTTTGTTGAAAAATAAATTTGAAAATCTTCTCTGTTTACAATTTCTGGGTTTACAGATTTTTCATCTTCGTCTAATAGGTTTTTTATTTGAATCCAAATTTGTGGAAATTTGTTTATGTATTTTGCTTGCTTAAATGGAATTTGTAATGTGTATTCATTTTCTTTTTTGTCTTCTCTTAAAATTTTAGAAAGAGACTCTAAAAGGGTTTTTAAAATATAGTTTTTATTATTTTTGTCTAGATTGTCTATATTGTCATCGTCTAGATTTGTTTCTTCTTTCCAGTTTTTTACATAAATTTTATGCGTATATAAATTTGTAATATAGTCTTCTATATTTTCTCCGGCTAAAATAATTTTAACAGTATTTTCTGGAATTTTTTCAAGAGATGAAAATGGTACAAAAAGACTTCCAAATTCTGGAGAAATTTCTATATTCGTATCTTTTGTGTATAAATTTTTTCCAACGGTTAATTCTTCTCGCATAAATCGAAGAGAATTTTCTTGATGTAATTCTTTTGCTCTTTCTGTTTTTATAAATACAACTTCTTCTTCTCTGCTTGAAAATCCATTTTTATGTTCTTCTACAAATTGTTGATATTTTTTTTCATCAATTCTTTTTTGTGCAGGAGTTATAAAAATTCTAAATTCATCAAATCCTAAATCTTTTTGCATTGCATTATACAAATTTTTGTACACACCAATTTTATCATCTGGATACACAAATGCAATTGGCGTTCCTGTTGCTTCTGCCCAAGAAACAAATGGTAAAATATTTCTATCTGATAATTTAGTTTCCCAAAAAATAACATTTTCATTTTTTTGTTGAGCTTCGCAAATAGTATTTAAATTTTCTAAATCTGCAGTTTTCATGTTCCATTTTTGTACATGTTGTGGAAGATTTGATTTTGGTATAGATTTTTTAATACATATATTTTTCTTTTTTTCTACTTCTTCAAAAAAATATTTTTCGGGTAAGTGTTCAAAATTTGTTTTTTGAGAAATCGTTTTTGTAAATTCTTCAGAAAAATTATGAGCCCAAACCGTTTCCATCAATGCATATAATTCAATGTTTGCCTCTACATCACTCATGGCTCTGTGGGCAGATTCATGAACAAGTCCGTATTTTTCAGATAAAATTTCTAATGCATGACTTTCTTCACTATTTCCAAGAACAAGTAAAGAGAGTAAAAAAGTATCAATTTCTTTATTTTTTATTTCTGCACCTTTTGCATTTAGAAAACCCGTATCAAATTGAATATTGTGTCCAGTTATAATATCGTCATCTTTTAAAAATGCTGATATTTCTTTAATTGCTTGAGTTATAGAGATCCCCTCTTGTTCACACATTTCTGGAGAAATATTGGTAAGTCTTTGTACAAAAGGTGAAATTTCTTTTCCTTCTGGAAGTTTTACCAATGTTTGGTATTTATCTATAATATTTTTTCCATCCCATCGTGCTGCTGCAATTTCAATAATTACATCTTCTTCGTTATTGAATCCTGTTGTTTCTAAGTCTAAAAATAAAAGCATTTTTGTTGTATAAATATTCTTGTATATATTTAGTGTATAAAAAAACTATACATATATATAGTGTATATATGTATAATTTTTTATTTATTTTAATTTAATATCCAACTTCTACAAGTTCGGATTGTAAAATAAGTCTATTTTTTGCTGTTCCAACGGGGGTGCAAGTCATAAGAGTAGATGTTTTTTTTGTATAATCTTGATCTAATACAGAAACATCGCTTGGTGGTACTACTTTTCTTGTAGTAATAATATATTTATATTTTTTTCCTTTATCAAAAACAAAATATTCATCACCTTCTTCTAGGTTGTGCAATGCTGCAAAAACATCTTTATATTTTCCGTTATCCCAAGGGTAATATGATGAATGTCCAGTAATAAAAACATTTCCATTTTGGCCAGGTTCGGCAGTTCCGGGATAATGAACAACTCCATCTTTTAGCATTTTTTGAACATCTGCTTCAAAATCTGAAAATTTTCCATTTTCTAAATTTATAGGATCCACTTCTAATATAGGTATATTTTTGGCAATTTTTGGTATAATAATTCTTCTATCTGGTGGGGTTATTGTTAAAAATTGATTTATATCAAGTTTTTGAGATGTGTCTTTGATTCCTGCAACAGGAAGAGATTCAATATTTTTAAAAGGATTTTCTGTTTTTTCAAGTAGATTTGAAACAGAATCTTGTTGTGTTGAAAAAGAAATAGGGTTTAATATATTTTCGTATTGCGATATAAATCCGGGAGCACGAAGTGTAAATGTTCCAATTATAAAAATACCAGCAACCAATCCAAATATTTTTATCCATTCTTTTGTTTCTGTTATAAAAGAATTTTGTTCGTTTTTAATTTCTTTAATTTTTGTGATTCTTTTTATCTCTGTTTTTTTCTGTTTTTCAAAAATAAGTCTTTCTTTTTTTTCTCTTTCTGCTGTAATAGCATTTATAATTCTTTGTTTTTTATAATTTTTATATTTTTCAGAAATTAAATTTTTACTACTTTTAAGATAATTTTGAAAAAAGTCATGTGTTTTGGCTGTATAATTTGAAACAAAGCTTGCGTAAGAGTTGAATTCTTTTATAATTCCCCTCTTCATTTCTTGTCTTTTTTTGTTTTTTTCAAAATATTGTTGAGTGTTTTTAAGTTTTTGAGTTTTAAAATGGTCTTTTTTTTCTTCTAAAAAATTATCTATTTCTAATATTTCATCATGTTTTGAGTATCTTTCTGGAGATTTTTCCCACAAATCTGGTAAGAAAATTCTTTGAAATGATGGTCTTTCCTTTAATCGCGATAGTCTGTTTTTTCCAGTTCCTCGGTTTTGGCTTTCTAAAATGTTTTCAAGTTTTATTGTTTTTTTGTTGTTTTGAATTATTTGGTTAAAACTTGCAAGGTCTTCTATTGTTTGTGTTTGTTTTGTTTTTTCTTCTGTTTTGCTAGTTTTTTTTACAAATTTTGTAGAAATTGGTTTTACTGTTTGAATTTTTTGTTTTTTGTATATTTTAGTTTGTGTAGGTTTTTGTTTTTTGAATTGGGTCTTGAATGCTTTTGTTTTTATTCTTATTTTCTTATTTTCTATTTTTCTTTCTATCAATCTCTCTATGAATCTCTCTGTTTTCTCTTGTTTTTTTTCTTCTTTTTGAACTTCTGCTTTTTCTTCTATTATTGTTGTTTGGATTTGCTGTATTTTTTGTTTTTCGTCTTCTATTGTTTGAAAAAGGGCTTTTAGATTTATGTGTTTGTTCGATATAAATTTTGTTGTGTCTATTGGAGTTGGTGTATTTTTTGGGTTTGGCGAAGTCTTGTTATCTTGTTGAAAGATATTTTGTTCTTTAAAAAATTGCCGAAGGAAATCTTTGTTGTTTTTCATTATATATAGTATATGTTTTTTTTGCTTTGTTTTAAATATTATTTATATGTTTTTGAGGAGAAAATTCAGCTCCTAAAACTCTGATTGCTTCTTGAATGTCAGACTCCCCTTTTACGATTTTTAGAGCTGCATCATATGCGATAAATTTATGTTTTTTGGAAAGTAGATATTGTACAATTTCTTGTTTTGAGTTGTCTTTTGATACAATGTTTTGAATATTTTTGTCTATAATTATAATTTCGCTGACAACGCTTCTTCCTTTGTATCCAGAGTTTCCGCATTGTTTGCAACCGTTTCCAGAAAGGTATGTTGTTTTTATTTTGTCTAAAATGTCGTTTTTGTCTTTGTCTGTTTTGTTTATATATTCAGATAAAATATCTTTGATAAGTTGGAGTTCTGTAGAAGAAAATAGTTTTGATTGAAGACAATGTGGACATGGTTTTCGCATGAGTCGTTGTGCAATTATTCCTTTTAAACTGTTACTTACGAGGTATGCGGGGATTTTAAGATTTTTTAATCTGATAATGCTGTCTACTGCTGAATTGGTGTGCAGTGTTGATAATACTAAATGCCCAGTCATGGAGGCTTGGAGTGCAGTTTCTGCTGTGTTTTTATCTCGAATTTCTCCTAGTAAAATAACATCTGGATCTTGTCGTAAACAGCTTTTTAATCCGTCTGAAAAATCGTATCCTTTTTCTTTGTTGATTGAGCTTTGAGTGATTCCTTCAATTTCGTATTCTACGGGATTTTCTAGTGTAATAATTTTTTTTTCTGGAGTGTTGATTTGTTTTAATATTGCGTATAGTGTTGTTGTTTTTCCTGATCCAGTAGGACCTGTTGTAACAATTAATCCTTCGTTGTATTGTAATAGTTTGTCTATTTTGTCTTTGTTGTCTTTTGAAAATCCAAGTTGTGTAATTTCTACATTTTGTTTTTTGGGATCTAAATATCGAAGAACTATACTTTCTCCTTTGTTGCTGGGAAGTACAGAAACTCGAATATTTATTTTTCTTTGGTTTAGTGGAAAAGAAAATTGTCCATCTGATGGAAATCCAACAATATTTGATGCAATATTTGCGTTAAATTTAATTTGTCGTGTTATATTTTTTGCTGTTTCTTTGTCTATTTCAAATAAAATTCTGAGAGTTCCATCAATTCTTCCTCTTATAAGTGTGGTGTTGGTTTGTGATTCTAGGTGAATATCTGATGCGTTAAAACTGATGGCGGTTCTGTTGAGTATGGCGAGGGCTAGGTCTGCATTTATTGTTTTAAATTTTTCAGAAAGACTTGAAAGATTTTGCAGTTCGTCTGTTATGTTTTTTGCATTTTTTAAAATTTCTTTATTTATGGTTTCTACAGATAAATCTTTGTGTTTTATTTTGTCATATTTTTTTTGTGCAACTGCTAAAGATTCTTTAGAGCATAGATTGGTATCTATTTTATAGTTTTGGTCTTTTAGTTTTCTGATGAGAGCTTTTGTTTTTTTGTTTTTAGGGGTAGATGTTGCGAGTTTAAGTCTTTTTCCTATTTGAAAAAAAACAATACTATTGGTTGAAAGAGATTCTTTTTTTGTGATTAGTCGTAAAAAATCGTCATTTATAGGGACTTTAAAAAGGTTTATATATTGCAATCCCAGTCTTTTTGATCGCTCTAAAACTTCGCGTTCTTTAAATTCACTATTAATTTCGTCTATAGCGTTAAATGTATTGGTATATGCCGATGAATTATTTTGTGCAGAGGTCAAAGTGTTAAAATAAATATCAAAAAAAACAAAAAAATATTTCAGATAATTATATCTTTTTTAAAACATGTTTTCAATTCTATTTTTTATTTATTTTGCATAATCTAATGCAAAAATAAAAGAGTATTGTATTTTTGTATATATTTTTATAAAAATCTTTGAATAAATTTATAAAATGTTTTGCGTATTCCATTTTTTTGCAAATACCAAATGGCATTTTTAAAAAAACTTATATATGTATTTTGCTTTGTTTTTTGTTTATTTCTGATTTTTGGATTTTGAAGAAAAGTCAAAAATGGCGACATTATTTTGTCTGATGTATAAAATTTTGTGTGTAGAAATTCGCAATTTTCTTTGTATTTTGAGAGTTGAGACGCTTTAGCCAATGTTGTCATTTTTATTATTTTGTCTGTCAATATTTCAATGTTTTGGTTTGGGACGCACTCCCCTGCTTTATATTTTCCAATAGTTTCTGCAATTTCACTTCCGCCAGTGGTGATGATAGGAAGTTGAAATTTTATCATTTCGTTTAGTCGGTTTCTTGCTCCGGTTTCTGTTTCTGTGCATAAAAAATCTACATTTATTCCTATGTCGCTTTCTTGGTATATTTTGTGCATGTCTTCTGTGTTTATCCACCCTAAAAAGATGTATTTTTCTTTGTTTTTTGATGTGTCTATTTTGTCTAAAAAGTCTGAAAATGTTTTGTTTGAAACATCTTTAATTGCCCCACCTGTAGACACAAAATAGAGATTTGGACATGTTGACATTGCCTTGTCTATTGCATGAAAAAGAGTGGAGGTGTCTACCCAGTTGTTGTATCCCCCGATGTGGCTAATTACAATGGCATTTTTTGGTATTTTTTTTCCTCTGAATAATTTTTCATCATAATTTTTTTTGTCTATTTTGTCTATTGTAAAAAAGTCTGTGATGTTTGGAATACTATGGACAATTTGAGTATGAAAATTTTGATATGTAAGGTTTCCTGTGCTTGCCATTTCTCCAATAGTGCAAAATTTTTGAGCAGTAGACACTGTTGAGATTTTGTCTGCTTTGTCTAATATAGCTTTTTCTTGTTTCCAAGCGTTGGCAAAGTGAATATTTGTTTTTTCACTAAATCCTCTGGCTTGTGATTCTGCCATAATCCAACCATTTAAATCTGCCCAAAATGGAATATCTGATGGGCAAATTTGAGAACAAATAAATGATGGAAAAGTATTTATTCCAATTATTGCATCTATTTTTTTGTTTTTTTGCGGATCCGTATAAATAAGATTTTTTATTTTTTTTACAAGATTTTTATCATGTCTATGAAGTCTTATTATATTTGTATTTTTGTATGTGTTTTGATTTTGTCTATTTTGTCTATTTTTTTTGTCTGTTTTGTCTATTTCGATTTGTTTGGAAAAATCGTTGTTGTTGTGTATGCAAACAAGTGTGATATTGTGATCTGTGTTTTTTAGGCTGTTTACAAATTGATGAGTTCGCAGTCCTGCAGCCTCTCTGATACCTATGGTGTCGTTTGGTAGTGGACCTGATGCAACGATAAGGATGTTTTTATTATTTTTCATATTGTTTTTAGAAATTTATGCTGTGATTATCTGGTATTTTTACACTAATTATAGTAAAATTTTTATAATTTATCTATTAAAATATTATGTTGTATTTATTTGATTCAAGAAAAAAAGAAAAAGTGGAGTTTGTTCCTATCCAAAAAGATGTTGTGTCTTTTTATTCGTGTGGGCCAACGGTGTATAATAGAGTACATATTGGAAATTTGAGGGCGTTTATTTTTTCAGATTTGTTGCAACGGTGGCTAAAGCATGGCTGTGGGTATGATGTAAAATGGGTGATGAATATTACAGATGTTGATGATAAGACAATAAAGTCTTCTTGTTTTGTTGATGATGTAGACAATGTAGACAACGAAAATCAGTTAAAAATATCTAAACTTTCAGCTTTTACTCAAAAATATTCTGATTTATTTTTTGAAGATTTGTCTAAAGTGTCTATAGAAAAATTGTCTTTTTCTTCTTTACCAAAAGCAACTGATTATATTGAAGAAATGAAAAATTTAATTCAGAAAATAGTAGACAATGGTTTTGGGTATGTCTTAAATGGTTCTGTCTATTTTGACGTGTTGAAATATGCTGATTATGCAAAGGAAAACGGTTTTAAATATGGACAACTTGGACATGTTGATTTTGACAAAATGGAAGAAACTGACAGGGTTTTAGAAGACAGTTTTGACACTCGTTCAAAGTTTGATTTTGTGCTATGGAAAGAGAAAAAACAAGGGGAGCCGTTTTGGGAGTTTGACATTGTAGACAAAAAAAATGGCGAAGTTGTCTCTTTGGGGGGGCGTCCAGGGTGGCATATTGAGTGTTCTGCTATGGAAAAAGCCTTATTTGACACTTTTCCGTTTGATATTCATTCTGGAGGTGTTGATTTATGCTTTCCACATCATGAAGATGAAATTGCACAAAGTCGTGCAGGGTATGGCAAAGATCCAGCTCGATATTGGGTTCATAACGAGCATTTGATGATTGATGGAAAAAAAATGTCGAAAAGCTTGGGGAATTTTTACACATTGGAAGATTTAGAAAAAAAAGGATTTTCGCCTGAGGTGGTGCGTTTCTTTTTGGTTATAAATAACTATGGAAAAAAAATAAATCTTTCTGATGAGTCTTTGTCTGGTGCGTCTGTAATGCTGAATCGATTACGAAAAAATCTTTTAAAAATAGAAGATGAAAAGGCTTATCCATCGGTTGAGTTGATACAAAAATCAAAAGAAAAATTTGCAAATGTGATGAATAATAATTTGAATACACCGGTTGCGATTGCCGAATTTTTTGGCTTTATAAAAAAAATGTCAAAAATGTCAGCTCTTGAAATAGCTAAAGAAAGTGGGTTTATTCAAGAAAATAAAAATCTTTTTAATGAATATGTCTACTTTGTCGAAAGTGTCTTTGGTGTAAAATTTTAACCATATTAAAAAATGGAAATGAAGAAAAGAAGAGGGGTGTTGTCATTGTTATTTGTGTTTTTGTGGGCTTTTTTATTTGTTTTGGGTATTTATTTAGTTTTCTTGTTTTTACAGGGGTTTACTTTTTTAAATTCACGGGTTATTCAAAAAGGGTATGCTTCTTTTACATCAGAACATCCTGTGTATATAAACGGAAGGTATGTTAAAAGTGCTGAAAGATATGATAAGTATGAGGTTGGTGAATATGTGGTGTGTTCAGATGCTTTTGAGAAAAAAGGTCAGTGTTATAATTCTGTGGAAGTTGGTACGAATGATGGATTATCTCAGCGTTTAAATATTTCTTTTTTGAAATGGGTTGATGGGGGAAGTGATGAATATGCTTTGTCTCAAAAAAATGACTTGCTTGTGTTTTCTGCAGGTTTAAAGGCTGTTTTATGGTATGATATTTTACTAAAGCAAGCTTTTTATGTGGGAGTAAGTAGTGAAGATATAGAAGTGGTGTTTCCAGGGTTTGATGTAGCGAGTGTGAGTTATAGTGAAGAGATAGGTGGTTTTGTTTTGCATGGAAAAAGAAAAGATGATGAGTTGGTGGTGCATCTTGATAGTGATGAGTCTTTTTTTCGAGTAAATGATAGTTTTTATACTTTTTCAGATTTGTATTTTTCGCAAATAGTGTCGGCGGATGGGTTTTTTTCAGAGGGACGAGTTGATTTAAAAGGGGTTTTTTCTGAAATGCTTCATCAATTTTTTATATTAGATGAAAATACTGTTGTTTTGTTTTTTAAAGAATCGGTGTATCTCTTTTCTTTTGAGCGAAATTCTTTTGTTTTTTTATCTGAAAAGGATGCGGAAGGTGAGGGTGTTTGTAATAGCTTTATGAGAAAATGTTTTTTTATGAAAGATGAAAAATTGATAGCTTTACCCTTATAAATAAGGCTTTATGCTTTTTTTATAAAAAAAGTGAAACAAAATCTACACACCTGCGTTTAAGACTGGTGAGCAGGGAAAGTATTTATATTTTATTTATATTCTCTTTACACTTTAGAACTCTTTTGCTTTTAAATATTTGAGATAAAAAATATTGACATTTTGAAAAGGTGTGTGCGAAGATTGCTCTTGAAATTTATATATTGGCATTTTTTTGTGACCATAAAAATATATAATTTCAAGCTTAGACTATTTCTACAGTTTTTTTGTTCTGCAATATGTACAAGAAAATGAGAAAACGAAAAAGATTGTGACCTTTGAAATGTGACGGAAAAACGAAAGACAAATATCTCGCTTGCGAAATATTTGCACAAAACTTAAATATAAAAGTTTTGTATGAACTCTATTTTTTTATTCTTATATAAAATTGTTTTTGATATTTATACAAAACTCTAAAAAACTAAAAAACAATATGTATATAAATTAAAGTCTTTTTTGGCTTTAATATTTCGCAAAGCTCACAAAGCTTTTTTGCTAATTATTTTTATTTATACAAATGAACTTGAAAAAACTTATTTCGGGAGCATCTGTTGCTACTCTTGCACTTGCTGGTGCAGTATCTGCTTCATCATTTAATGATGTTGCTGGTCACTGGGTAGAAACTGGATCGTTCCTTAATACTGCTATTGAGGCAGGAATTATTGATGGTACTAAACCATCATTTAACCCAGAAGCTTCTATTACTAGAGCTGCACTTACTAAAATGGTTGCAGTTTATGATAATGGTGGAACTTTTCCAACTTCTGTTGATTATTTAAACGCTGCAGGTTTTGCAGATGTTGCGTCTGATGCATGGTACTACGATGTAGTTAACTATGCTGCTGAAGAAGGAATTGTTGACGGGTCAAAAACTACTTTTGCACCTGCTCGACCTGTAAACCGAGCTGAAGCTGTTAAAGTTATTACTTTAGCTTTAGAAGTTCCATCTGTTGATGTAACTCTTCCATATACTGATGTTGCGTCTGATGCATGGTTTGCTCCATATGTTAGAAATGCATACGGTAACTGTATTGTAAAAGGAGGATCTAATTTTAATCCTGCAGATTCAATTACTCGAGCTGCTGCGGTTAAAGTTTTTGTAGCTTCTATCAACCCAGGTTGTAAAACTACTTCTCCAACTGCTACGCCTGTAGTTACTGGAACTACTGTTCCAACTGCTACGCCAGTTAATGCTACTCCAACACCAGTTGTTACAACTGATGCTACGGTAGAAGTTGTTGTGTCTCAAAATTCACCAGCTGCACAATCTATTCCTAAAAATGCGTACCAAGTGCCATTTATTGCTTTAGATATTACTGCGTCTAACGACGAAGACTTACTTCTTTCTGGTCTTACAGTTCAACATACTGGACTTGGAGATGCTGATGAAGTAAAAAATGTTCAAGTATTCGAAGGAGTTATTCCTCGAGGATCTGATAAAGATTTCTCTGGTGAAGATGACATCGCTACTTTAAACTTACAAGGAGATCCAGTTGTTATTGAAGCTGGAACTACTAAAACTGTTTATATTCGAGCTGATATTAAATCATTAACAGAAACTGCTGGAGAACATGCTGTTTTCTTAGCTTCTGCTGATTCTGTAGTTCTTGTTGGAAAAGATACTGGAGCTGTTGTAAAAACAACTGGTACTTTTCCAATTGCTGGAGCTACTATGAAAGTAGCTAATATCACGATTGGTGGTATTACTGCTTCTCTTGAAAAACCTTCTGATTCAACTGTTACAGTTGGAGAAAAAGAAGTTGAAGTTGCTCGATTTAAACTTGAAGCTACTTCAGTAGAAGATGTTTATGTTTCTATATTAACTCTTGAAACTACTGGAACTCTTGATGATGGAGATGTGGAAAACTTTTACATTGAAATTGATGGAGAACGAGTTTCTAATGTTGTTCCTAAATCTGTAAATGACAAAATTACTTTTGTTCTTACTGAAAAAGATGCAGCAGGATACAAAATCTTTGATGGTTCTAAAAAAACATTTGTGGTAAAAGCAGATTTTACAGGAGCTATTGATAGTTTTCAAGATGATGCCTTTGGGTTATTTATTGATGAATCTTCAGATATTACAGTAATTGGTGCTAAATATGGGTTTGGTGTTGCTAAAACATTAACTGGTGTTTCTGAATCAAATATTACGGTTGATTATAAAATTGATGTAGAAGGAGGAGATATTACTTTTGTATTAGATTCTACTGCTACTGATGTTGCTGAAGATACTGATGGAATTGTTTTTGGTACTTTAACTATTACAAATAAAGCAGAACCAATTGAAATTGATAAAAATGGATACAAATTTGAATTGATTACTACTTCGCCAACTGGTGCTGATGCATCTGACGATTTAGAAAATATTAAACTTGTTTCTGCTAAAAATGGATCTACTATTCTTGGAGCTGTATATGCTTCAGCTTGTGGAGCTGAAAACTGTACTCAATTGTTAGATTGGAATGATGATTTATATATTGGAGCAAATGAAACTGCTGTATTCTACATTGTAGCTGATACAAAAGATGATCTTGTTGAAAATTCTACATATAAATTTAAACTTTCTTCTTCTCCTACTCCTACTACGACTGGAGGTTTAGATGCTATTAAAGTAACAGGACAAGTTTCTGATGAAACAAAGGGATTTGATATCAAACCAGCTGGAACATTAACAACTAAAAACTTTACGCTTCAAGAAGCTGGAGTTACTGTTACAAACAAAGCTCTTCAATCTGATACATATGTAGCTTCTACTAAAGGAGCAGAGGTATGGAAAGGTACTATTCGAGCTGACAATGTTAAAGATATTTCTATTGAAAGATTAGTATTTGAACAAACTGGAACTGCTACAGGTTCAGATTTAAATGCTTATACTGTTCAAGCAAGTATTGACGGAAACTGGGTAAATATTGAAAGTGGATTAAATGTTACTTCTCCATTTACATTCTCTGATTTAGATGAGCTTACTGCTGGTAAATTCATTGTTGCAAAAGGAGAAGAGGTTGAAATTCGAGTTGTTGCTGATATTGCTGATGAAGTAACTTCTAACAACACTGTTATTACAAAACTTACATCTGTGGAATTCCAAGAAGTTGAAACTGATGGAACATATGGTGATACTACAACTGTTCCATTTGCATATACTGCTTCTACATTTACATTAGTAGATGCTGGAACTCTTGCAGTTACTCTTAATGGTGCTGATACTCCAAGTAATGAAAATTTTATTGCGGGAGCTTCTAAAAAAACAGTTGCTGTTTATAAAGTTAAAGCTGAAGACGAAAATGTTTCTATTAATGATGTAACTGTTGAAGTTGTTGCTGCTGCAGATCCTGCTGGTCTTAGTGGTGCTGCTCCAGTAATTGCTCCAACTGCAACTATTGCTACAGAAATTACTACTCCAGCTTCTTATGCTACAACTTCTGATAAAGCAGATATAACGCTTAGTACTACTGAAACAGGGGTTGGAACAATTTTTAAAGTAATTATTCCTGCTACTGCTGATGTTGCGGCTGATGGAACTGTTGCTACGACTCCAGTTGCAACAGAGCATACATATGAAATTGTTGGTGGTAAATCACTTGCAGAAATGGCAGCTGAATTCGCTGCTAAAATTACGACTGAAAGCTCAAGAGTAAAAGCTTATGCTACTAATAATGTTATTACGATTGAACAGTTGCATTATGATGCTGAAGCAGATGCGGATCGTGTTGCGGATGGAACATTGATACTAGAATTAAGTACTGATGCTGGTGTTTCTTTTGCTGCAGCTATTGATTCTACAGCAGGAAACCCTGTTGCTGATGGACCAACTGCTATTGCTCAAGTTACTACATTTACAACAACTGGAACATTAGCTGCTGGTGAAACAGTTGTTTATACTGTTAATGGTACAGCTTATGCTACTCTTGCTGCTGCGGTTACAGGGGAAGCGAATATTACAGCTTCTACTCTTACAACTCTTACAGCTATTGATCCTGCTGATGCATCTACATTAAATGCATTTACAGCTTCTGCAGTTATTAATGCTGCTCCTGCAACTGCAGGTGCTCTTCCTGCTAATGATGCTGACGCTGTTAAATCAGTTGCTCTTTATAACGGAACAACTCTTATTGATAAAGTTACATTAAATGAAGATAACAAAGCAGTATTTGAAGATATTGATTTTGTTGTTGAAGCTGGTAAAACAGAAGCACTTACTGTTAAAGTAAATCTTAACAATATTGGTACTACTTCTGCTGATACTGCTAAATCAGGACATGTATTTACTACATCTCTTGTTGTAGACGAAGCAAAAGGAACGGAATCTGGAGATGTGTTAACTCTTACACAACCAACTGCACCAACTGCATTCTTTGTTGTTACAAATAACAAACTTCAAGTTTCTAAATCATCTCAAAATACTGCACTTTCAGGAACTACTGCAGATCTTCTTAAATTTAAACTTTTTGATGCATCTACAGATGGTGATAATGCAGAAGTAACTTCTCTTACATTTAATTTAGCTGCTACAAATGTTGATTTATCAATAGATGCTACTAAATATGAATTAGTTGGAGGAAATGCTGAATGGACTTGTACAGCACCAGCTGAAGATGGAACTACAGGTGTTTCTAAAGGTGGAGATATTACTTGTACTACTGCTGGAAATGAAGAAATTTCTGCTACAGGAGTTACATTTGTATTAAAGACTACAGGATTGTCTGGAACTATAGATAACGCTTCTGTTACTACAAAATTAACTATCAACTCAACTACTCCAAATGATCAAACAACTCCAGTTGGAGTAACTTGGACAGATGGAGGAAATGGTTCTGAAGCTCAAGCT
>Ga0256914_1001791_pt1 | contig 18679 bp, 14 predicted proteins | sample HulkmetaG_FD_191571 | JGI IMG/M metagenome (GOLD analysis project Ga0256914, IMG submission 191571) | Hydrothermal chimney microbial communities from Main Endeavour vent field at the Juan de Fuca Ridge, Pacific Ocean - Hulk | ecosystem: Environmental > Aquatic > Marine > Hydrothermal vents ... | reverse complement strand
CAAGGCGTTGATGGAGGAGTTCGGCCACAACACCTTCGTCGGGTACGACCAACTGCGGGCCGAAAGCAAGGTGTTGGCGGTGATGAACGAAGGGTTCGCGCGCCTGAAGTGCCTGGAGGCCGGAGAGCGTGGCTGGGTGATGCTCGACGTCACCCCCTTCTACGCCGAAAGCGGCGGCCAGACGGGCGATGCGGGCGTGCTGCGCCGGGTGGAGGATGGCGAGGTGATCGCCGAAGTGGTCGATACGAAGAGGTTCTTCGACCTGAATCTGAGCGAAGTGGTGGCGAAAAAGAGAGTGTGCGAGAACGACCTGGCCGAAGCGGTGGTGGACACCTTGCGCCACGAGATCGCCAAGCACCACAGCGCCACCCACCTGCTGCACAGCGCCCTGCGCGCGGTGCTGGGCGAGCATGTGACCCAGGCCGGTTCGCTGGTGGAGGCCGACCGGCTGCGCTTCGACTTCAGCCATCCCAAGGCGCTGACCTCCGAGGAGATCGCCGCCGTGGAGAAGTGGGTCAACGACATCGTCGAGCGCGGCGTGGCGGGCGAAGTCGAGGAGATGGGCATCGAAACGGCCAAAGCCAAAGGGGCGATGGCGCTCTTTGGCGAGAAGTACGGCGAGACGGTGCGGGTCGTGAGCTTTGGTGATGCCAGCGTGGAGCTGTGCGGCGGCACCCACGTGCGCAACACCGCCGAGATCGGGATGTTCCTCATCACCAAAGAGAGCGGTGTGAGCGCCGGTGTGCGCCGTATCGAAGCGGTCTGCGGCCACGCCGCCTACGAACTGGTCAAAGATATGCGCCAAACCCTGGCGCGGATCACCCACGAGCTCAAGGCCAAGGAACCGCTTGCCGGCGTGGCGAAGCTGCAAGAGCAGGTCAAAACCCTCAAAGCCGAGATCAAAGCGCTGCAGAAAGGCAAAAAGGCGGAGGTGAACGTCCGAAAAATGGGCGATACCGTCGTCGTGGTCGAAGAGGTCGACGCCGGGGACATCAAACAGATGATCGACGATCTGAAAAACGCCCACGAGAAGGTGGCGGTGATGCTCTTTCAGAAAAAAGGGGACAAGGTCCTTATCGCCGCGGGCCAGAAGGGCACCCCCGTCAAGGCGGGCGCGTGGGTCAAAACGATCGCGCCGATCCTGGGCGGCGGAGGCGGCGGCCGCGACGACTTCGCCCAGGCCGGCGGCAAAAATCCCGAAGCGGTGGAAGAGGCGAAAACCCGGGCCCTCAAATGGCTCGAAGAGGCGCTGGGATGAAACGAAAAGGAGGGAGGTGAAGCATGCGTGAATTCGCGGTAGAGCTCTTTACCCAATACGCCTTTTTCCTGGTTTTTCTCCATGTGCTGGGCGCCATCGTCTGGGTCGGCGGGATGGTCGCGATGCGGATCGCCGTCCATCCGGCTCTCCAGCATATCGAAGATCCCAAACAGCGCCTGGCCCGAACGCTGGAGATGGTGCGCAACCTCTTCACGCTGGTGCTGCCTTTCATCCTCATCATTCTGCTCACGGGGCTGGTGATGGGGCTGGCGGTCGGTGGGAGCGGCACGCAGCTTGGGCTCTTCGTGCATCTGAAGGAGGGGATCTGGACCGTCATGACCGTCAACTACGCCCTGATGGTCAAGCGGCGAAACCAGGCGGAGCGCCTTTTCGTCGGCGGTGATCTTGCCGGCGCCAGGAAGACGTTGTCTCCGCTGGCGAGATTCATGCTGCCGCTCAACATCTTTCTGGGTCTCCTGGCGTTGGCCGTAGGTATCGCACTGAGAGGGTTTTAGAGCGTGCTGATTCTCGGTTCGGGCTCCGAAACGCGGGCGAAGATTTTGAAAGAGGCGGGCATCGATTTTGTCCAGAAACCCTGCGATTTCGACGAAGAGGCGATCACGCAGAGCGTGCCCGAAAACTTCGTCTACCACGCCGCCATGGGCAAGATGAAAGCCTGTGAAGAGGCGCTGGGGCTCGAAACCCCGCTGCTGAGTGCCGATACCGTCGTCACCGCCGCGGGCGAGATTCTGCGCAAGGCAGCCGACGAGGCGGAGGCGCGTGAGATTCTGGCCAAACAGAGCGGCGAAGAGGTCGCCATCATCACCTGCATGGTCTACAAATCGGTCCATAAGATGTTCGTCGATCTCTCCGTCACCACCTACCGCTTCGCCCCTTTCGACCCCGACGCGCTCGAGCGCTACCTGGCGAGCGGCGAGTGGCGCGGCAAAGCGGGCGCCTGCATGGTGGAGGGGTTCTGCAAACCCTACATTCTGGAGGTGCGGGGGTACGAGAGTTGCGCCATGGGGCTGACGGTGGAGAAGCTGGTGCCGTGGATCGAGAGGTGAGTATGCGGGAAGGCGGGAAGGTGAGAATGGTGGTCGTTGGAGATTGGGGAGCGCTGTGGGGTTTGGTGTCGGTGTATCGGTGTGCAGGCGTGTTGGGGGCCGCAGCGAGCCCTTCCGTTCACCGTTTGCCGTTCACCGCACGCCGGCATCCCATTCCCGCTTCCCGACTCCCGATTTCCGAAACAGCGGGAGCGGCCCATGTATAGCAAGGAGCTCGCCGCCATCCGCCGGGCCGGGCGTTTCAGGGAGCCCATCATGGCAAACCCCGATGCCATCGACATGGCGTCCAACGACTACCTCGGGCTCGCCCACAGGAAAAAGCTCCTCAAGCGCGCCTGCAGACGGGTGGCCGCCTATCCGTGGCACGGCCCGAAATCCTCGCTTTTCGTCGGAGGGTACCATCCGATCCACAGGGCCTTCGAAGAGGCTCTGTGCGAAGCGAACGGATTTTCGGCGGGGACACTGTTTGGAAGCGGATTTCTGGCCAATCTCGGACTCATCGAGGCGCTGGTACGCAGGGACGACGTGCTCTTCATCGACGAGAGTTACCACGCCAGCGGTATGGCGGCGACGAAGCTGGCACAGGGGCGGATTCTCACGTTTCGTCACAACGACCCTGACGACCTTATCGAACGGATGGCCCGGACCGAAGTGAAAGGACGGCGCATCGTCGCCGTGGAGGGGGTCTACTCGATGGAGGGAGATCGCCTCAAGCGGGAGTTTTTCGAGATCGCCGAGTGGTTCGACGCCCTGATGATCGTCGACGAGGCCCATAGTGGCGGCACCGTGGGGTCCAATCTGCTGGGGATCTTCGATCACTACGGTATCGTCCCGACTCCCCGACACATCAAGATGGGGACGCTCGGCAAGGCCTACGGCAGCTACGGCGCCTACGTGCTCGGAAGCGAAGAGGTGATCAGCTTTCTGCACAACCGGGCCAAGCCGCTCATCTACGCCACCGCCCCATCTCTTCTGGATATCGCCCTGGCTCACGAGGGGTTCGATTACGTCTCCTCCCGTACGAAACGGTTGCGCCGGAAGATCGAACGGCTCAGGGATCTGGCCGAGGAGGAGACCGGCCGGCGGCCGGAGGGGATGATCGTTCCGATCCGCATGCCCGATATCGGGACCGCCCTTTCGATCCGGGAGACTCTCGGAAAGGAGGGGTTCGAGGTGGGGGCGATTCGCCCGCCGACGGTGAAACGGCCGATACTTCGGGTGATCCTGCGTACGACGATCAAGCCCGGAGCCTACCGCCGTCTGTTCCGGCGGATCTCGGAGCTGACGCGTGAGTAGCTTTCTGTGCAGGAGGCTTCGGGTCACCAGAGGGGAGGAGAGGTTCGTCGACATTTCGTTCGCCATCGCAAGATCTCTGGCCCTGGTGGGCGAAAGCGGCAGCGGAAAGAGCCTGACGCTCAAAGCGCTGCTGGGAATGCTCCCGGCCGGTTTCAAGGGCGATCTGGAGTGCGAGAGCGATTTTCCTCTCGTTCGCGGAGAGACGATCGCCTATGTTCCGCAGAACCCCTTCACGGCGCTTTCCCCCCTTACGAAGATCAAGGATCAGTGGATCCTCTACGAGGAGCGCGCCCCCGAAATGATGGAGAGGGTGGGACTCGAGAGTCTCCTGCTCGAGCGTTTCGTCCCCGAGCTCTCCGGCGGGCAACTGCAGCGGGTGGTGATCGCGATGGCTCTGGCGACGGAGCCGAGACTCCTGCTGCTGGACGAGCCGACGACGGCGCTCGATGCCAGACTGCGGGGTGTGATCGTCGACCTGCTGCGGCAGTTGCAGGAGGAGCTCGATTTCAAGATGCTCTTTGTTACGCACGATATCGCCACCGCCCGAAAACTCTGCCGGGAGATCGCCGTCATCCGGTACGGACGGATCGTGGAGAGCGGGCCGATGGAGCGGGTGGTTTCCGATCCCGATTCGGAGTACACGAGGGCGCTGATCGCAGCCAATTTCGCAAACCGGGAGTTTAGAGAATGAAGTTTCTGATACGGTGGATCTTTCGGCTGGGAGTGCTGGCCGCTTTGGCGCTGGCCGGATATCTGGTCTACCTCTATTTCGAGATCGGTCACGAGGTGCGCCCGCTGGTGGAGTACAACCCGCCCAAGACGACGCAGATCTTCGATCGGAACGGCCGGCTGGTCGCCAACGTCTTCGAGAAGGAGCATCGGCTCTACGTTCCGTACGAGGAGATTCCCGGCCGCGTGATCGAAGCGCTCGTAGCGATCGAAGATACCCTCTTCTTCGAACATCACGGCGTCAACCCCGAGGCGATCTTCCGGGCGATCGTCAAAGATATCAAGGCGCGACGTCTGGTGGAGGGGGCTTCGACGCTCACACAGCAGTTGGTCAAGTCGACTCTTCTGACGCGCGAAAAGAAGATCGAGCGGAAGATCAAGGAGGCGCTCCTTTCGATCCGGCTCGAGCGGGAACTGAGCAAGGAGGAGATTCTCGAACGCTATCTCAACGCCATCTTCTTCGGTCACGGGTACTACGGGATCCGCACGGCGGCGCTGGGCTATTTCCGCAAGGATCTGGATGAACTGACCCTCAAGGAGATCGCCGTACTGGTGGGGCTGCCAAAGGCACCCAGCGCCTACGATCCGACCCGCCACTACGCCAACGCGATGGCGCGGGCCAACCGGGTACTGCAGCGGATGCGGACTCTCGGCTGGATCGACGAGGCGACCTACATGAGTGCGGTCAAGGAGGCGCCGAAGGTCTACGACGATACGCTGACGCAAAACAGGGCCCCCTACGTCGTCGACGCGATCGTCAACAAGCTCCAGAAGTCCTATCCGGATATCCGCCGCGGCGGCTACCGGATCCACTCCAGTATCGACCTCGAGTATCAGCAGATGGCGCGCCGCGCACTGAAGTTCGGTTACGACGCCTACTGGAAGCGGCACGAAGGCGATGCCAACGTTTCGGAGAGTTTCAACGGAGCGATGGTGGTGCTCGACGGGCGCAGCGGCGATGTTTTGGCGATGCTCGGGGGGGTCGACTATGCCAGGAGCGCCTTCAACCGCGCCATCAGCTCGCGACGCCAGCCCGGTTCGGCGTTCAAACCCTTCATCTACGAAACGGCGCTGAATCTTGGCTACAACCCCGCCAGCAGGATCCCCGACATCGCGCGGACCTACCGTTTCGAAGAGGGGGACACCGAGAAGCTCTGGCAGCCCAAGAACTACGAGAAGAACTACAAGGGGATCATCACGTTGCGTGAAGCGCTGGTCCACTCGAGGAACCTGGCGACGATCAATCTCGTCAACGAGATCGGCATCATGACGCTCCACCGCAAACTCGAGCCGTTCGGCATCGAAAACCTGCCCTACAATCTCTCCATCGCCCTGGGAAACCTCGCCCTCTCTCCGATGCAGGTGGCGCGGCTCTATACGGTCTTCGCCGATATGGGAAGGCTCCACGAGCCCAGACTCGTCACGGAGGTCTACGGCGACAGGGGCGAACTGGTGGCACGGTTCGAACCGCAGAGCAAGGAGGTCTACCCCAAAGAGCAGGCGTACCTGATGATCGACATGTTGCGCGATGTGGTGCGACGCGGGACGGGACGCAACGCCCGGGTGCGGGGCATGGATATCGCCGGAAAGACCGGTACCACCAACAACAGCGTCGATACCTGGTTCTGCTCCTTCACTCCCGACGTGGAGACGATCGTCTGGTTCGGAAACGACGACAACTCCCCGCTGCCCAAGCGGGAGACGGGAGGCCGTACCGCCGCTCCCGTCGCCCGGGTCTTCTATACCGAGCTGGTGCGCAAACACCCCGAGTACAGAAGAGGTTTCGACGAGCCCGAAGGGGTCTACCACGCCCAGAAAGAGGGGAGGGATCTTCTCTATACCGACCTCTCTCCCCTGCCGGACGACGATGCGGTCCAGCCGGAGGAGGATATCCTCTTTTAGACCGGGGCTCTCCGTCGAAGAGGCGTGACGCCCTCCCTTTTTTCCGCTTCGCGTGCTGCCGGCCCTTTTGGGATGGCGGGAGAAAGAGTATAATAGAGGTCAAAGAGTCCATGGAGGAGAGCCTATGACGCCGCAGGAGCGATACAAGAAACTCAAACAGCACCTTTCGGAAGAGAACCCGGTGCTTCTGGATGTGATCAAACGCTACGAGACCCTCGACGCGATCGCCCACGCACACGGGTTCCTCGATCCGGAAGACACCTATACGGCCCATATCTCCTGGTGGCCGCTCATCTCGATTCTCGGAACATTCTCCTCCGGCAAGTCGACCTTCATCAACCAGTATCTGGGAATGAGGGTGCAAAGCACCGGAAACCAGGCGGTCGACGACAAGTTCACCGTCATCTGCTACGGCAGCAATGGGGAGGTGACGACCCTTCCCGGCCTGGCGCTCGATGCCGATCCGCGCTTTCCTTTCTACAATATCAGCGAAGAGGTGGAGAAGGTGGATGCGGGGGAAGGAAGCCGGGTCAATCTCTACCTACAGCTCAAAACGGTCCGTTCCGACGCGGTGAAAGGGAAGATTCTCATCGACTCGCCGGGCTTCGATGCCGACAGCCAGCGCGACGCCATTTTGCGTATCACCAGCCACATCATCGACATGAGCGACCTGGTGCTGATCTTCTTCGACGCCCGCCACCCCGAACCGGGAGCGATGCGTGACACGCTCGAACATCTCGTCGGCGCGGCGATCTCCCATCGCGATGCCAACAAGATCCTCTACATCCTCAACCAGATCGATACCACAGCCAAAGAGGACAACCTCGAGGATGTGATCGGATCATGGCAGCGGGCCCTCTCCCAGAAGGGACTCGTGTCGGGAAACTTCTTCGCCATCTACAGCGAGGAGGCGATGGTGCCGATCGAGGATCCGGCGCTGGCGGAGCGGATGAAGCGAAAACGGGACGAGGATCTGCGGCAGATCCTCGATCGGATGGACAAGGTAGGGATCGAGCGTGCCTACCGGATCACCAAGGCGCTGGAGGATTTCGCCCGCACGATCGCCGACCGCCGGCTTCCCGCGCTGCAGGAGGCGCTCAGGAGGTGGGCGGCCCGCGTCGCCGCCGTCGACGCTCTGCTCTTTTCGCTCCTTTTCGTCGGGATCGCGCTGCTCGAGTGGCAGTTTGGCTTCGTGACGACGATCGCCTCCTCTTTGGTGACGGCTCTTGCGGCTGGCGCGGCACTTCTTGGGGTACTGCTCTTTTTGCACTTCAAGGTCCGGGGTTTCGTCGCGCGCCGCATCTACCGGAAACTGGCGGCGGAACATCGGGATCTTGCGGCCGCTTTCTTGCACAATACCCGCTGGTACCGGCCTCTTCTTCGTGCGAGAATGGGCGGCTGGGTGAAACGGGCGCAAAGGCGCCTGGAGGCGGTGATCGACGAGAGCAAGAAGGCGATCCAGCGCCTCAACGACCAGTATGTCAGCCCCTCCGGAAGGGTCCAGGGCGAAGAGAGATAGACAGCGGTGAAATAATAAAACTTGACATCGATAGTGTCAACGTTGTAAAATTCCGATAAAAAAACGAGGAGTTTTGCGATGTCCAGACACGAGTTTCAGACCGAGGTGAACCAGCTGCTTCACCTGATGGTCCACTCTCTCTACTCCAACAAGGAGATCTTTCTGCGGGAGCTCGTCTCCAACGCCAGCGACGCGCTGGACAAGCTGGAGTATCTGAAGCTCACCGACGAGAGGTACAAAGAGCTCGACCTGCCCGCCAGGATCGTCATCAAGGCCGACAAGGAGAAGAAGACCCTGACCGTCGGCGATACCGGGATCGGTATGAACGACGAGGAGATGGTGGAGAATCTCGGAACCATCGCCAAAAGCGGCACCAAAAGCTTCATCGAAAGTCTCACGGGAGACGCGAAAAAAGACAGCCATCTCATCGGGCAGTTCGGGGTCGGTTTCTACAGCGCCTTCATGGTGGCCAAAAAGGTGGAGGTGCTCAGTCGCAAGCCCCTGGAGGAGAAGGCGTGGAAGTGGGTGAGCGAAGGTGACGGCGCCTATGAGATCGAGGAGGCGCAGAAGGAGGGGTACGGTACCGAGATCACCCTCCACCTGCGCGACGACGCCGAAGAGTTCCTGAACGACTGGCGCATCAAAAGCATCATCGAGAAGTACTCCAACCACATCCCCTTTCCGATCTATCTTCTCGACGAGAAGGGGGAGGAGGAGCAGATCAACAAAGCCTCGGCCCTGTGGCGCCTGCCAAAGAGCGAGCTCAAAGACGAAGATTACAAAGAGTTCTACAAGCAGATCAGCCACGACAGCGAAGATCCGCTGCTGTGGGTCCATACCAGGGCCGAAGGGACACTGGAGTACTACACCCTCTTCTACGTACCCAAAAAGGCGCCGATCGACCTTTTCAGGGTCGACTACCAGCCGGGTGTGAAGCTCTATGTCAAGCGGGTCTTCATCACCGACGAGGATCGTGAGCTTCTGCCCACCTATCTTCGCTTCGTACGCGGGATCATCGACGCCGAGGATCTGCCGCTCAACGTCAGCCGGGAGATTCTGCAGGAGAATGTGGTCCTCGCCAAGATCAAAAAGGCGAGTGTCAAGAAGATTCTGGGCGAGCTAAAAAGACTGCTCGAAAAGGATCGGGAAGCCTACGAGAGTTTCTTCAAAGAGATGGGCAAGGCGCTCAAAGAGGGGATCTACTCCGACTTCGAAAACAAGGAGACGCTGCTTGAACTGATGCTCTTCAAGTCGAGCAAACGCGACGGCTACATCACCCTCAAGGAGTACAAGGAGGCGATGAAAGAGGGGCAGGAGAAGATCTATTTCCTGATGGGTGAAGATGAGAATCTCCTGCGCCATTCACCGCTGCTGGAGAAGTACAAAGAGGAGGATATCGAGGTTCTTCTCTTCGACGACGAGGTGGATGCCATCGTCATGCCGACCGTTACAGAGTACGACGGCACGCCACTGGAGAATATCGCCAATGTCGAGAGTGAAACGGAGGTGGACGAAGAGACGAAAGAGAGGTATGCATCGATCGTCGCAGCGATGAAGGCGGAGCTGGGCGAGAGTGTCAAGGAGATCCGCCTCACCGCCCGTCTCAAGGACTCCCCGGCGGTGGTGGTCTTCGACAAGAGCGATCCCGATATCCAGATGCAGCAGATTTTGCGCCAGATGGGGCAGGAGGTTCCCACACCCAAGCCGATCCTGGAGATCAACCCGGACCACGAGATCTTCAGGAAGCTTCTCGAAAAGGGTGACGAGGCGACGACCCGTGACATCGCCCATGTGGTGCTCGACGAGGCGAAGTTCGCCGCCGGCATCGAAGTGGAGGATATCGCCGACTTCAACGCCCGCCTCAACCGGCTCATCGCAAAAGCGATCTGAGCCGGGGAAAAGCCCCTCACCTGACCCGTTTGAGCCCTGTGATCGAAAAGATGTGATACCCCTTCTCGTACCGGTGCGAGAGGGTGGCGCCGTGGGCTTCGAGAATGGAGCGGACGATATAGAGCCCCAGTCCGAAACTCTCCCCCGTGTGACCGTTTTCATCTTTGCTGAAGGGCTCGAGCATCTTTTCGAAACTCTGCGACATCGGTTCCCCTTTGTTGATCACCTCCAGGACCCCTTTTCGGTAGCAAAGATGCACCTTCTCGCCGCTTCCGTATTTGATGGCGTTGTCGATCAGATTTTTGAGGACGATCACCATCATGTTGTAGTCGACTTCGAGATAGCATTTGTGACAGGCGATGGCGATCCGGTCCTCCTCGATGAAAAGAAGGTTGGCCGCGTCCTTGACAAGGGATCGGAAATCGCAGCGGTCCAGTTTGAGATCCAGTGCCCGGGAGGTGATCGTCTCCATCTCCGCCATCTCGTGGATCAGGTGCTCCATCCGGCTGAAGGCGCGCTGCAGAATCTTCGCCTCCTGCTCCTCTTTGAGCAGGGCGACACTCAGTTTCCCCTTTGTGATCGGAGTTTTGAGTTCGTGCATGATGTTTCGCATGAAAAGTGTCCGCGCCTCTTTCATCGCGTTGATCTTCCTGACCGCGGCATCGAACTGGTTTGCGACGAAGGCGATCTCGTCCCGTTTGTGCGAAAGCGTCGTGATATCCGTCTCCCCCTCCCCGAAGCGCTTGATCTGTCTGGCCAGCGTTTTGAGAGGGATGAGGCTGCGGCGCAGCGTCCAGTAGAGGAGGATGATGATGCCGGTCATTCCACCGAAGAAGATGGCGATCCACTTGGGGCGGTAGGTTTCGATCTCCGTCGCCACCATGCGGGAGCTTTTCGGCCCGATCAGTTCGAAATAGATGCGCTCTTCGTCGCGGTAGATCCTGAGTCGTCCATCTTCGATCCGCTCGCGCAGGGCCGAAGGGAAAGATGGCGGCGGCGGCTGGAAAAGGGGCTGGAGATTGACGTTGATCTCTTCGGGGTGGGGGATGGGCGTATAGCCGTGCTCTTCGAACCGTTTTTGCAGTTCGGCACCGCTTTGGACGATGATCTTGCGGATATCGGCTTCGCACTTGACGGCCTTCTTTTCGAGCATCTGCATCTCCTGGCTCCGGATTTCGCGTACCATCATCGCAAAAAGAGCGATCAGGGCGCCGAGTGCGAAGAGGAAGATGAGATTGAGCTTGAAGAAGATCGAATGGCGGTTCACGGTGTGAATTTGTACCCCGCGCCGCGGATCGACTTGATGTAGCGCGGCTGTTTCGGATTGTCGCCGATCTTGTGGCGGATGCGGCTGATGATGACGTCGATGGTGCGCTCGCTGCTCTCCCAGGAGATCGATTCGGCGTTGTTGGCCAGATAGTCGCGGCTCAGTACGGTCGCCGGGTTGAGAAGAAAGAGTCTCAAAATCTCGTATTCGGCGGTCGTCAGCTCCAGCAGTTTGCCCTTCTGGCGGATCTGCATCTTGCTTTCGTCGAGTTCGAAGTCGGAGTTTCTTGGCTGCAGGGTCGGACGGTAGCGGCGCAGGATACTCTGGACTCTCGCGACCAGCTCCCGGGGCTCGTAGGGTTTGGGGAGGTAGTCGTCGGCGCCGTATTCGAGTCCGATGATCTTGTCGGTCAGATCGCTTCGGGCGCTGGAGATGATGATCGGGGTGTCGTACTCCTTTCGGATGATCTTGCACAGCTCCAGTCCGTCCATCTGCGGGAGTGTCAGATCGAGAATGATCAGATCGTAGTGGTCGAGCTCCAGTGCGTTGAGGGCGGCTTTGGGGGTCTCCACACTCTGCACCCGCATACCGTACTGTTCGAGAAACTTCGTCAGAAGGGCACTGATGTCGATATCGTCTTCGATCATGAGAATATTGATCATACTTCCGCCTTTTGGATAGGTTTGTACCGGCGAAGCGTCCGTTTCTATCATATTATACCTTTATTTCATGAAAATATGCGAAGCGTCCTTTTTGGGGGACTTTGGCTCCGAGATGGCGGAACCGATCGTCAGAAGCAGGGCACACAGAAGGGCGAAAAGTCGCAGCATCGAAAGGCTCCCGGATGAGAAATTCTGATCGGGAGTATGGTAGTGCAGTGGTGTCAATCGCCGATCAACGGAGTGTAAACGGGTGTCAATCGGGGGCTCTTCGCCGATCCGCGCCCGAAGGCGCGGAGGGTTCTAGCAGGAGAACGTTGTCTTGAATTCGAAGGCGGTCGGACGTGATTCGTCGGGCCAGATCTGCGTTTCGAACTTGTAGTTCTTGTAGGTGTCGAGAAAGTCGTCGGTCATGACAGGCTTGAGGAAGTCGTTGTCCCTGATCAGGGCTTCGACCGCTTCGCGCAGCGTATGGGGCATCTGCTGGATTCCCTTTTCGCGGATCTCGTCGAGGCTCAGTTCGAAGAGGTCGATATCCATCGGGCCGACCGGCTCGTATTTGTTCTTGATGCCGTCAAGGCCCGCGAGCAGCAGGGCCGTGAAGGCGAGGTAGGGGCACGAAGAGCTGTCGGGAAAACGCGTTTCGATCCGGGTCGCCTTTTCACCGGCGCCGTAGGGGATCCGGATGGAGGCGGAGCGGTTCTGGCTCGAGTAGGTCAGGATGCTCGGCGCCTCGAAGCCGGGAATCAGGCGCTTGTAGCTGTTGGTCGTGGCGTTCGTGAAGGCGGCGACCGCCTGGGCGTGCTTGAGGACGCCTCCCATGTAGTGGCGGGCCGTTTCGCTCAGGTTGCCGTACTCCCCCTCTTTGTAGAAGAGGTTCTTGCCGTCTTTCCAGATCGACTGGTGGACATGCATACCGTTTCCGTTGTCGCCGAAGAGCGGCTTGGGCATGAAGGTCGCGGTCTTTCCGTTGAGGTGGGCGACCATGCGGACGACATACTTGTACTTCTGGACATTGTCGGCCGCTTCGACGAGCGTACCGAACCTGACACCGATCTCGCCCTGCGCCTGAGCCACTTCGTGGTGTCCGAGAACCACTTCGAGGCCGACCTCTTCGAGCACCTGCATCATCTCGGCGCGCAGGTCGACCATGCTGTCGGTCGGTGCGACCGGGAAGTAGCCTCCCTTGGTACGGGGGCGGTGGCCGATGTTGCCGAAGTCGTCGTTGCGGCTCGGGTCGTTCCACTCACCCTCTTCGCTGTCGACACGATAGTACGATTCGTTGATTTCATCCTTGATCTGTACGTCGTCGAAGATGAAGAACTCGTTTTCGGGCCCGAAGTAGGCGACATCGCCGATACCGGACTCTTCGAGGTGCCTGAGCGCTTTTTTCGCGATGGAGCGGGGGCACTTCTCGTACATCTGCCCCTTGTAGATATCGTAGACGTCGCAGAAGACGATGACCGTCGGATCGGCGGTGAAAGGATCCATGAAAGCGGTTTCGATATCCGGCTTGAGGATCATGTCCGACTTGTTGATCGGCTGCCACGCCTCGATGGAGCTTCCGTCGAACGGAAGGCCGTTGCTGAGCATATCCTTGTCCAGGGCGCTCAGAAGGTAGGTGAGGTGGTGCCACGCCCCTTTGATATCGGTGAAGCGAAGGTCAACGAACTTGACCTCGTTGTCCGCGCAGAATCTGAAGAAATCGTCGACGTTGTTGACAAATTTGCCCATTGTCTCTCCTTGGGAATTTTTGGAATATCGGGTATTGTAACAAAAAACCGGTAAAGCGTTCGTGAAAGGATTGGTTAAAAATTAGGCAACCGGCGGGAGGGGGAGAAACGGTGACACGTCGACCCGCCGCCTCTGCCGGTTCAGAAGGGCAGAAGCCGCCGATCCCTCTTTTTGAAATCGGCGGCGACCGTGTAGCCGACGGAGCGGGCGAAGGCGTGGAGCTCCTTTTGTCCGAATCCGACCTGCCCGGGGGTATGGGCATCGGAACCGAAGGTGATGGGGATGTCTCGCTCGTAGGCCATCTCCAGCAGTTCCCGGCCCGGGTAGGGCTCTCCGATCGGCTTGCGGTAGCCCGCGGCATTGACCTCGATGACCATGTCGGCCCGTTTGATCGCATCCATCGCTCTTTGGGCGATGAGACGGACGTCGGTTTTCGGAAGATATTTGAAGACCTTGATCAGGTCGAGGTGGCCCACGATATCAAAGAGCCCCTCCTTCGCCATCGCCTCGACGAGATCGAAATAGTCGCGCCAGATGCCGTCGATGTCGGCGCCCTCGTACTTTCCGATGAATTCGGGATTGTCGAAGCCCCACCTGTCGATAAAGTGGACCGATCCGATCAGGTAGTCGACATCGGCACTCAAGACCCGATCCTCCATATGGCCCGGCAGCCAGTCGACTTCGTAGGCGAGCCGGATCTCGATCTCGCCTGCATATCGGCGCTTCGCTTCGCGCACCTCCCGTTCGTAGGCTTCCATCTCCTCCAGCCCCATCCGGTAGCGGGGATCGAAATCCATCGGGGCGTGGTCGGAGAATCCGAAGATGTCGATATTCTGTTCGATCGCCTTTCGGATATAGTCGTCGAGGCTCCCTTCGGCGTGGTTGCAGCGGGCGGTGTGGTTGTGCAGATCGACGACGAAGCGCTTTTGGCTCATGTGCGGCTCCTCTCTTTGAGAAAGGTTCCATGCTCTTTCACATCGATCTTCCCTTTTTGGACGAGTCGCGTCAATGCCCGTTTGAAGTTTTTGCGGCTCAGCCCCAGGAGCTCTTTGACGCGATCCGGACCGCTCTTGTAGTTGAGGGGCATCATCCCCCGGTGCGCCTGCAGGTAGGCGACGATCTTCTCGGCCGCGACGGCATCGCTTTGGGTACCGATCGGGCGCAGAAGGATATCGATCTTGCCGTCGTCCCGGACGATTTTGACATAGCCGCGCATCCGTCTGCCCAGCTCGATCCGTTCGAAGATCTCCGAATGGAAGAGCAGCCCCTCGTACCGCCCCTCGACGACCACTTTGTACCCCAGTTCCGTTCTGGCGTAGGGGAGGATGGAGACCTCCTGATTGCGTTTGAGGCCGCGCGTATCCTTTCGCAGCGCCTTCTCGAACTTCTGCGTACCGACAAGGCGGTGGGTCTTTTCGTCGTATGCGACGTAGATCAGCGGCCGGTCTCCCCTCTTGAGACTCCCCCTTTGAAACCTCTTCGGCACGAACAGGTCCTTCGGCAGCCCCCAGTCGACGAAGGCGCCGTGGGGTGTCGTGTCGACCACCTCCATGACGGCCAGCTCCCCGAGCATCGCCGCGGGGCGCTCGGTCGTGGCGACGAGGCGGTCTTCGCTGTCGGTGTAGAGAAAGACCTCCACCACGCCCCCCTCTCTCATCGTCTCCGTGACGTACCGGTTGGGGAGCAGCACCTCCTTTCCGGCGGAGGAGGCGAGGATGAAGCCGTGGTCGCTCCGCTCCTTGAGAGCGAGGCGGTTGACGATTCCGAGTTCCGGAAATTCATTGATGTTCATGGTGCGATTATATCCAAAATTCTCTCTCCTGCGTTTCACGAGGGTTACGGCATAATAGCGCATGCGGTTTATCGAATATTTCATCGAAAACAGACGGCTCAACCATGTGCTGCTCCTCTTTGTCCTCGTCATGGGTATTCTCTCCTACCGGCAGATGCCCAAGGAGCTCTTTCCCGAAGTCTCCCTCAACATGATCGGCGTCAGCGGAGGGTATGCCGGAACCGGTGCGAAGATGCTCGACAAGATGGCGGTGCGCGACATCGAGGAGTCGATCGAGGGGATCAGCGGGATCAAGACGATGGAGACGGTGATCGTCCCGGGACGGTTCGACATCATTCTCACCCTGAGCGACGAAGCCGACCCGATCGATGTGCTCAGCAAGGTCAAGGATGCGATCGCCGCGAACCGCCAGTACCTGCCTCCCGATATGACGGAGCCGGTGGCGACCCACCTGACTCGCAAGCGGGAGGTCCTTTCGATCTCCCTCTCCTCCGACCGGCTCGACCGTGGAGCGCTCATCGAGAGCGCTCGCCGGATCAAGCGGCAGATCATGCAGATCGATACCATCGCCGAGGTGAAGATCTTCGGCGACTCCGACGAGGAGATTCTGCTGCGGATCGACTCGGAGGCCCTTCTGGCCTACGGGATCGATCCGCAGGCGTTCCTTTCGGCCCTCTCCAACCTCTCCTATATCTATCCGGTGGGAAACATCGAGGAGCCCGGCCGTTACGTCTTCGTCTCGACGGTGCACGGAAAGGGGGATGCGAGGGAGTGGGCCGACGCACTGGTGAAGGCGGGCGGAAAGTACATTCGGCTCGGCGAGGTGGCCCAGGTGCACCGCCGGTTGGCGCAGACGGCGACACTCTCCTCCTTCAACGGGCGCGACAACGTCACGCTCAAGGTCTACAAGGATGCCGCCGGCGACGCCATCGCCCTCTCGAAAAAGCTCCACGCCCTCGTGGATCGGATCGCGGAGCGCCGCTCCGATCTCCATCTGGACATCTACCACGACACCTCCCGCCCGATCCGCAAGCGCCTCGATGTCGTCACCTCCAACATCCTCATCGGGCTGGTCCTCATCTTCGTGACGATGTCGCTGCTCATCAACCTCCGGATCGCTGCGATCGTGACGCTCGGCATCCCCTTCTCTTTCGCGATCGGGTTGCTGATCCTGCACGCCTTCGGTTTCACGATCAACATCGTATCGCTTCTGGGGGCTCTCATCGTCATCGGGATCGTCGTCGACGATGCGGTGGTGGTGGCCGAGAATATCCAGCGCCACATCGAGGAGGGGATGCCGAAGCGTTCGGCCGTACTGCGGGGGGTACGCCAGATGGTGCTGCCGGTGACGCTCGCGACGGTGACGACGGTGGCCGCCTTTTTGCCGCTCTTTCTCCTCTCGGGCGAGATATCGCACTTCATCATCCTGATACCGATCGTCGTCGTGGCGGTGCTGACCGGATCGCTGATCGAGAGTTTCCTCTTCCTCCCTCTGCACGCCGAAGAGGTACTCGAAAAGGGGCGGGGCATGGTGGACTGGAGGCCGCTTCAGGACCTCTACGGACGTTCACTGCGCTTCGTGATCCGCTACAAGCGCCCCTTCCTGCTTCTGTTTCTCGTCGCGGTCCCTCTCTCGACGGTCGCAATGTTCAAGGCGCTCCATTTCCAGTTCTTCCCGAGTTTCGACAGCACCTACATCTACGTCACCGGGCGTCTCGGTCCCGACGTTCCGATCGAACGGACCCACCGGGTGGCCAAAGCGATGGAAGAGGAGATTCTGCGCCACAAGGAGCGTCTTGGACTTCGCTCCGTCTCGGCCGTCGTCGGATCGCGCACGACGTTGGGTGGCGAGAACGAGAAGAACAGCGGCGCCATCTACCTTACCCTCGAGCTCTACGATCTGATCGAGACCGACTGGGTCAACCGCTACCTCAACCCGCTCTTCAGCCTCTCGTTCAACTTCGAAGATCCCCGGAAGCGGCGCAGCCAGAGGACGTATGAGCTGGCCGAGCCCCTGCGGGAGATCATCGAGCCCTTCAGGGAGCGTTACCCCTTCGAGGAGCTGGGGGTGCGTCAGCGGCATGTCGGGGTGATCCGCAACGATATCAAGATCAACTTCGCCGGGGAGGACGAGGCCGCGGTCGTCGCGGCGATGAGGCGCGTGGAGGAGGCGCTGTCGCGGATCGACGGGGTCAAAGGGGTCAGCGACAACCTTCGGTACGGAAAACTCGAATACCGCCTCCGGATCAACGACTACGGCGAGCGTCTCGGGCTGAGCGAAGGGGAGGTGGCGCAGCTGCTTTCGGGCTATTTCCTGCAGCGGCGGCATGCATTGACATTCGGCAGGGAAGGGGTCGTGGAGATCCGAACCGAGGATATCGCCAAAGACGAGCTCGCGCGACTGGAGAGCTTCAGACTCCCCCTCTCCGACGGCCGGACGGTCCGGCTTTCGGAGGTGGCGGAGTTCGAAAAGTCGCGCGATTTCGCCCAGATCAAGAAGCGTGACGGCGAACCTGTCAAGACGATTTTCGCCTCCGTCGACAAGAAAAAGATCACGGCGAACGAGGTGATCGACCGGCTCGCGCCGCTCCTGGAGGAGGTGCGCAGCGAGGGGATCCGGCTGACGCTGCTCGGCGAAAAGGAGAAGAACAGGCAGCTCGCCGACGAGATGAAGGGGGCGACGCTGCTGGCCCTCTTTCTGATTCTCGTCGCCCTACTGCTGATCTTTTCGCGGATCAAGTACGCCCTGATGGTGATGTCGGTCATCCCCTTCTCCGTGATGGGGGCGCTCGCCGGGCACCTCCTGCTCGGCATCAACCTCTCGATGACGTCGATCATAGGGATCCTCGGACTCGCCGGCGTCGTCGTCAACGACGGGATCATCATGCTCGACTTTCTGCATGGCACCCGCGAGAGCCCTGCCTTCTTCGCTCGGGCCAAACTGAGGCTCCGGCCGATCCTCATCACCTCCACCACCACCTTTCTCGGTCTCTCGACCCTCATCTTCTTCGCCACCGGCCAGGCGGTCATCCTGCAGCCGATCGCCGTCTCCATCGGTTTCGGTCTGCTGTGGGGGACCATTCTCAACCTCTACTACCTGCCGACACTCTATGCCGTCGTGAACGGTATCGGAACGTTAGGAGAGGGGCATAATTTTCCTATAATGAAGAAACCACTATAATCTATCCATGAAGAGCCCGAAACCAAACGAGATCTCTTTTTGCGAAAGCGGCGAAGAGGCGGAGCGGAACCGTTTTCTCCCGCGGAGGGATAGGGGACGGGCTCGAAAACCATCTCAACACTAGGATTGGCCGACATGACACAAGAAGAGCTGGATGCATTGATGGCGGGCGACCTGGATCTGGACGCCGAAGAGCCGGCGGAGGGCGAGCCGGAGGAGACGAGCGGCTCTTCGGAGGAGCGATCGGAGGAAGAGGAGGTCGTCACACCCCCGCCGGCCACCAAGGAGCACCAGGTGGTGCACCAGCTCGACGACGTGACCAGGGACTCCGAAGAGAAGGCGAGCGAGATCTTCGATGCGCTCGATGCGGTGATGAACGATATCG
>Ga0256914_1001790_pt1 | contig 18697 bp, 11 predicted proteins | sample HulkmetaG_FD_191571 | JGI IMG/M metagenome (GOLD analysis project Ga0256914, IMG submission 191571) | Hydrothermal chimney microbial communities from Main Endeavour vent field at the Juan de Fuca Ridge, Pacific Ocean - Hulk | ecosystem: Environmental > Aquatic > Marine > Hydrothermal vents ... | reverse complement strand
AACTGTGCTGTCATAATGCTCTATCTTCTCAAGCACCTCGATTCCATCCATTCCGGGCAGGCGAAGGTCAAGGGCAACGCAGTCTGGCCGCTGGGATTTGAATTTTTCCAACCCATTGGTACCGTCAAATGCCAGAGAGACTTCAAACCCGTCCATGCTCAGAAAGGTCTTCAATGCCTCTGCCATGGTCCGGTTGTCCTCGATAACAAGCAGTTTGGCTTTGTCGGTACTGGTTGGATACATTACTGGGCCTATTTGAGATCAGGTAAAGTTATCAGGGCATGGAGATAGTTCTGGACAGCGCAACAGGGAGATAAGGAGCTGTCCTGCCACTATACCGTTCGGGGCCTAATCTTTACCCCCCGTGCCTTTTGAATGATAGCACGACACGTCAAGATCAATCAATGCTATGGCAATTGCTATTCTAAGAATCGGAACTCGGGTTGCCAAAGATTAGACATTTGTGATGATTGCCTGTTTCTCGCCCGCAACTATCTGTTTTTGCGGTAAAAACAAGAAACATAAACATTCTGTGACAGGGTATGTGCACGATTACAGTAGTGAAGTTTATTATTAAAGGCGCAACCGTTTCGCATCTTGAGTTGCATAACTTATTGAATGGAAACGGTTTTTGAATAAGGTTGGTTCCGGATTTTATAGTTGCTATGCTATGCAGCGAGCCTTGATGCGCGCCGTGCATATCAGGTGGGATGCCCAAAACAGGAGGTTACCCCAAGGTTGGGGTATCACTCCTGAATGGCAGTGTGAGAATGGTAGCTTGCCAGATTGGTTCTGATGAGAATGGTATGACCTGCCTGCAACACGGTAGCCGGTGTGCCAGCCATTATATCCTGTCGCATCTTGCAGAACCCAGCAGCAGGTCAAGATCATCCCCCATCTCTTCGGCATATTCCATGATGGGATAGGTAGAGCCGCAGTCCTGACACCTCAGGACAACAGCTCTTCACCGCAGACAGAGGTCTATCTTGCCCCCGCATTTGCGACATTTTACCTTGATTTCAGGTCTTTTCCAAAGGAACATTGTCTTTCTCCTTCCTGTACAGATGTATTGTCAAGATTTTACTGGTTGTCCTGCCTGATAGTACCGCGAGATTCATGAAAGTTCTCATGTCCCTGTATTTTCGCGATCATGTGCAGGATACCTCTATGGCCCATTGCTTCAGCATTTCAGGTATCCTGTAGCATACGCAACAAGAGAACCTGTACGAAATAACATATCAGGCAATTATTGCAATAGGGTTTGTCTATGTGTTCCTGTAGCGTCAATTATCATAACGCCTTATGAATTTCAGTAGCACCAGGCCAGGCAGTGCTGCAATGGCGCATAGTATGAAAAATGTGGTCCAGCCTGTAAACTCTGCAATATAACCTGTAGGTGCAGAGGCAAGTACCCTGGGGATGCCCATGAGACTTGAGAGCAGGGCATATTGGGTGGCAGTAAATTTTTTGTTGGTTATGCTTGCCATGAACGCCACGTATGCGGCAGTGCCCATTCCGCCACTGAAATTCTCTCCCGCAATTACCGTGGCCAGGGCAGGAAGGCTGTGACCAATGCGGTCAAGGATGGCGAAGCCCGTGGTGGATACGGCCTGAAGCAGACCAAATATCCACAGGGACCGATAGATGCCGAGGCGCAACATTATTACACCTCCGGCAAGCCCCCCTGCTATGGTGGCCCAGAACCCAAAGAGTTTGGCAACTGCCCCGATCTCTGTCTTTGAAAAGCCAAGTTCGATGTAGAACGGCATGGTCATGGTTGTGGCCATCTGGTCTCCGATCTTATAGAGGAGTATGAAGGCAAGGATGGCAACTGCCCCGTCCCTGGAGAAGTATTCCGTAAACGGGTCAAGTACGGCCTCCCTGAAGGTCGTGGGTGTACCTTCACTCACCTCTGGTTCCCTGGCAAGCAGTGTGGTAATCACGCCTATGCTCAGACTTGCAGCCATGATCAGATAGACCAGTCTGAAAGGGATGTGGTCAGCAAGTATGAGCCCCCCGCTTCCGGAAAGGAGCATCCCTACACGGTAGCCATTGACATACAGGGATGAACCAAGGCCAAGTTCCCTGTCCGTAAGGTCCTCCCTCCGGTATGCATCCACAACGATGTCCTGGGAGGCAGAGAAGAACGTTACAAACATTGCTGCAATAGCCACCATCCACGGGTTGTTTCCAGGGTCTGTTAGGCCCAGGCCCGCTATGGCCACCATGAGGCATAACTGGATCAGCAGGAGCCAGCCCTTGCGCCTACCCATGGAAAGAGGGGTAAAACGGTCAAGCACTGGGGCCCACAGGAATTTGAGTGTGTATGGGAGCCCCACCAGGGAAAACAGCCCTATAACCCCAAGATCAACCCCTTTTTCCTTCATCCAGGCCTGAAGTACAGACAGGGTAAGCAGCAGGGGCACCCCGCAGGAAAACCCCATGAAAAAGGCCACTATCATATGTTTTGAAAAAATTGACCTTAAAATGGAATATGACAAGTTGTACGTCCTATGAGTCGGTTTCTCGTATGTGATGCCTTGATGGTATGATCAACATTATGCAGCTTGGCATAAATACACGCCTGTATTGGACTTCATGCCAGTTTACATTCTATCTCTGACAGTTTACATTTACGCATGAAAATACATAGTCTCACGTTCATCTATATGTGAAATGTTGTTTGGGGTTACTCCATTTATCGGAGTAAAAAGTTTTGACTAAAAATATGTTCCACCTGAATTGAGCGATTCCCAAGTTTGCATGAGATGCAAGGCCGAGGATACGCCGACGTAGAAAGCAAAACAGTTACAGCAAACCAGTTGGGTGATGGGTAATTTTACAAAAAACAGCATTAATTCCCTGCAATTACAGATGAAATAAAATTTCACATGATTTGGAACGCTCAATTCAGGTATCATTAACAAGACATTGCAACCGATGAGCTTTAAAGGCATGAGAAAAAGCACCATCAGCCGCATAGGTGTGGTGTATGTCCATGGGTTCATGCTATAGGGCACCCGCCTTTACTAATTGCTTCTGTTGCAGGTGCACCGTAACATGTTCATGGGCCAGAGGCCTGTCTGACAGCTTCGTCTCTGTACAGAGCCTCTATCACAGTTTACGCATATTAGCCACGTTATAATACAAGAGGAAACACGCCAATGGCACCAAACCCTGAGACCCTTTTTGTAAAAAAACCCTGTTTTCTGACAGGAAGGCTGGTCCCTGATACAGACAGGGAGCGCATAAGGCAGAAACTGGCACAGTACCTCGTTGATGACCTGGGTTACCGCATATCTGACTTTGTACTTGACAGGGAGATACCCATTGAAATCAAGGGCTGCAAGGTTATTGCCCATGTTGATCTCTCTGTGGTGATCAATGACAGGTACCTCATGATCCTCAGGGGAGGTCCGGGGTCAGTAGTCACCAGGGAGGCAGGGACCGTATCTGCAGCAAGGCTGCTGGTACCGGATTATATTGTGCCGTGGGCTGTCCAGGCCAACCTCTTTGATGCTGCCTTCATAGATGTAAGAAAGAAAAAGGCCGTGGCCTATGGATGGGATGCCATTCCATCGCGCAGAAGACTCATAGAGCTTACTGCCAACTGGCCCCCTCCCAAACTGCCGGAAAAACGTATTCCCATAGAACGCCAGATCCTTTACTCATACGATACACACGGGTGACAGAACAGGCTGCAGACATCAGGTGATGTCTTGGTTTGCAAGTAAGAGATGGTGGCTGGATAGCAGGCATTCAAGCATGAATCCGTCAGGTTGAAAGCCCTTGATTCCGTGGTTTCTGACACTACTGTCCGGGGTGCTTACAACAGCACTCTTTCCGCCGTTTGACCTGTGGCCACTTGCGGCAGCAGCCCTCGTGCCCCTGTTTTCAGCAGTATGGCAGGAGGACTGGCACAGGGCATGGCGCACGGGCTGGGTTTACGGGCTGGTTTTTTTTGGCTCCCTCCTCTACTGGCTTGCCCCTACCATATCCCGCTTTGGCAACATCCCCATCTGGGCTGCCATACCGGTGATCGGGCTGCTGGTATGTTATCTTGCGTTTTTTCCTGCCCTGTGGGCCGGTATTTCCGCCTATCTCTCTACCCGCCTGTGTAACAGGTTTTTTGCGGGTTTGGTGGTGGCGTTGCTGTGGGGTTCACTGGAGTGGCTTAGAGGCTGGCTCCTGTCAGGGTTTCCCTGGGGCAGCCTGGCGTATGCACTTGCCCCCCAGCCCCTCCTGTTTCAGAGCGCTGATATCTGGGGGCCTTATTCCATAAGCGCCATACTCGTCTTTATCAACTTTCTGCTATACGATGCTGTTGCCAATATGGATATATGCAGGGGGCTGGATGTCAGGTTCATAACAAATCTCCTGTGTGTACTGGTCATCTGTGGCGGTACGGCATCCTATGGGGTGATACGTTACAGGGCCATATCAGGATCTGACCCAGCATATCCCAGCATACGCGCTGCGGCCATTCAAGGCTCCCTGCCCCAGGAAATGAAGTGGGCACCAGGCCTTCAGCGGCATACTGTGAACATTTACCAAAGACTCACGTTGCAGGCTGCCCGTCGCCTGTCCCCCTCATTTGAGGGCAAGGTCCGGCCTCAAGGCCTGCCTGATCTGCTGGTGGTCTGGCCTGAGACAGCCATGCCCTTCTTCTTTCAGCAGGGAGGAGAGCTTGCTGACGCTGTGAAGCAGACAGCGAGAGAGGTGCACGGGGCCATTCTCTTTGGTACCCCTGCCTTTGACACAGGGCCTGGCATGCGCAGGATATACTTCAACAGGGCCTGTCTCGTGGATGACCAGGGAAGGCTTGCCGGGACATACGACAAGATGCACCTGGTTCCGTTTGGCGAATATCTGCCATGGGGGCCTCTTACCTCCTGGGCAAGACGGCTTGTGCCTGCAGCAGGGGATTTTACTGCAGGTAACAGCGCTGCCCCGCTCTCGTATCACCAGGTGAGAGCAGGTGTTCTCATCTGTTTTGAAAGCATATTTCCAGGGCTTGCCAGGAAGAGAGTAATTCAGGGGGCAAACTGCCTTGTTGTGATCACAAATGATTCGTGGTTCGGGGACACTGGCGCACCCTACCAGCATGCCGAGATGGCGGCGTTCAGGGCAGTGGAACAGCGGCGCTGGGTAATAAGGGCTGCCAATACCGGGGTGAGTGAGATCATATCTCCCACTGGCCAGGTAGTTGCAAAGTCTTCACTTTTCAGGCAGGATATTGTGACTGGCACAATACGGTTGAGGGATGACGCCACTGTATATCAGCGCGTAGGCGACATCCCCCTGCTGTTGCTAACCGTGGTCCTGTCTGCAGTGTCAGGCTGCCTGGCCCGAAGGCCACATTGAACTCGTTCTTCCAACTAAGGGGGAAGAGACGGTCAGGAATTAATAACTCTTGAGAAAGCAAGAAAGAAAATAAGGAGTTTGTCATATGAATATTGCCAAGACCGACCTCAGTACCAACATCCAGGAGATCAAGGAAAATCTCAGGGACATGGGAAGGCGCCTTGAACTGCTCAGAGGTTATCTTTGAGGCCGACAACAGTGACAAGAGGCTTGCTGAAATAGAAACAGAGATGCTGAAGCCCGGTTTCTGGGACAGCAAGGAGTCCAAGAAGGTCCTGCAGGAACGCTCCGTTCTCATCTCCCAGAAAGAGGCAATGGATGATCTCGAAGAGCAGTTCGAGGAACTCTCCCTCCTTCTCGAGATGGCAGAGGAGGAGCAGGACGGCTCTGTCATCCAGGAGATAAGGGAGGGCATAAAGGAACTTGAAAAGGCCATAAGTAAGGCGGAACTCTCTAAACTCCTCTCAGGGGAACACGACAGCAACAACGCCATAATGACCATTCATGCAGGTGCCGGCGGTACAGAGGCCCAGGACTGGGCCGACATGCTCCTGCGAATGTATCTGCGCTGGTGTGAACGCCGGGGCTACAAGGTGGACATGCTTGACCTCATGCCCGGGGATGAGGCAGGCATAAAGGGGGCCACCTTCATGGTGGCAGGTCCGTTTGCCTATGGTTACCTCAAGTCAGAGGCAGGGGTCCACAGGCTTGTGCGGATCTCACCATTTGATGCCTCAGGCAGGCGTCACACCTCATTTGCCTCTGTGTTCGTGGTGCCTGAGCTTGATGACAATATCGAGATCGAGATCAACGAGAAGGACCTGCGTATAGATACCTATCGTGCAAGCGGGGCCGGCGGACAGCATGTCAACAAGACAAGCTCTGCAGTGCGTATAACACACATTCCCACAGGAATTGTGGTCCAGTGCCAGAACGAACGGTCACAGCACAAGAACCGGGCCATTGCAATGAAGATACTGCAGGCGCGGCTCTATCAGCAGGAGAAGGCAAAGCAGGATGAGGAGAAGCAGAAGATGCACGGGGAGAAGATGGAGATATCCTTTGGGAGTCAGATCCGTTCCTATGTGCTCCATCCCTACCACATGGTCAAGGACCACCGGACAGGCATTGAGATAGGAAATGCCAATGGTGTTCTGGATGGTGATCTCGACAGGCTCATAGAGGCATATCTTCAGAAAAATGCGGCGTGAAGAGATACTTTCTGCATAGCATCCAGCCCCCCTCCCGCCTTGTCAGGGAGGCAGAGGCACAGTGGGCGGCCTACATGGATGCTGCCGGACAGGCAGGGGTGGATACCTCATGGGCGGAAGATATCCGGCAGGAGGCCATCAGGGTGTGGCCTTTCAGTGAGTTCATAGCAAGGACATGCACATCCACACCGGACATCCTTTCAGACCTTGTGGTTACAGGTGACCTTGAGCGGTCCTACTCCCCTGACACCATTGCCTCTATGCTTTCCTCTGTGACAGCCCAGGTTTCAGACGATCACTCCCTTGGTACAGTGCTCAGGGCCCTCAGACGCAGGGAGATGGTGCGTATTGCCTGGCGTGACCTTTCGGGCAAGGCGGACCTACAGGAGACCATGAGAGACCTGAGCCTGCTTGCAGATGCCTGCATATCCGTTTCCTGTTCCCTTATCCACGGCTGGCTTGCAGACAGGTATGGCCAACCCGAGGGCACAGACGGTACCCCCCAGCAACTGGTAGTCATAGCCATGGGCAAACTTGGGGCACAGGAACTCAACTTCTCCTCTGATATAGACCTGATATTTGCATTCCCCGAACCAGGACAGACCAGGGGCGGAAGAGAGTCCATCTCCTGTGAGCAATTCTTCACCCGGCTTTGCCGAAGACTCATTGCCGTGATTGGCAAATCCCAGGCAGATGGCATGGTATTTCGCGTTGACACGAGACTGCGCCCATGGGGTGATAGTGGCCCTGTATGCATGAGCTTTGATGCCATGGAAGGCTATTACGAGACCCAGGGCAGGGAGTGGGAGAGGTATGCCTGGGTAAAGGCCCGGCCTGTTACCGGGCATCCCCATGCCCGCGATGAACTGCTGAGACGCCTGAGCCCCTTTGTCTACAGGCGTTACCTGGATTACAGCACGTTCGATGCGCTGCGCGACATGAAGGCCATGATCGAGGATGAGACCAGGCGCAAGGGTTTGTCAGATAATGTGAAACTTGGGCCAGGAGGAATCAGGGAGGTGGAGTTTATTGCACAGGCCTTTCAGCTCCTCCAGGGCGGCAGGGATTCAGCCCTCAGGACACCGGTTCTGCTACAGGTGCTGCCAACACTTGCCAGGCGCCACATACTTCCGGATGTCGTCTGCAGGGAACTTGAAGACGCCTACGTGTTTCTGAGAAACACCGAGCACCGCCTGCAGGAGTATCAGGACAGACAGACGCAGCTTCTGCCATCAGATCATGATCTTCAGGAGCGTCTTGCACTTTCCATGGGCTTCAGGGGCTGGGAGACCTTCAGGTGGGAGCTTGGCAGCCGCATGGAGAGTGTGCATGCCCATTTTCATGCACTGTTTATGAGGTCAGACAGCGCTGGAGAAAAGGACGAGGCCGTCAAGGTGTGGCAGGCCATAAGGTCAGACAACCTCGGGGGAACAGATGAAGGTGTGGACCCCAACCTCATCAGGATGCTTGGGCATATGGGGTTTGAAGAGCCTGTAACTGCGGTTGCCATACTGTCCGGCATCCATCAGGACCGTATGGTTAGCTCCATGCTCCCCAAAGGAAGAAGACGCTTGGATTCACTCATGCCCCGGATCATCAGGAGTGCTGCTGCCACTTCCCACCCGGTCAAGGCCCTTGGCATAATGGCCTCCATCATCCAGGTGATTGCAAGGCGAACGGTATATATCAATATGCTGGATGAGAATCCTGAGGCAGTGGACCATTTGCTCAAGCTCTGTCTTGCAAGTCCGTGGATAACCAGCTTCATAACGAGGCGGCCTGTGGTGCTGGACGAACTGCTTGACCCCAGGACCCTCTATACGCCTTCGGACAGGAAGGAGCTGGAGCGCCTTCTGGCCATCCGTTTTGATTCCATTCAGGCCCATGACCTTGAGGTGCAGATGGATGAGCTGCGCATGTTCAAGCAGTCTGCTGTGATGCGCATCGCTGCTGCTGACATCACAGGAGCCATACCCCTTATGAGGGTAAGTGATTATCTCACAGATACCGCAGAGGTCATTGTGCAAAAGGTGCTGGAGCTCTCGTGTGAACAGGTGGCAGACAGATTTTTCAATGCTGAAAGGGAGGGTGGCCGAGATTCCATGCCTGACTTTCTCCCCGATTTCCTTGTTGTGGGATATGGAAAGTTCGGGGGCATTGAACTTGGATACGGTTCAGACCTGGACCTGGTATTCCTGCACCATGCCTCAGATATCCCGGGGCAGGGACCTGTCAGAGAGGCGGGGTTGTTTTACGTTCGTGTTGGTCAGCGTATGATTCATATCCTTACCACCCGGACCCCTGCCGGCATACTCTACAATGCGGACATGCGCCTGCGTCCTGGTGGGGATTCAGGCCCGCTGGTGTGCACTATGGAGAGATTCCGGCACTACATGCTGCATGAGGCATGGACGTGGGAACACCAGGCACTGATAAGGGCCAGGCCAGTGGCTGGTTCCCATGCCCTTGGGGAGAATTTCCAGGAGGTGCGCAGGCAGGTATTGACCCTTGAGAGGGATATCTATGCCCTGAAGGGAGAGATATGCGCCATGAGAGAGCGCATGATGCTGGAACATGGCGGTCATGGGGATACGCGCCTGTTTGACCTGAAGCATGGACGAGGCGGTATCGTTGATATAGAGTTCATGGTGCAGTACCTGGTGCTGCTTAATGCACACAGGTGTCCGGAGCTGTGTCAATGGACAGATAACATGCGTCTGATAGACACGCTGGAATCCAACAAAATCATAACGGATGAACAGGCAGACACGCTCCGTACATGTTACCTCGAATTCAGAAAGGCAGTTCACAGACTGAGTCTGCAGGAGAGGCCTGCAAAGGTTCCGGTTTCACAGTTCAGTCATGAGGTGGATGCGGTGAGGAGGCTGTGGGACTGCCTGATGTCATGATTTCATGTAAGTGTTTCTCCTGTGAGCAGTACTATTGTGTGGAAAATCCATGGGCCGTGTTCCGGTGGGCACATGAAGATGCAGATGCCTGTACTGAAATGGCCGCGCACAATGGTGGTGCAGGGGGGTACCTGCCCTTCAGTACAGGCCCCTTGATGTGAGCAGCCCCCAGCATAGAGAGAGTATTCCAAGGATCAACAGGAACACTGTGGCCTGCCTGGTGAGCTTCCTCCTGCCAAATATCATTGCATATCCCGCCTTCAGTATATTGTTGCTTCCTGCGGCAATGAGTATTGCCCCTGTGACCTGCCCCGGGCCTACGCCCTGGTAGTGGCCGTTCAGAAGGGAGAGGATAAAGGGGTCGATGTCTGTAAAACCCACGGCAAACGAGAGCACATCCAGTCCGCTCTTGCCAAAATGAATGATCACCTGCTTGGTGACCACTATCATCAGCACGAAGAGTATGGCAAAGAGCAGGGCCACACCAAGTTCCAACGGATTGGACTTGCCCATCTCCGAGCCCTCTTTCCTGCCTATCTTTTCCTCTCTGCTCCATAAGTAGGCAAAGATCAGGGCAATGGCGCTCAGGGCAAGAAGCGGTACGGTGATGTTTTTAAGCAGCAGGGGGTTCAGAAAGGCCACCAGCATCAGCAGCCTGATGTACATGACCCCGGAGGCCGCAACAATGCCTGCGTTCAGTGTGGCACTGGCGGCTGCAGCCCCTCTGGTCTTTCTGGCAAGCACCAGTGTGGTGGCCGTGCTCGAGTAAAGTCCGCCGAGAAGCCCTGCCACGAAAAAACCCTGACTCTTCAGGAAGTACTTCTTGAGGATGTAACCTGTATATGAGATGGATGATATGACCAGCACAGCAATGCCGATCTTGAACGGTGAGGCAGGTATATAGGCAGATACCGGGGTCCTTGGGAGCAGGGGCAGGATGACCCCGGATATGAAGAGAAATTTTGCAATGGTGAGCATCTCCTGCCTGTCTGCCATCTCAAGGATGTGGTGGGCCAGGGGACGGGCATTTAGCGTAAATACCACCGAGACGAACAGCAGCACCAGAAACCAGGCAGGCTGGGTAACTGCTGCAGGTCCGTATAGATAAACGACCAGGGCCACCAAGGGTTGCAGCGCGCTTGATTGCCTCACCTGCAGCTTGTGAAGGAAGAATATGGCAAGCAGTACCATGATGCCTGCAAATACTATGAGATAGAGCTTGAGAGAAGGATCAAGCACCGTACACGCATAACCAATGATGGCTATGAACGTGTAGGTGCGGCTGGTACCAAAACGCACGGGCTTTTCCCCATGGCTGAGTTCTCCCCTGCGCTCCTTCAGGAAGCCGTGCAGCTCAAGCCCGGTCATAAAGCCCAACAGGGCCACCATACCAAACTGAAACCATACCTGTGACATGAGGTGGGTTATCAGGGTCTGCTCATGCATTGCGTATCGTCTCCGTTTGCCTTATTTCATCCAAAGGATATGGGCCTCTTCAAGGGGGATAACCACCTCCGGGTGATACGGCCTGACCCTTGGGGTGTAGTGGGAAGCAGGTCTGCTGGCCCGCACCGATGCCTGATAGATGAATCCGTTTACTGCGCCTGCAAGCTTCTCCCTGCGCTTCATGGTGATGATTTCAGGATATTCTTCAGGCTCAAATGGCTCTGCATACAGCTCTGCCGTGAGATCCTCAGGATCCAGGTCATCGAGGTATATCTGTACCCTGAAGATCATCTCGTCCCCTGACTGATCCACTTCCATGTTACCAAAATGTATGTTTGGCCAGTGCCGGTTTATCCGTTCACGCCACTGTTCGATCTCGGTTCCGACCTTTCCTCCCTGGCTCACCCTGGCCCTAAGGGCCGCGGCTGCAGGTATGTACAGTTCCTCTGTATACTGGCGAAGCATCCTGTTGGTGGAGAACTGAGGCGTCAGTCTTGCCATGCTTACGCGCATGCGTCTTACCCAGGCACGAGAGATGCCTCGACTGTCCCTTTCATAAAACGAGGGGACAATGTCCTCTTCAAGGAGGCGGTATAGTTCCCTTGCCTCTGTGGCATCCCACTCAGGATCACTGTCATGCTCCATGCCGTCTCCAAGCTTCCAGCCCACCTCCGGACAGTATGCCTCAGCCCACCAGCCGTCGAGTTCTGATACGTTTATGCCGCCGTTTACCAGCACCTTCATGCCGCTGGTGCCACTGGCCTCCCAGGGCCTGCGCGGCGTGTTTATCCAGAGATCAACACCCTGGGTCATGTGCGCAGCCACGATCATGTCATAGTCCTCGATGAACAGCACCCTTCCGTTTACATCTGGCCTCCTGATGAACTGGACCCACTGCCTGATCATGGCCTTGCCTGCCTGGTCCTCAGGATGGGCCTTGCCGGCAATTATGAGCTGAACAGGCATGCCTGGCCTGTTGAGAATCCTTACCAGTCTGTCAGGATCATGGAGGAGCAGGTTTGGCCGTTTGTAACTGGTAAACCGTCTTGCAAATCCCATGGTGAAGGCATTGGGGTCCAGAAATTCTGAGCTGTGGCCATCCCTGCACCTGTAGGGAGAGCATACAGCCTGGTGACATTTTATGCGTTTTCTGCAGAATTCTATCAGGCGTAGCCTGCTCTTTGTCCTGAACTGCCACAGACTTTCGTCATCAAGGCTGTTGAAGTCAGCCTCGATGCGCTCCAGTGACCAGAGCCAGCGCTCCTTGCCGCACGATGTGGTCCAGAGTTCGTCTGCCTCCCTGGAATCCCATGACGGTATGTGAATACCGTTGGTAACATGGCCCACCGGGACTTCGTTTACAGGCCAGCGCGGGAACAGCACAGAGAATATCTTCCTGCTCACCTCACCGTGCAACCTGCTCACACCATTTACCGCCCCGCAGCCCCTTAGCGCCAGCCAGGCCATGTTAAAGGGTTCCTCGCTGTCTGAAGGGTTGGTCCTTCCCATACCCATAAGCTGTTCCATGGATATGCCAAGGCCCTCGGCATAGCCGGACAGGTAGTGGCTGAACATGGATGCAGGGAACCGGTCGAATGCAGCATCCACAGGGGTGTGAGTGGTAAAGATGTTTCCCACCCGCGTACAGTTCAGAGCCTCGTCGAACGACACAGAGGCCACCTGCATAAAGGACCTGGCCCGTTCCAGCACCACCAGGGCTGCATGTCCTTCATTCAGGTGGCACACCTCACACTCTATACCCAGGGCGTCAATCAGTCTCCACCCGCCAAGCCCCAGTACTATCTCCTGCTGTAGCCTGATCTCTTTGCCGCCTCCATATAGTTTGGCAGTGATGCCCCTGTCACCAGGCGTATTGAGTGGGTCGTTACTGTCGAGAAGCAGCAGCCTGATGCGCCCTACCTGCACCTCCCATGTACGGAGCACAAGGGAACGGCCAGGCAGCTCCACAGTAACCCTGAGCCAGTTGCCCTCTGAATCCCGCAGGGGCATGGCAGGAAGGACTGCCGGGTCGTTGTATGGATAGAATTCGAGCTGGTTTCCGTCCCTGTCAATGGCCTGTCTGAAATAACCCTGCTGATAGAACAGGCCAATGCCAACGAGAGGCACGTCAAGGTCACTTGCTGTCTTGAGGTGGTCACCTGCAAGTATCCCCAGACCTCCTGAGTACAGGGGCAGGGCCTCGCTCATGCCAAACTCCATACTGAAGTATGCCACACCCTTCAGGTGGGTCTTGTCATAGTTCTTGGAAAACCAGGCAGGACACTTCAGGGCCTTTTCCCTGATGTCGAGCTGACGGTCCAGCTCTTTCAGGAATTCAGGATCGTTTGCAAGGGCATTGAGCCTGGACTCTCCGAGACTTTCCAGTATGTACCACGGATTGCCAGTGGCATCCCAGACTTCAGGGTCAATGGTGCGCCACAGGTCATCTGATGCGTGACTCCAGCTCCACCGCATGTCAAGGGCAAGGTCAGCAAGACCGGAGAGGGGTTTGGAGAGATGGCGGGGAATGTTGCGGGTAATGAACATGACGAACTCCTTTTCATGTCGGATTTGAGGGTTTTTCCAAAAGGGAAACGGCGTATCATATGCAGTGAAAATATATGCCGTGGATAGCTCTTAATGTTCCCAGGGGGGATGCCTGCCCAATCTGGGTAACATGAAAGTTTTGGGGCAGTTTCTTGCCCAGGCATATGACTGGGCAGGTTATGAGTTTGATACCAAGCATGTTACACGCCACCTGCAGTATGGACGCGAGAAATATCCATAGTACAGTGGTCATGGTGTTGAGGGTAGGGACCAGGGATGCTCTCTGTAAGGATGAACAGACAGCATGGGTGTAGTGGTAACCGGCAAGTTTATGTAACTCAGGGTTAATGGTTATACTTTACAACAAATTCATGGATTGCCAAGTTCAGAATACAGCACTCCGTGGCCTGATTTTCATGGCAGGCTGGCCGTTCAGCTCCACATGGCGTGTGGCTTTCTGAGTGCCTGAGCCTGATGCTCGATGGCGTGGCACTGCTCATGCCCGTACTGTCGGCAGAGGTCATGTAGCCATAAAGCGAGTGCTGTGGCACGGACCGGTCACGCAGTGGTCCTCATTACCTCTTCCAGCGTGGTTATCCCCTCAAACATCTTGCGGCAGGCATCCTGGTTTAGTGTGGTCATGCCCTCCTTTATGGCCTGGGCCTTGATCTCGTGTTCAGGCGCATTGGCATGAATCATCTTCTGGATAGTGTTTGAGACCCCGAGGACTTCGTAGACCCCTATCCTGCCCCAGTAACCGGTCTTGCGGCACCGGGCACATCCAGCCCCCTCCATGAGCTGGACCATGTCTCCTCTGGTACAGCAGCCTACCGCATTTACCTGTTCTGCAGGTATCATCACAGGTGTCTCGCATTCATGGCACACCATGCGTACCAGCCTCTGGGCCACCACACCGATGAGCGTGGAGGATATGAGATAGGGTTCCAGCCCCAGGTCCATAAGCCTGGTGACGGCACTTGCAGAGTCGTTGGTGTGGAGTGTGGAGAATACAAGGTGGCCTGTCAGGGCCGCCTGCACCGCATACCTCGCAGTCTCCTCATCCCTTATCTCGCCAATCATGACGATATCAGGGTCCTGTCTCAGTATGTTTCGCAGTATTGATGCAAAGGTTACGTCGATATGGGGCTGGACAGCGATCTGGTTAAAGTCCTCGTACACCATCTCAATAGGGTCTTCCACTGTGACAATATTGACTTCAGGGGTGCTGAGGTGCCTGAGTGTGGAGTAGAGGGTTGTGGATTTGCCGCTGCCAGTGGGGCCTGTCATGAGGATGATCCCATAGGTGTGTTGGAGAAAGCCGGTATAGCGTTCCAGGTCTTTGGGTGAAAAGCCCAGTTCCTCCAGGTTACTGAACAGTATGTCTGCACTCTGCAGGCGGAGTACCATCTTTTCACCAAAGGCAACAGGCACTGTGGATACCCTGACCTCTGATTCATTGCCATTCCATGATATCTTTAGCCTTCCATCCTGTGGCCTGCGCTTTTCGGCAATGTCCAAGCGTGACATGGCCTTGATCCTGGTACAGATTGCCTCGTGCACTATGCGCGGCAGGCGGTGGACCACGTGCATTATGCCGTCTATGCGGAGCCTGACCACGGATTCCTTGCGCTTGGGCTCAATGTGAATATCACTGGCCCTGTTCTCCATGGCGTATTGAAACAGGTGATCGACCGCCTTGTTGATGTGCTTGTCAGACTCATCTCCCTTGGAGTGAGAGGCAAGCTGAAAGAACTGTTCGAGGTTGGAGATATCAACAGATGGGGCAGTCAGGGTGTTCTCTGCTATGGATATTGAACGTTTGAAGTCGAAAAATTCCCTGATTATACGCTCTATGTCCCCCCTGGGTGCAATGGAAGAGGTGATCTCCGCCTTGCACACACGCCTGAGGTCATGCTCCAGCTCTGTGCTCAACGGGTGGTAGCCAGCTATCTCCAGTTTGCCGTCATTCCATCCCACAGGCAGTATGAGGCGTTTTTTTGCAAAAGATGCAGGTATCGTCTGGGTGACAATGGCCATGTCGAGCTGTACAGGGTCAAGCCGCCTGAAACACCAGCCCTGATCCCGGGCTATTGCCTCGATAATGTCGGCCTCATCCAGTATCCTGCCCTCAATGCCGTTTCTGTTGAGCTTCAGGGAGTGCAGCCACTGGACAATATCCATGCCCTTTCGTCTCGCAATCACTGCCCTTGGTTTCAGCTCCTCTGCCTGACGCGTTGTCAGCAGGCCATTTTGGGTCAGCAGGGAGAAAATATACTCTTTGTCGTTGTATATGTTGTCCATTGTCAAGGTTTCCCGCCTTTGCCTGATTTGTTCCCTGTCTGTGTCTCAGGAGATGGATCATGCCCTATGCAGCCGTGTTGCATCATAACTCCTCTCTGGTCTTATCGGGAACATGGCATGAATAGCCAAATAGGCCCCTGTCATGCAACATGGAGGGCTTCAGGTTTTATCAAATGAAATTGACATTATTAACAGGCTATTATAATCTTGGATGTGATCATTTGGTGCAGTCTGTCCACAAACTTTACTGTCAGGGGAGGGTGATTTTGCAATGTCAAGGTATATCTTTTGGGGTATTGTGTCTCTGTACGCGATGGCGCTGGTGTCTCTTTATATGCAGGATGGATACTGTAGAGGCATGGATGAGAAATCCGGGGACAGGGTCGTTGTAATCAACTTTGACCAGTCACGTTCCATTCCAATAGGCATGAAGGCAGAGACCACAGGCCGTACACGTCATACGGCGAAATGGCGGGTAATGCCCTGTGGCAGGGCCCCGTCCCGCCCCAATGTACTCAGGATAACAGAGATAGAAGCCCCATCAGGAGGCCAGTTCAATATCTGCTGGACAGACAGGCTGAAGCTCAAGGACGGCTCTGTGGAGGTAAAGGTCCGTGCCGATTCAGGCCGTATTGATCAGGGAGGCGGGCCCATGTGGCGCGTAACTGACAGGAATAATTACTATGTGGCCAGGCTCAATCCCCTTGAAGACAACTTCAGGATATACTTTGTGCACAATGGCCGCAGGGTAATGATTGCCACTGCTGACGTAAACGGCATCAGGAGAGGGCAGTGGTTCAGTATCAGGGTAGATTTCAGGGGCAGCAGGATTACCGGCTTTGTCAATGGCCGAAAACTGATAGACATTCACGACTACACCCTTGGCAAGACCGGTGGCATTGGTCTGTGGACAAAGGCTGACGCAGCATCTTCATTTGATGATCTTGTGGTCAGGATGGATGATTGAGGAGGTGGGACATGAAAGCAAGGTACCTGTTGTTACTTTTGCTGTGTGCAACAACCGTTGTTTGCCTCTCTTCCTGCTGGAAAGGCGGTGATACCAGGCAGGTGGTAGTATACACCTCGGTGGATGACATCTTTGCAAGACCAGTGGCCAACAGCTTCCAGGAGCTTACCGGGATAAGGGTGGCGCTGGTAACAGATACCGAGGAGACCAAGAGCACAGGCCTTGTGAACAGGCTGATAGCAGAGAAACTACGGCCGGTTGCAGACGTGTTCTGGAGCGGTGATCCGGTGAGGGCTGCCATACTGAAGCAAAAGGGTGTATCTGCACCCTACAGGTCTCCTGCTGCCAAGGGGCTTCCCATGCAGTTTTCTGATCCTGACGGGTACTGGACCGCATTCTCCACCCGTGTCAGGGTGATAATATACAACAGGGACATGATCTCTCTTGCAGAACGCCCCACCTCCATATTCGATCTCAATGACCCGCGTTACAGCGGCAAGGCCTGTATTGCAAATCCCATGTTCGGCACCACCTCCATGCATGCAGCCGCACTGTTTCAGGTACTCGGAGAACAGGGCGCAATGCAGTTTTTTAATGATTTTTCAAGGAATGGGGGCAGGATACTGGGATCCAACGGTGATGTGAAGGACCGGGTGGCAGCCGGCCAGTGTGCTCTTGGGCTCACAGATACGGATGATGTTAATGTGGCACTCTCTGAGGGACTGCACGTGGGTTTCGTGTTTCCGGATCAGCAGGGCATGGGTGCGCTGCTGATACCCAACTGTGCAGTGCTTATAAAGGGTGCACCCCACCGTACCGAGGCCGAAAAGTTCATAGACTTCCTGCTCAGTTCATCAACCGAGAAGGTGCTGGCAAAGAGTATGGCAGCACAGATTCCTCTCAGACCAGGCATCAAGGGGCCGGCCATCTTTCCCCCCCTTAATGAGATAAAGACCATGAAGGTGGATTATTCCAGGCTGGCAGTGACCCTTGAACAGATAATGAAGGGGTTTTTGAAGGAGTGGGTTGACAGTAATTCATGACCCTCTCCCCTCTGCTCCTTGAACGGTCAGGGTGGTGGCGCACTGCAGGGCTTGTGACAGTTGGAATACTTGCCCTTGCGCCTGCGCTGCCTCTGCTGTCTGTTGCCCCTGAGGCATCAGGACGGTTTTTGTCTCAGGACCCGGGGGGGTTCCTGTTCCTGCTGGCAGAGAGTATGGGGCTTAGTATTGCAGGTGCAGGTCTGGCCCTTGTATTTGGGCTTTTTATCGGGGTAACGCACTTTCTTTACAGCTTTCGGTGCGCTGCATTCTTCCGTTTTGTATTTATAGTACCGGTAATGGTACCTCCGCTCCTCTGGGCAGTGGGACTCAGGAACCTGCCTCTCATGATGATACCAGGCAGGGTTGGCGTGGTATTCATTACCGTGATGGTGACCCTGCCACTTGTGATCCTTGCAACAATCTCCTCATGTTCTGTGCTGAATGCCGGCCAGTGTGACGCAATCAGGCTTGGAGGTGGAGAGTGGAGACTGGTCAGGCTCTCTGCACGTTACGCGTTTCCTGGTGCCCTTGTGGCAGCCTGTCTCGGGGCCTGTCTCATGCTTTCGTGTCCAGGGCCCAGCCTTGCCCTTGGGACCAAAACCGCCATATCCGAAATCTTGGTGAGTTTTTCAGCCCTCTATGATACGCCAGTTGCGGCAATGGAGAGCATATTCCTGTCTGCTGCTGTACTTCTTATTGCCCTGTCGGCCATACTGTCTGCAGGTTCAAGGCCAGCGGAGATACTTTCAGGGGCCTGGAACAAGGTGGCGTGCAGAGTCCATCCGGTAATGTCACCCGTTTCTTTCTATTCGAGCCTGCTGTGTGTCGTGATACTGGTTATAATGCCTGTGTCCGGCCTTTTGCTGCCCGCCCTTGCCATACCTGACCTGTCTGTGATAGGGGACACTC
>Ga0256914_1001789_pt1 | contig 18698 bp, 11 predicted proteins | sample HulkmetaG_FD_191571 | JGI IMG/M metagenome (GOLD analysis project Ga0256914, IMG submission 191571) | Hydrothermal chimney microbial communities from Main Endeavour vent field at the Juan de Fuca Ridge, Pacific Ocean - Hulk | ecosystem: Environmental > Aquatic > Marine > Hydrothermal vents ... | reverse complement strand
TGAATATTGGCCATCTTTCCAATCGATTTTTGATTACCACTCAGGGGGGTGGCGATTCCCGGTACATGGGTTGGTATTACGACACCTACGAAACATTGGTTACCGATCCGCAGGTTAAGGTGAACATCGAAACCTTTGCCGAATGGGAACCGATTGAAGTGGAGAAATGAAGGAGGGGGATAGGGGGATGAGGAATGTAAAATGTAAAATGTAAAATGAATGGGAGTTAAGGGGTGTAAGGAGAGGAGAAGGAATATAGGGGGAATAGGGGTTATAGGGGATATAAAGGATTTAGAGGGAAAGGGGGAGTGGAGGGGCTTTGGGAAACGTTTGAACCGGGTGTTGGTATGATGTACGGATTGACCGGGTAAGCAGACATTTTCGGAGATCCTGAGTCATGATATTTAAGTTAGGAAATCTGTGACGATGATCGTATATTAATGGGCTAAATATAATTTATCAGGAGGAATCAATTTATGCGAAGAATTATTTCGGTTTTGTTAATCAGTGTAGTGTGGACGCTGGGGCTTCTGGCACAGCAGCAAGAGCAAAATCCCCAGGAAATGAATATGGAAGATATGGCCAAAGCCATGCAACAACTCAGCGAAGCGATGCAAAAAGCCTCGCCGGTGGAACCGGTGAATTTCCGTACGTTGAAAGCGCTGCTCCCCAAGGAGTTACCTGGAATGAAACGGTCCTCAGCAGAGGGTTCGAAAACCAGCGCCATGGGTGTAAAGGTCTCACAGGCGGAAGCAACCTATTCCGGCAAGGACGGAGCAACCATTCATATCCAGATTATGGATATGGGAAGCATGAAGAACATGGTCGGTATGGCTATGGCCGGTTGGGCAATGGCAGAATACGACCGGGAAACGGATACCGGTTACGAACGAACTATGGAATACAAAGGTAACAAAGCGATGGAAGAGTGGGACAATGAGTCGAAGTCTGGCAAGATAAGTGTGCTGGTGGCCAATCGTTTTGTAGTAGAAGTAGAAGGGGATGGTGTGGATATGAAAACCATCAAAGCTGCGCTGGATAAAATTGATCTGAAAAAACTGGAGAGTATGAAGGACGAAGGAGTGGGGAAGAGTAAATAAGCACAGATTCAGTTCTGCTAAAAATCCAACCATTTAAAAAACGTCGGGAGGTATTGCCAGCCTTCGCAGAGGCTGGACTGTTTGGCCATTTTATTTGTGCCCGTGAATCCCGACGTTTTTAAATGGTGGATTGCCTCAGGACAAAAATTTACTTAGCTCGCGAACTTTATCCGTTTTCTCCCAGGTAAAATCTTTTTCTTCTCGCCCGAAATGACCAAAGGCAGCGGTCTTTTTGTAAATCGGTCTTAAAAGTTCTAAATGATTAATCATCCCTCCGGGAGTAAAGTCAAAAATTTTCCGGACGGTTCGGGTGATTTCCTCATCCGGTAGTTTGCCGGTACCAAACGTTTCCACCATCAAACTAACTGGTTCGGCGACACCAATGGCATAAGCCACCTGAATTCCACACCGCTCTGCCAATCCCGCTTTTACAATGTTTTTGGCAACATATCGGGCAAAATACGACGCCGAACGGTCCACTTTGGTGGGGTCTTTTCCGCTGAAGCAGCCCCCTCCCTGATAGTACGCACCGCCGTAAGTGTCCACCACAATTTTGCGACCGGTCAAACCCGTGTCCGCTTTGGGGCCACCGATCACAAAACGACCGGTAGGATTGATGAAATATTCCATTTTGTCGCTGCGTAAATTTTCCGGAATCACTTTGTGGATCACTTCTTCGATAATGGCTTCTTTCAGGTGTTTCATCTCCACATCCGGATCGTGGTTAGCGGAAATAACCACTTTTTCCACACTTACCGGTTTGTTATCCACATACCGCACGGTAACCTGGGATTTTCCGTCCGGCCGCAGGAAGGGTAAAATTCCTTTGCGACGGGTTTCGCTGAGACGCATGGTGAGTTTGTGCGCCAGCAAAATGGGCATGGGCATCAGCTCGGCGGTTTCGTTGGTGGCATAGCCAAACATCATACCCTGATCACCGGCACCGGCGCGATCCACGCCAATGGCAATGTCCGGGGACTGCTGGTTGATGTTGGTCAAGACCGCACAGGTTTCATAGTCGAATCCGTACTCCGGTTTGGTGTAGCCAATTTCCTTCACCATTTCACGAACCACGCCGGGAATATCCACGTAACATTCGCAGCTGATTTCACCGCCCACAAATACCAATCCGTTACTCACAAACGTTTCGCAGGCCACCCGGGCAAAGGCGTCCTTTTCGATAATGGCATCCAGAATGGCATCGGAAATCTGATCGGCAATCTTATCCGGATGCCCCTCGGTGACCGATTCGGAAGAAAACAGATATGTGCTCATGGTGTCTCCATTTATTTCATTTCTTTATCAAAACCAGGGCGTTTCGTTTAACGAACGCTCTCCACAATCTTATTTGCTCTCCTGACTATAATCGCCTATGTTCAACTGTTCCCATTTGCGTTCCACCCGGCTGTGATCACCTAAAATCGAATATTCCAGCACAGCGCCTGCCACATAGCAATGTTTCATGAGGATGGAATCCCGGATTCGCGAATCACGAATTTCGCTCCCTTCCCAAACCGTCACGTTAGGGCCTATTACAGCATTTTCCACTTTCGCATCGGGATGAATGTACACCGGAGGAATAATCACCGTGTTGGGATAGGCGTAGCTGGCCCGGTAAAAATCTCGCCGGAGCAGGATACCGTTGGTCTCCAGCAGGGTTTCCGGTTTACCGCAGTCGTACCAGCCTTCCACCGGAAAGGTGGAAAGCTTTTCGCCGTGTTCAATCATCAATTGCAGGGCATCGGTTAGTTGAAATTCATTATTGGTTCGGATGTTCTTCTGGATGAGCTCTTCCAATGCGGATTTTAAGCGCGCACCGCTGCGGAAGAAGTAAAGACCGACCAGGGCCAGGTCCGAAACGAATTCCTTTGGTTTTTCCACCAGTCGGGTGATGAAACCGTTTTCATCCAGTACAGCCACCCCAAACCGGCGTGGGTCGGCAACTTTTTTTACTCCAAGCGTGCTGTAGGGACTCTCCAGCACCGGTTTTAAATCCACATCGTAAATTGTATCGCCTAAAACGATGATGAGTGGCTCGTCCTGTAAATAATCCCCTGCGGTGTAAATGGCATGTCCCAATCCCAGGAATTCGGTTTGAGGTATAAACCGTGAGGGAACCTGATACTGGGTACGAATGAACTCCTGTACCTGTTCACCCAGATGACCGACGACAAAAATCAGTTCATCCACCCCGTCGTCAATCAGTTTTTCCACAATGTGGGCAATCATGGGTTTGTCGGCAACGGGCAACAGTACTTTAGGATGAGTCAGAGTGTGCGGGCGCATGCGAGTTCCGAATCCTGCTACTGGAATAATGGCTTTCATCGTATCTGTTTCCTCCCGTTATTCAATCTGGCTTAACTGTTCTTTCAGGTAGTTGATGTTATCGATGACCAGCGGGTCTTTACCGTACATGCTGGCCAGGTAGTAGCTAACCCAGTCCCCGATATCAATCAGCGAAAACATTCGTGCAAGCCTGCTTTCGCCCTCGCTAAAGATTTCAAAGATCGGTACGTCAATTTTGCGCAGAATGTCGCGGGTAATCTTTACCCGGGTGAGATTCCGGGATAATTCCCGATTGTTGCGTAGAAAAACCACACAGAGATTTTGCAGAATTTTCCGTGGTGCTTCCCATCCCATGATTTCGTTGTGGTTCAACTCAGGTAAATTGTTGTGGAAGGCCAGCGTTTTGGCGTTTTCGTTAAGCTGGGTGCACCAGCGAAAGCCCACCGCATACAGGTCTTCGCAGGCGGAGTAGATGAGCGGAATCCGGTTAAACAACTTTTGAGCAATATGATTGGGCAAGTTCTGACCGTGAGTTTCCTCGGGATGGAAACGGTGGTTCATGTTCTCCAGAATTTCCACTGTTTCGCGGATTTCCGATTCTTTATTCGAAATAAGTTTGAGCTGTTCAAACAGGTGTAAAATGGAGAAAAACATATAGCCCAGTGCCTGGCGGGGCGGATATCCTTCCGGAATGCGGATATGGGGCAGGTTCTCCGAGTGGGCGAATTCCATCAATTTTCCCCCGGAGGAAATCAGTACCATGGAAGCACCGCGTTTCTGCGCCTCCTGTACGCCGTGGAGGGTTTCCTCCGTGTTGCCGGAATAGCTGCATCCGATTACCAGAGAATGTGGACCCACATAAGCGGGTAAACTGTAATTGCGGTTCACTAAAATGGGGATTGGCAGTTCGTCTCGCAAGTAGCCGGAGAGCAAATCGCCAGCAATGGCTGAACCACCCATTCCTAAAATGACAATGGAATGATATTCCGTTTGTAACGGAGTCAGGTCAATGTCCCGTAAAAGATCGGGGGCTTCGGTAATCTGCCGGGGCAGCGCTTGAAGAAATCTCATGAAATTAGAGGGATCGTAAATTTGCATGGTTCTCCCCTATATGATTTTGAATGAACGATTGAAAATATTTGTTGAAAATAGCGGTAGGACACGGTAGAACAATCGCCGCAATTTCCATCAACTGTTTTCTATTCCGGTTTCTTAAGTTCTGTGGATACGGAAAAATGTTTGGCATAGAAGTTTTCGCACAGTTTTTGAACATCCTCTGCCTTCACCAGTGTTAATGCCTGTTGAGCCAGTTGTTCACACTCCTTTAAGGACACGTTGCGGATGATTTGTTTGATTTCCGGAATGACCGAATGCACGGCGCTGAAGCGGTCCAGTCCCAGTCCTAAAAGCAGTGGTGTGGCAACCGGGTCACCGGCCATTTCGCCGCACATGCTCACGGGAATGTTCTGTTCTTTCCCCACGTCGATAACGTGTTTAATTAATTGAATCACCGCGGGATGGAAATGATTATACAGATGAGAAATCTTTTCATTCGCACGATCCACCGCCAGGGTGTACTGAATCAAATCATTGGTTCCGATGCTGAAAAAGTCCACTTTCCGGGCAAAGTGTTCCGCCAGCAGTGCCGCAGAAGGAATTTCCACCATAATGCCAATTTCGATGTCGGGATTAAAGGATTGGTTCTCCGCTTTCAGTGCTTGCTGGGCTTCCTGAAAAACATCCTGAAATTGCTCAATCTCCTCCAGCGAGCTGACCATGGGCAGGAGAATTTTCAGGTTGCCGAACTGGTTGGCGCGCAGGATGGCTTTGAGCTGGGGAAGAAAAATTTCTTTGTGATCCAGGCAGAAACGGATAGCGCGCCAGCCTAAAAAGGGGTTTCGTTCCGGTATGGTCACAAAATCCGGCATGATTTTGTCTCCACCCACATCCAGGGTGCGAATTACCACGCTGTGTTCCTTAAATGCCCGGGCAATTTCCAGATAATTCCGAAACTGTTGTTCCTCGCTGGGAAGGCCGTTCCCGCCCATAAACAACCCTTCGGTGCGGTACAGGCCAATTCCTTCCGCACCGGATTGGCGAATGGCTTCCAATTCCTCGATAAATTCGATGTTGGCGTACACCTTAACCTTGTGCCCGTCCTTAGTACGGGCTGGTAATGAGGCTTCTTTCAACAGCGATTTTTCGATGAGGATGAATTTCTTCTGCTTTTGCTCATACTCCTGTTTGGTCTCCGGAGTGGGGTGAATAATGACCACACCCTGACTGCCGTCCACAATTAATTCGTCTCCGGGGGAGACCAATGTGGTAACGATTTCAGTTCCTACAACCGCAGGAACACCCAGCGAGCGAGCAATGATGGCGGTGTGAGAGTTCTTTCCACCAAAATTGGTGCAGAATCCCAGAATGGAATGGTGATGCAGACGGATGGTGTCCGCCGGACTGAGATTATCTGTAACGATAATGGATTTGTCTTTCAGAATAACGTTCAGTTTTTTCCCCAGCAGATGACGCAGAATCAAACGTTTCAGATTCTGAATGTCCAGTGCCCGATCCCGAAAGTATTCGTTGGGCAAATTCTGGAACACGCCCATTTTTTTTCGGAAAACTTTGTACGTGGCATAAGGTGCATCGTACAGTTCATCCTGAATCAGTTGTTCCACTTCTTTCAGGAAGATGTCGTCATTTAAAATGTCGATCTGAGTTTGAAGAATTTCCTGATATTCCTGAGAGAGCTGATCGGGCGATTCGTTTTTAATTTTGGACAGATAGTTCTGGCTGGCGCGAATAGCTTCCCGAAAACGCTTGATTTCGGTGGGCACCCGTTTGCGGGAAATCAATCGAATTTCCGGTGTATAGCTGGGTTCCGCATACAAAAATGCAGGTCCAATGGCAATTCCCGGAGATGCAGGAATGCCTCGAACGATTAGTTCTTTCTTTTTTTCGGGTGCTGTTTTCTTTTTTTTCATTCCATGCAGAGAAATTATTCTGGTTATCGAAAATAGAAAATTTTACCAGGTATATCAAACGATTTTTTTTCAATTCCCGCTACTTTGCTCCCCGGGTGTACCCTCCAGATTGGCGAGGTTAAGATGCTATTCGAATAAGAAGTTTTTCTCAATGGTTGCATCCTATTTTGGCAGGATATCTCTCCAAATTTCCGAAAGGTGGTTGTAAAATATTTTCCCAGGAAAAATCGTTCGGGAGTCTCAATCGAGAAAGCTTATTTCAAGTTTTTTTAAAGAAAAAGACTGTTAGCTTACGAAATGTCGAGTCTTTAGGCCTCCCTTTCCCCGGGTGATGACCCCGGGAGGGAAGGTGGCAAGGAGTTTGCAATTTTCCCCCCAGAAACAATATTAGGAGGATAGTTTTGAAAAGGATTTTCGCAACTCTGGGCTTAGTCATCCTGATTCCGTTTTCACTGATTTTTTCCCAGACCGATTCGCTGAATATTTACTGGAACGCCAACTCCGAGAGCGATATGTTTCAGTACAAACTTTATCGGGCGGAAGGCGGTTCGGGCAATTTTCAGCTGATTCAAAGCATTCCGCATCCTATTACTCATGCCGTGGATCGGGACAATATTCATCCGGGGCAGTTATATTCGTATAAATTGGCTGCCATGGATTCTTCGGGAAATTTGTCCCCGCTGACCGATGCCGTTTCGGTGGGAATTCCCCGGGTGATTCTGTCGATATCGGAAATTCCCTCCGAACAAACCACCTCCATTCCATTGACTGATGTGGCAGAAGATCCGGATCACCCGGTATCCGATTTACAGATTACCGTAAGCAATGCGAATCATCTTTCTGTTTCGGTGAGCGGAGGAAATCTGGAAATTACTCCGAATCCGATCAATTACTCCGGTCCCGCCGAATTGACTGTGCGAGCGGAAGATCCCACGGGATTCTGGGACAAAAAAGTGATTTCGCTAACCGTGGTGAGTAATGTGCAGTATGTGTTCACCGTTTCCGTTCCGGCTATTTCGTTTCCGGAAGATTCCCAGTTCGAGTTATGGCTGGATACCTGCGTTACGGTCTCACCTTACACTCCGGCCGATTTAACCTGGGAGATTCTGGGACTGAATCATCTGCAGGCGAATTATCAGGCCAGTACACGAAAAGTAACTTTTACCACCAATGCCACAAACTGGTTTGGCCAGGATACCATCGTGTTTCAGGCAACGGATCCCGATCAGAATACCCAGACGGATCAGGTGGTGGTTACGGTTACCCCGGTGAACGATCCACCGCAAATTTCGTTGAGTAATATTTTTACCAGTGCGGTGAGTTCGAACGTGTTCGATCTGAAACCGTACGCCAGCGATCCGGATAACCAACCCCTGGAATTAACCTGGCAGTTTGTGGGATATTCTCACTTTCAGTTTCAGTGGGAGAACGAAGCACAAAAGATTGTGAAAATTATCAGCCTGGATAATACCACCAGCGAGGACGGAAAATTCATTGTAACCGATCCGGCTGGTGCTTCGGATACCAGCATTGTGACCATTCACTATAATCCCAGTCAAAATAATTCCCCACCTGTGCTCAATTTTCCCATCAGTATGGATGTCGCTGAGGACAGCTTCCGGATTGTCCAGTTGGGAAATTATGTAGTGGATTCCACCAACACCCTGAACGAGCTGGTCTGGGACATTCAACCCGGGGAACATCTGCATACTGAGTTCAACCCGCAGCAGGTAACCCTTAAAGTGTGGGCAGACCCGAATTGGTGGGGAGAATCGGAAGTCCGGATACGGGTGCAGGACCCCGGCGGATTGTCTGCCGGAGCCAATCTCCGTTTCAAAGTAAATGCGCGTGTGGACCTGGCCGGAATTGAATTTGTGCCGATGGAAGATGGCCGAATGAACGTGCGCATACAGACGGATATTCCCTCCCGGGTGGAAATGACTTATTGGTACGATCCTTCCCGGCTGTTTACCTATCGTTCCCAGGGATTCGCCAAAATACACGATTTTTATTTGACCGATCTCTCCGCAGATACCACCTATTCCTATTCGCTCACTCTGGTTGATACCTCCGGTTATCAGACCACCGTGGCGGATTCCGTATTTCGCTATCAGGAACCGGACAATGTGGAAGCAGATAACAGGGATATTATTGTATATCCCAATCCTTTCCGGTTGTCTCGTGGTCATGAATTTGTATATTTTTCGAATTTACCTGCGGAAACGGAGAAGATTGTTATTTACACCATTGCCGGGGAAAAGGTTAACGAGATTTCATTGAATAACACACAACTTCGCCGCATGCAGTGGAAACCTATGAATTCCTTGGACCAGCAACTGGCCAGTGGTTTGTATGTGTACATTATCAAAAACAGGGAAGGGAAGAAGTTAAAAACAGGAAAGTTAGCGGTGATTCGTTAAAGTAATAAAGGGATGCCCGCCGTTTTTTAAACATTTTCATGAACTATTCGGGGGTAGCGACCGAAAGCTATCCCCGTTTTTATTTGCGGTTCTTTGCCCGGCGGCACTCCGAATATGCCGAATCGGGGGGGAACTATTTGCGCACCCGGAGCATGGTAATAATCCCCCCTGCACCAAATACGATGTTTCCAATCCACGCCGCCAGCCAGGGAGGCAAATCCCCTTTATGACCCAGCACCTGTCCGGTTCTTAGAAAGAGAAAATAGATGAAGCTGATTAGAAGAGCCAGGGCAAATCCCAGTGCCGGACCGCTGCGACGTTTTCGGGCTGCCAGCGGGGCGCCAAACAATACGATGATGAAATTAGCCAGTGGATAGGAAATCTTCATGTAAAGGTCCACCAACCAGCGGCGGGCGTCGGCACCCAATTCCAGCATTTTATCCACAAATCGGTTGAGTTCGGCATAGTTCATCTCTTCCGGTTGAATCTCCAGGTCTATCAGGTCTTCGGGGGTGATGCGCGAATCCGCATATTTCAGGGAATCGTGATGGATGACCTGCTCGGCAGTGTCCTGTAAAATCCGTTCGGTGACGTTGTGCAGCATCCACATTTCCTGTGCGGGATTCCAGACCATATACCGGCAATCCAGCCGACGGGTGATTTTGTCCCCCTCAATCCACAAAATATTCACGTTGTGGGCTCGCTTTTTGGCCACTTCATAAAACTGAATATACAACTGCCGGTGACCGGTATCCTGAATGGCCAGCTGACTGCGGGCAGAACGGACCTTACGCGCTTCTTTCTTAATCTCATATCGATACACATCCAGACGTAACCGATTTGCTTGGGGAACAATGGTCTCACCGGCAATTCCGGAAATAATGCTGATAAGAAAAGCCAGCACCAGGATGGGAAATAGAATGCGGTAGAGACTCACCCCGGATGTTTGAATCGCTGTGATTTCGTTGTACTGAGCCATGGAACCCAGGGAAAACAGACTGCTCAGAAGCATGGAAATGGGTAGAGTGAGGATTATGATGAAAGGGATGTAATAAAAATAATATTTGACTACCTGATGGAATGTGGCTTTATAAGCCAGGAATTTATCCAGATGTTCAATCAGGTCGATCACCAGAAAAATAATAATAAAGGCGAGGATGTTGAATAACAGAATCACCAGGAATTTGCGAATGATGTAGCGGTCCAGCAATGTCATGGTTAAGCGCTTTCGTCTCCCTTAAAAAATGCTTGCAGAAATTTAGGCAGGCGTTCCCATTGAATGAAAGTGGTTTCTTTGACCACCCGGTAGGTCATAAAGATACCAAAAGAACCCACAATAATATTGGCTAACCACATAGCCAGGAACGGGGAGAGCAATTGTCGGTCTGCTAATTCCTCCCCTCCGATTAAGAAAACCCAGTAAAGTAGAAAGAAACCGATGCTGAACGTGATCCCGATGCCCAGACTCCCCTTTCGGGCCTTAATACCCAGCGGTGCGCCGATGAGCACAAACACGATGCAGGCAAAAGGGATGGAAAACTTCTTGTAGATTTCCACATCGAATTTATTGATTTGTTGTTGGTGATATTTAATGTTTTTTCGTGCGGTTTTAATTTTTTCCAGGGTAATCTGTAATTTTCGGAGTGCTTTGGAGCGAGCGACCTGCTTCTGTGTGTATGTGAGTGTATCCAGTTGATCGATCGAGATGGCTTTTGTGAGAAGGTGTTGAAGGCTATCGGGCGACAGGAAAAATTGACCCAGCGCAGCCCGAATGGTACTGTCCTCCCGGGCAATGGATCGGCGAAATTTGTTGATTTCCGCATTCATCATGGCAATATTCATCTCCCGATCGCCCCGCCAGCTATCGTTCGCTCGCTTAAACACCAGTTCCGGTGCAGGAATGTAGAAAACCGTTCGGGAAAATTTCAGGCGCCGGTATTCACTGAAATCGCCGGTACTAATTTCGTGAATCTCTCCGTTAAACAGTGTGAAAACCAGCCGTTCCTTTTCTTTGTCGAAAATAAGCCGTCCCTGTTCGGCAATGATGGTTCGTTGCACCGAGGCTTCGCTGCGGTCGAAAATGGTAATATTTCGCAATCGATCGGCTGCCTTCTCGTCGAAGTCCGGTCCCATAATATCGCTCTTCTTCAGCACCTCCTCGCCCAGACTCTTTTCTATTTCCTCCACCAGAATGCTAAATTTCCCCATGGAAATGTAAATGCCTTCTTCTAACTGCAGAGTGGGTTTTTTCCTTGAAATGCTGTAGAACAGGAGGCGAGCGCGATGGTTGTATTCCGGTAGCACTTTATCGTTAAATAAAAACATCAGCCCGGTCAGTAGAATTGCCATCAGCAACACCGGACGGATGATGTAATAAAGGCTGATTCCGGAAGTTTTCAGGATGGTGATTTCGTTGTCGGCCGAAAGGCGACCGAACGCCATCAGTGCAGCGACCAGCACAGCCATCGGTACGGCCAGAGCCAGCATCCAGGCCAGGTTGAGATATACAAATTCCAGAATAGTGCCCAGCGAGAGCCCTTTACCAAAAATTTTGCCAATGTATTGAACAATGAATTTGGTTACAAACACAAACATGATGACCGCCAGGGAAAAGAGAAACGGGCCAATATGTTCACGAATAATGTATCGAGCTAAGATAAACATTTTCATATTCCTAAATTTGTTAAATATAGCCAGATTCGGATGGTACCTCAACAAATTTAGGGAAAATTTGTTAATCATACCGACACGGAACCCCAATAAAGATTTGGAAAAATTAGCCGATATTTTAGGAACAGGGGAAACCTGGGACCAGGTTTGAAATATTCGGGTATGCGAGGTCATTTTCGAAGGGAGTCGAATATTTGAAAAAAGAAACGGGCTTACACGTGTTTTCGGGAGAAAGTGAAAATTTCTCCTGCCGGTTTTTGGGTAACCATACGGCAACGCTTTCCACCGATTTGATGAATTTTATCACCGTAACCAGGCAGTTGGCTCCTTCCACATGGTTCCAGAAAACAAATCAATCATTACCACCCGGGATGAAAAAAGAATCTGGTATTGTGCAAATTAAAATGGCGTGATTCGAGGGACATTCTTCAGGGGATGTTTGTGAACCAACCAAAATTAGGTGAGGGTTGCAGGTGGCAGGAAATGCAAAAAATCGAGTGATGGTGCATGAGAATGAGGAGAAATCATTAGAGAGCATGAAAGAACTTGAAAAGATTACCGATCTGGAATCGGCGGAAAAGGCTTTGAAAAAGGAGCGCGATTTTATCCAGACGATTCTGGATACCACCAATGCGCTGGTGGTGGTTCTGGACCTGGATGGTAGAATTATTCATTTCAATCACGCGTGTGAGAAATTAACCGGATATTCCGCAGAAGAGGCGCTGGATAAAAAGGTGTGGGATTTTTTAATTTTGCCCGAAGAAGTTGAAAAAGTAAAATCAATTTTTAGTCATCTGACCAGAGGAGATTTCCCCAATACCGCGGAAAATTACTGGGTTGGTAAAGATGGGCGGAAGCACCTGATCACCTGGTCGAATGCGGTGATGGTCAACGAAGCGGGCGAAATTGAATACGTGATTGGAACCGGTGTGGATGTGACCGAGCAGCGCATGGCGGAAAAGGAAAAAGAAAGACAACACCGGCTGTTCCGTGCTATGGCCGAGTCCATGAACATCCTGCTAACTGTATCGGATACGGACCTGGCTTTTAACCGCATTCTGGAGCGTTTAGGGAAAGCGGTGGAAGTGGACCACATCTGTGTGTTCGAAAATAGCTTTGACTATGAAAACGAAGATGTGCTGGCCAATTTGCGCTATGAATGGATGCGTCCCGGAAAAGAAATCGAATCGTTCATGGAAGTATCTCAAAATTTATCTTATCGAAGAATCGGATTGAGAGATTGGTACGAACAACTTGTTAAAGGGAATGTTGTCCGGGGGAGAATTGATGATTTTTCGCGTCGGGAACAAAGAATTCTGCGTCAGCGCAAAATTCATTCGGTGCTCATTGTACCGGTTATTTTTGATGGTTCTTTTTGGGGGAGTGTGGGATTTATCGATCATACTGGTGAGCGTGAATGGACGGAGACGGAGGAAAATGTGTTATTAATGATGGCTGCCGCGATTGGTGGTTTTGTGAAGCGGCAACTGGTGGAAGAATCGCTTCAGCGCTATGCGGATGACCTGGAAGCTACCCGGATTACTCTGGAAGAACACGCCAGCATGCTTTCCCAGACGATTCGCGAACTGGAGGTGGCCAAGCAGAAAGCCCACGAAGCCATGGAAGTGCGCAGCCAATTCCTTGCTAACATGAGCCACGAAATCCGAACGCCTCTGAATGGCATTATCGGCATGGCAGAATTGCTTTTTGATACTGAATTAACCCGGGAACAACGCGAGTTTGTTTCGATTATCAAATCCTCCGGCGATGCCCTGCTGAGTCTGATTAACGATATTCTGGACTTCTCTAAAATTGAGGCAGGTCGCCTGGAACTGGATCCCATCGATTTTAATTTGCGCGACACCATTGCGGATATTTTGAACACCCTGGCATTTCGGGCACATAACAAAGGTCTGGAAATCGCCTATCACGTGCGGCAGGATGTCCCCGATGCGATTGTGGGGGACCCCGGACGGCTACGGCAGATTATTGTGAATCTGGTAGGAAACGCACTTAAATTTACCGAAGAAGGGGAGATCGTCATCCGGGTGTACAAAGAAGAAAAACAGGGAAAACGAATAAAACTGCACTTCGAGGTAAGTGATACCGGCATCGGAATTCCACCGGAGAAACATCAGATTATCTTCGAAGCATTTCGCCAGGCGGACGGTTCCACCACCCGGAAATATGGTGGAACCGGTCTGGGATTAGCGATTTGCCAGCAGCTTGTGGATATCATGGGAGGGCGCATCTGGGTGGAAAGCCCCACCAATTTCCGGAAAAACTATGGCGGACCGGGAACCACTTTTCATTTTACCGCCTGGTTCGATGTTCAGCAAAATCCCAAACCGGCAATTCCCGATTACAATCCCGAAATGTTAAAAGGATTAAACGTCCTGGTGGTGGACGATAACCAGACCAATCGGATGATTTTCCGCGAGATCCTGGAAGGTTGGGGAATGCATGCCTTTTTGGCTCAGAATGGACAGGAAGCTTTAGAAATTCTCAATCGCAATAAAGATGAAACGTCGCCATTTCATCTTATTATTACCGATATGCAAATGCCCGGTATGAATGGGTTTGATCTGGCCGAACGAATTCGTCAGCAGGAGCGGTTCCGGAAAATTCCCATCTTGCTGCTCACCTCATCCGGTCAGCGGGGCGATGCTGCCCGCTGCCGCCAGATCGGGATTAACGGTTATCTGACCAAACCCACCCGGCAAAATGAATTGTACCAGACTATTCTGGCCGTTCTGGGGAATAACAACAATTCCACCACAGTTTCCCTGGTTACCCGACACACTCTGCGCGCAAATCGTGTGCAACTTAAAGTACTGCTGGCAGAGGATAATCCGGTCAATCAAAAAGTGTCTGCTCGTCTGGTGGAACGATTAGGACATCGAGTAACTGTGGCAGAAAACGGTCAGGTCGCGCTGGAATTGTGGAAAAATTCCCTGCAAACCGAGCCATTCGATGTTATTTTAATGGATGTGCAAATGCCAGTAATGGATGGATTTAAAGCCACCCGGGAAATCCGCATGATGGAAAAAGAATTAAACATTCATACTCCCATCGTGGCATTAACGGCGCATTCCGGTGATGCTGAACGAAAACGGTGTTTAAATGCAGGAATGGATGAATATCTTTCCAAACCATTCCGCTATGAACAACTATTTGATATCTTCGAAAAATTATTCCCCGCCAAACAACACCCGGCACCTCAAAAATCCCCCAATAACCAGCATGCCGGTTCATCCAATCCGGAAGTAATTCATCGTAAAGAACTGGAAGATAGAATGGAAGGCGACTGGGAACTGTTGTCCGAAATTGGTGAAATATTTTTTGAATCCCATCAGGAAATGTTAAACGACCTGGAAAAGGCAATTCAAAGTGGGAACGCTCAAGAGATTGAACGTGAAGCCCACGGATTAAAAGGGGTTCTGGGAAATTTTTCGGCAAAAAAAGCTTATCAAACCGCTTATCGGTTAGAAAAGCTGGGGCGAGAGGGAAAAATAAAAGAGGCAGCACAGTTGTATGAACAGTTGAAACAAGAAGTGGGAGAGGTGGTGAAACGGTTAAAGGAAATGTTGCAGGAGGTTCATGAATGAAGATCCTGATTGCGGAAGATGATGCTATTTCACGAAAATTGCTTCAGCGTCGCCTGGAGAAATGGGGACACGAAGTGGTAGAAGCCAGAAACGGAGCGGAAGCCTGGAGTATTTTTGAACAAGAAGCATTCGATATGGTGATTAGCGATTGGATGATGCCCCAGATGGATGGGATTGACTTGATTCGTCGAATCCGGGCTAAAAAAAATAACAATTATGTTTATACGATTATACTGACTGCAAAAAGCCTGAAAGAAGACTTGATTGCCGGGATGGAAGCGGGTGCAGATGACTTCCTGACCAAACCGTTCGATGCCGACGAACTGAAGATGCGTCTGCGGGCGGGTGAGCGAATCATTGAATTGCAGAAAAGTTTAAAAGAGAAGAACCGGGTGCTGGAAAATATCAATGCACGGATTCAGCATGATCTGAAAATGGCAGCAGAAATCCAGAAGTCGCTGCTTCCGACTCGTGCACCGCGTTTGCAAAATGTGCAAATTGAATGGTTCTTTCAGCCATGTGATGAATTGGCCGGAGATATTTTTAATGTGTTTAGGCTGGATGAAAAGCATTTGGGAATGTACGTGCTGGATGTGAGTGGGCATGGTGTGGCGGCTGCTTTGCGATCGGTTACGCTGAGTTATTTATTATCCCCCTCCCACATGCAAGCGGGGTTGGGGTTGGATTTCCCCAACGGCACTGACGAATCCGCTATGTTCTCACCAGCTCAGGTGGTGAATCATCTGAATCAACAATTCCCACTGGAGTTAAATACGGGCCAATTTTTTACCATTTTATACGGTATCCTGAATATCCCTGAAAAAACCTTCCGTTATGTTTCTGCCGGACATCCGGAAATTATTCTATTAAATGGTGACGGAATAGCTGAAGTAATCGAAAATGCGGCTTTGCCAGTAGGAATTCTCGAAGATTACCGTTATCAGGAAAATACTCTTCAATTACATTCAGGAAATCGAATGGTGCTCTACTCGGATGGACTGGTGGAGGCAAAGAATGCCGGAATGGAAGAATTTGGTAAAGAGCGATTGCAACGTATTATGGAAGAATGGCGCCATCGTCCCTTAAAAGAAGCCATTCAGGCACTGACGGACGAATTAAGGCGCTGGAAAAACGGCGAGCATTTTGAAGATGATGTAACTATCCTGGCGCTGGAAATAGAGTAAACGGAATCTCGTGTTTTTCTGAAGAATAGATGATATCTCCGCTCCCCAAAAGAAAAATGGTCCGACAACAATTGAACCAATCCCCGCTCAGACGGGGATTTTTTTTCGGGATCAGATGGTAATTATTCGGATCGAATTCCGGAGAATTTTGGCTGTCCGGTATTCGATCAAAGCTGTTTTTAGATTCTTCTGGTTTTCTTACCGGTAAAATTTGTATTTTTCGTAATTAAATAAAGAACCCATGGTAAGGAAAGGGTAAAACCGATGACCCGGGAAGCGCTGGAACAGATTCTTCGTCGAATCGACGGACGGGGATACAAAGCATACAAAGAGATTCAGGGAAGCTACCACTTTGGTTGGTTCCACCTGTATATCGACCATGTACAGGGAGATCCGTTTGCGTCTCCGTCGCGGATTCGATTGCGGGTACCCATGAAAGTTGCAGAAATTCCCCCCGAGTTATTTGCCAATCCTGTGCGCCGCATGGCGCTGGAAGATTTTCTGGTGCGGCAGGTGCGCCAGCATATTTCCGGGACCATCCAGGAAATTCGTGGCTCCGGGAAAAGTGGTGTGGTGCGCATCGATGCTGGGGGACAGGAAGTGCTGGAGCGCACCGCACTAAAGGTAACCCCGGAATGGCTGGAAGCACGCATGGAGGTGGGACTCCCCGCTGCCGGTCGCACCGTACTGGGGCATCAGGCCCGACGATTGTTGTGCGAGCAACTCCCCAAACTGGTAGAAAAATCGTTGCTGTGGAAAAATGTGCCCCATTCCCGGGCGCACGATTTTGTGGATTGTGTGGAAAATCAGGAATATCTGCGCAATCAGCTTATGGAGCGGGGATTGGTGGCGTTTGTGGCAGATGGTGCTATTTTGCCCCGCGAGAGCGGCATCAGCCAGCGTCCCATGCCTGCCGATATGGCTGTATTGTTTCAATCGCCGGAATCCCTGCGGGTGAGCTTGCCTCTTAAAAATCCCCTGGAACCTTATGGGGAACAAGTCCGGGGAATGGGGATTCCCGCTGGCATCACGTTAATTGTAGGCGGTGGCTACCATGGCAAATCCACTTTGCTGGAAGCGCTGGAGCGTGGAGTATATCCACACATCCCCGGCGACGGAAGGGAGTGTGTGGTGACCGATCCTACAGCGGTAAAAATTCGAGCTGAGGACGGACGGCGGGTAGCTCTGGTAAATTTGCAACCGTTTATCCATTACCTGCCCCGCGGGGGCGATGTGGTACGGTTTACCAGCGACGACGCCAGCGGAAGTACCAGTCAGGCAGCCAACATTCTGGAAGCACTGGAAGTTGGAGCCAAATTGCTGCTGATCGATGAGGATACTTCCGCCACCAATTTCATGATTCGCGATGCGCGCATGCAGGCATTGGTGCATAAATCTGATGAACCAATTACCCCATTTATTGATCGGGTGCGGGAATTGTACGAACAGTTTGGTGTGTCCACCATTCTGGTAATGGGCGGAAGCGGTGACTACTTCGATGTGGCAGATACGGTAATAATGATGAAGGAATACCTGCCTCTGGAAGTGACCGAACAAGCCCGGCGAATTAGCCGTGAACTGGTTACCCATCGCCAGCGTGAAACTCCCGAACCGTTTCGCCAGATCACTCACCGCATTCCCATAGCCCGAAGTTTTGATCCCTCCCGCGGTAAGCGAGAGGTTAAAATTGAAGCAAAAGGATTAGAGACTTTACTTTTTGGAACATCACCCATTGACCTTCGGTATGTAGAGCAACTGGTGGATATCAGTCAGACTCGCGCAGTGGGATATGCCATCCATCTGGCCACGCAACAATGGATGGATGGGCGGCGCACCATGGCAGAAATACTGGATGAGCTGGAGCAGTTCCTCCAGACCCGCGGACTGGATGCCCTGGACCCTTTCCGACGCGGAGAACGGCATCCGGGCAACTTTGCCCGACCGCGCCGCTTTGAAATTGCCGCCGCTATGAATCGTCTTCGCACACTGAGAGTGATTCAAAAAGAAGAATAAATGATTACCACCCGGGTTGCAACCTGCGGGGGAATTGCGAAGGTGTATCGGGCATAAATTCCCGGTTCAATGGTGAATGGAAAAACATGCAAACAATGGTAAAATAAGCGAAGAAATCCTGGAATTCTTCACAATTTCGAATGGAACAATCAACTTAAAATGTTTCATTTTATCAATGGGCTTTGCAGGCTGATGAGAGTCACGAGCTCTGGTCAATCGTTTTCGTGCTGATTTATTCACGATTATAAATAGGGGATGGATATGGAAACCATGCGAGTTGCAACTGTTCAGATCAGATGTAAGTTGGGTGATGTCACCTATAACATCCAAAAGATGGCGGAATGGACGCGTCGAGCGAAAGATCAGGGTGCAGAGGTGGTATTATTTCCGGAAATGGTTACCACCGGTTACGACATGTCCGTTATTGCCC
>Ga0256914_1001788_pt1 | contig 18718 bp, 22 predicted proteins | sample HulkmetaG_FD_191571 | JGI IMG/M metagenome (GOLD analysis project Ga0256914, IMG submission 191571) | Hydrothermal chimney microbial communities from Main Endeavour vent field at the Juan de Fuca Ridge, Pacific Ocean - Hulk | ecosystem: Environmental > Aquatic > Marine > Hydrothermal vents ... | reverse complement strand
ACGAATGCCCTGCGCTACCGCTTGCGCCAGGCCAGCATCCTTCGCCATCATTTCCTCCCTCGTGTCAGGAATTGAATCAGCTCATCATTCCCATCATCATCCTTCACGCCGAGCCTGGATCTGCTCATAGGCGTCAGCCCCAGCTCCTTCCCTAGACTATTATACACATTCGCCGAATCACGCCACACCTGGTGAGCCGGGTGCTTCCGGGTCACGTTATTCTCATCCTGCCGAAACAGCCCCTCCTCCTGAATCTTATCATATGCCGCCTGCGCCATCCCCCACGCCTGGGCCAGCATCACCAGCCGTCCATAATCTGCATCCCTATCCACCACCCCCATCTCCACCAGACGCGGCACAACACGCCGCCACCATCTGCCAGCATGTTCGCTCAACCCCTTCGGCGTCCTCGGTGATCTAGTCATTCTGCCTCCTCATCTCCGCCACAGGAGAATAGCAAAAAATCAAATTTCGCGAGAAGAGAGCCTCCCCGGCGGTCTCCCAAAATATCTTTGTAGAGATTTTCATCCCCCCTCCCTCAGGAATTTTAACACATCCTGGACAGATGTCGGTCCTGACCATGTCACTGTTAATTTTCCCGTTTGTTCCAATCTCGTTTTGCGGCTGTGGCAAGCATGACATAATGCTTGCAAATTATCATCTCGATCTGGACCACCGAATCGTCTCGCTATGATATGATCCACATCAGTCGCGGCGATTAGATGATCCTGAATACCAAACGGATTCTCACAGATCGGATGACGACTGAGGTATGACAATCTCAATCTGCGCCAACGTCTGCCATAGCCGCGCCTGGCGGCAGATGGCCTATCATCTGTCGCTCGCACACCCGCACCATGACGTCTAACCGGTCTGTTTGGCATCATATCTCACTCGTACGAAACAGCCGTATATTTGCTGTTTTTTCGTCCCCTTGATAGGACTTCCCCCCTAGTCCGTATGGTCGGAGGTTCAAGTCCTCTCGTATTGAGACGCTCACAGGCTGAGAGCCTTTTATCTTTGCTCACAATAGTTTATCCTCCAGAATTTTAATCAGCAAATCAATTTTATCATCATCATTTCTAATGTTTTCCAGGCCCGCAATGTGACCAGCCACATCAGTATCATCCAGCACAGCATAGATGCCATCAGTGATTCCGATATTGGCATGGCCAAGATTCTGGCTGATGGCTTTCAAATCCGCCATCGTCCGCGCCCGTTTGAGCGCATAGACTGCATGCCCGTGGCGGAATTTATGCGGACTCAATGGGGCCAGGCCCGCGAGCCGAAACAATCCCGCAATCCGCCGCCGAAGTAAGCTGTCTCGATATTTGCCCGGAGCCGTTGAGGTCAGGCGTATGACGCCATTATGGCTATGCAGCACCGTCCACCACATTGCCTCCGGCGCCAGCTCCCGGCGCACCACTGCATCCCAGGCCCGCACCACCTCTAGTAGGTCATCAATCGACAATAATGAGGTAGCAATCGCTTTTTTCCCCTTCGTTTCCACACCCATTTCAGGATATTGCAACACCATTAGGTGCTCCATATCCACCGCCCGGATGGGCAGCGTCACAAACGCCCGGGCCCGCATCCCACTCAAAAACAACATCGCCGCGGCCGCCTGCTCCCGCTGCGTCGCCAATGTGTGGGGGGGGATGGCCAGCAACTGCCGGATCATCTCTACCGTCACCACCCGCCGCTCCTGCCGCGGGCGCATCATCGCACGCACTGGCCGCAGCGTATCCACCCACTCCCCGGTCAGCGACTGATAGCGCCGGGGCCAACGCCGCCGCAACCAGGCGACAAACGACCGCACGTCCAGGCAAATGCGGCGCTGGCCCACATCAGCCAGATGATACTCATCGTCCAGCCAGCGCGGGAAAACGGGCCGGATGTCGGGAGCTGTCTCCAGGGGACGGTCAGCCGACCATAGCAGCAGGTAATGCAATCGCTGCCGCTTGCGACTGACCGTCTCATCCGATCGCAGCATCACCTCCCGCTGATAGCGGAGATACGCTTTCACGACCAGATAGTTGGAGCGGTTAATCATGCTGCATCATCTCCGGCATTTCATTCCAGATTTTGCCATCCGCTCCGCCCTTTTTGTCAGCACAAAAAATGTATGCCAACTAGCCTGCTCCATCACGCAGTTTTTGCACCCGTCGCTGATTTTGGTGCATCCGGTGACCGGGTTCCAGGTGACGTCAGCCCACTCTATCTTCGTCATGCCGCAACCTCCAGCCGCATCTGCGTCAGACTCTGACGCCGATGACTCACAACCGCTTCCTTTTCCGCCGCCTCCTCCGCCCAATGACGCGCCACCAGCGCATCCACTCCCACAGCCGCCACACACGCCGCACAGGCGTAAACGCCGCGGGGCGGGAACTCCTTCAGGTCGATGATCGGCAGCAGGCGATACCCGCCCGCCACCAGCTTGAACTCATGTCCGCAGAAATCGCACGTCATCGCGATATCCTCCCGTTTTTGAACGATGATTTTTGACCGATTTATGAGAAACGGCCCGCCGCCCGCGGACGGACCGGGAATTGCCAAACGACCAGCCGAATAGCGAGCGCTCATCACAGCCTCCCCTCGATGGCGTCATTCACCCAGGGCCACACATCGCCATTCTTATAGCCCCACATCCGCTCCGCAATCTCAGACTTGCTCACGCCATTACGATGCCACATCCGCATCATTGCAGCCTCGCGATGGCCCGGTCGGCGACCGGCCGGCAGAACCGGCGTCGGAACTGACGGTTCTGGCCGGTTTTGAATGGTTCTGGCGGTTTTGGAGCCGCTCAGAACTGCGCCAGAATCGCCCAGAACCGGGCGATCCGCCAGCGGGAACTGCACAACCCGCTCATAGCTCACATCAAACGCCTGGCCCGGAGCCAGGGCCTGCAAATCCACATACCTGCTCACGCCCCAATTCCTGGCGATCTGCTGACTCCCCCGGAACAGGAACACATTGTTCAGATTCCCCCGCACATGCGTATTGAACACATCCGCCAGCGCCGTCTGACTTAGCGCAATCAGACCGATGCCAGTCTTCCGGCCCATCCGGGCGATCTCCCGCAGATGGAAGACCGCATCCTTGGCCTGATCCCGCCCCAGATTCTCGAAAAGGCTGTCCGCCTCCTCTAGCACCAGATACCGGTATGGCAGCGGCTCCGGCATCCGGCTCACATGATTCACATCCGCCGCCCGCAGCGCCGCCTGCCGCTCCTGCATCACCTCATACTCCGCCTCGATCGCTCCGGCGATGTCCTCATAACCGATATAATCCGCCTGCGCATTCCAGTCCACCCCGCCCGGCTCACAGACTACCACCTCCGCCCCATAGCGCTCCTGCAACTGCTTCAGCACCGTAAACATCGCCGTGCTTTTCCCGCTGCCCGTCTGACCGATGAACAGCCAATGCGGAGCCGTCACCGGATCCACCCGCCCGATGTCGAATCCATCATCCGCGGGCGATTCCGCCACATCAGCCAATTCAGGCATCTCCACACCGGCCATCGCCTGCGGGATCGCCTCCTGCATGAACCGCCCAATCGTCGCCGCCGTCGGCTTCTGCCCGAACGCCCCCATCGTCGCCACCATACTCGCCATCAGGCGCACACTCTCCGGCGTCAGGTCCGCATACGCCTTGTCCACCTTCACGATGGGAAACTGGCCATTCGCATCCGGCCAGATATGCCGCGCATCCACCAATTTATCCCACGTCGCAGCCATCGCCCGCCCCAGCACAAACACAGCCCCCCCAATCATCATCGCCACCACACTGACAGCCCCGCCCCAGACAATAATCGTCGCCACATCTGCCAGCACACCAACAAACCGGTCAAACGCAGGCGACAGCATCACCCGCACCGTCAGCATAATGACGGGCAATCCGATGATGATTGTGATAGCAGTAAAAAATAGTGACATGAAATTTTCCATGGGTCCCCCCCATTTTGCGCTGATTAACCTCTCAGCAGAGGAATTAGTACGCCGAATGCCAGCGCCAGCCAGATGGCCGACAACACAATCGCCGCCGCCAGCACCATCCGCTTTTCCCGCTCATCCAGCTCTTCCGATGATTCCCACGCCTCAGGCGCAGGCGTCATCGTCACAGCCTCATCGCCAACATCCACAGGCAACTGCGAAACGCTGACAGCCGGGGGCATCGCCTCAGGCGCCTGCTCATCCCAGGCCGCCGCCATTCTGGCCCGCCTGGCATTCCTTGCCCTTCGAGATCGCTTAGACATCAAAAACCTCCAAATCTTCCTCATCGATCAGACCCGACGCCGCCAGACGCCGCGCCACTCGTTTCCCGACGCCCTTATACATCTCGGCGCCGCAGACCGGGCATGTCGCCCGGATCATCACAAACCGTCCATTCCGCACCAGCTCAGCCCCCGCAAGCGGGTGATGCCGTGAGGGGGACCGGGGCTCAAAACACTTCAAACAAAACAGCTCACCATCGGCAAGCTCGCACTTCGGCCCGCGGGTCGCCGTCTCCAGCCACTCCCGCACCGCAGGCCCGTGCAGCCAGATATGCCCATGCTCATCCCGCTCATGCGGCAGCCCCAGCGGAATCAGCACATCATAGACAGCCCGCTTTTGGATGCGGAGCTCCTCCGCCAGCTCGCTGGGCCTATACAGCATATCCATCAGCCGCGCCGCCCGCAGCACCGCGGCGCCCGGAACCACCCGGCGCACGCTCACATGCACCCCGCCGCGCTGCCAACTCACGCCGCCTCCTGTGCGGTCAGCACAAACGAAATCGACACATCCCGGCCCGCAATCCTGGCCAGCCGCTGCGACAACTGTCCGTTCAGCCGCCCCATCTGCGCCCGTACCAGCTCATTGGCGCAAACGACGACCATCCGGTCATTCGCCGCCTCCACCAGCTCCGTCTGCGCAAATAGACGCTCATAACGCCAGCCCGTCGCCAGCGACAGCTCATTCAGCGCCTCACGCCACCACCGCGCCGCCTCATCCTCGTCCGCCCCCAGCGACGCCACGCCATCGATGCCGTCCGCAATCTCCCGCAGCACCTCCAGCGGCATCACATCCTCGTGCACGAAAATATCAGAGCCAGACGCCTCAGCCTCATCGTACCAATCTTCCCCCGCCGTCCTGCCTGACCGCAACGCCACCACCACCAGGCCCGAGGTCACCTGCCGCCCGCGGGCATTCTCAGCCTCTAGCCATCGCCCCCACGCCCGCACATCATCCTGCGTCAGCGTTCGGCCCGCCGCCGCATAGAATTTATTGATCACGTCATTGGCCACGCCTCCGAAAATGTTCAGCTCCGCCAATACATCAAAAATAGATCCACCACCCCCCCCCTGCTCTCTCTCCTCCTGGCCAGTCGCCTGCTCCTCATTAACGAGATTCGTTTCAAGAGAGGAGGATGATGGTTCAATGATGGTTTCTCTTAGGTTAATTGATGGATCGGGTGACAAAGCGCGCATTTTTTCTGTCGCGTTTGTCACCCTAATCGCGCTGTCGTGTTTGTCACCCCCCCCTGACAAACTGTCACCGCCGATCGCTCCCGTATTGGGTGACAGATTGTCAGGGGGGGGCGTCATTTTGTCACCCCCCCTCTGGCCACTATAATCAGGTGACAGTTTGTCACCACCCTCAGAGGGCAACGCACTGGCCACCAGCCGATAATGATTCGTGCCGAACGGCCCCCTTTTCACCCGCACCAGCACCCCCAGCGACTCCAATTGGCGGCTGATCCGCTGGATGGAGCGCTCAGAATAACCGGTCTTTTTCGCCATCCGCTGCACCGATGGATAAATGTGCAGACCATCATCATCCGCATGATCCGCATACGCCAGCGCCACGAACTTCTGCCGCGACGGCAGCTCCGAATCCCAGACCAATCCCATTAATTTAACGCTCATTCCTCACGCTCCCGGCCGGATTGGGAATCCGGCGTCCCCCCTCCATCCAGAAAATCAACCAGGTCGCTGTTAATCCTCGTAGATGGAGATTCTGCGGCACGTTCCTGCGCCTGTTTTTTCACCCATCTCGCAGCATCGATAACGTCGAAGCGCAATGCAATAGAGTCGCCATGCTCAACAACATCAGCCATCCCTCGCAACCGCGACCAATCATGCACAATAAATCGCAGCGCCCCGCTGAAATTGTGCATCGCCATCTCGCGGTCCACCCGCCGGATGATCACCTCCGTCTCCGGCAGAAAACTAACGCCTATTTTCTTCGCTGTTCTCTTGCTCATACTCATATGTTCTGACGCCTTTTGTTTAAGAGAAAATGTAATCAATTGATTACAGTATAGCAGATTTTACTTACGGTGTCAACAGTTTCCGCCATCAAAACAACCAAAGGTTAACAAAAAAAATGCTCGCCCGCGCCCTCCGCCTCCCCATCACCACCATCCTCGCCGCCGCTGGCGAGATCCCCGCGCCCGACGATCTCGACGACCCCGACATCGTCGCCCTCACCCAGGCCATGGCCCAGCTTCCTCCCAGCGCCCGTCAGGCCGCCCTGGATACGATTTACGCCATGCCATTCTTGATACATTTTTCCCACACCCCCGCCCAAACCGTCCTTCTCATCGCCCCCAGCCCCCCCCCGCAAGCGGGGGGGGCTGGGGTGGCCGCAGACCATCGCCCGATGCAGCCCCAGCGCCCGGTGCGGATACGCTTGCCACCAGATGCGATAATCCACATCCACCAGCCACTCGGGCGCGGGCGTCGTATCCTGTGCCAGACAGTCAGCCACGACCACCCGCCACCAGCGCCCGCCGAAAAACAGCCGCTTGCGTTGGCCGATCTCGTTGCAATCTGCCAGGGCGATGTAGCCGTCCGCCTCTGCATCCAGCCGCTCTGGGAAGCTCGCGAACACGCCCGCCCAAGCGTTGTGTAAGGTGGCGTTGCCGATCTTGCAATGTTGCGGCGCATCGCCCGCGCTTTCGCAAGAATCGCCAATGCAAAAATAATACCTTGCATTAGTATTTATCCAAACGAACGCGCCCAGCGCTCCAGCGCCTCCACCCGCGCGGCCAGTGTATCCTCGTGCGGCGGTTCTGGCTCAGGTTCGAGCTCTGGTGCGTCGATGTATGGCAATGGCGGCGGCGTCTCGCCCCGGGCCCAGGGCCGCGGCGTGTTGGCCAACTGCGCCCCGTGCTCTGCCAGCGTCCACCGCAGCGCCGGACGCACATCGAACGTGTTCCATTCACGCGAACCAACGTCATACGTAAACGGCTGCACGCTGTGAATCCGGCTGTCCGCCGCCATCCACGATTCGTATTGCGTCAATTGCTGCCAGTATTGTTCGGCGTTAAGACCGCCACGTATCCATCCGCCGACCTGATCTGGCCGCACGTGCCGATCCATGCCACACTCGCCGATGATAATCGGCACGGCCCATGGACAGGCCAACGATCGGCCTGTCCACCAGCCCCACATCTCCCCTGGCCCTGGTGCATCCCAGTATTCATGCAGCATCAAAATGTGACCACCGCGGCGAATTACTGATTCCAGAGCTGCATAACCAGACCAGTCTGGTGGTGTGTCCGGCCCTGTATTGCCGGGCCAACCCACGCCTATATTCAGCGCCCCACCCCTGAATCCCTGCTCCTCCAGCGCCTCCAGAAACGCCACGTTATAGGCGACGGTCTCAGCCATGTGATCCCAGATGTGAGGCTCATTGACGCCGAGGAATAGCGTCCGGGCCTTGTCAACCCTAGCGCCGTTGCCGATCGCCTCCTGATAATGCGCCATCCACTCCATTGCATGGCGTCGGCCCGTGGCCGCGGGCTCTGCCACCATGTCGGCGTGCTGTTCGCTCAGCGCCCAGTCCCGCCAAACGAATAACGTGTTTGGCAGGTCGTGGTAAAGACCAGTGATGAGCTCGGGATTGGTCCATCCATCTCTGAATATCTTCAGCGATGGCGGCTGCCAGCGCCGCATCACCGCCAAATCGTCATGGTCCCGGTGCTTGGGTATCCAATGCGGCGACAGGGCCGCACCCGTCCGCGGCTGCTGCAACAGCGCCAGCGGATTCGAGTATCCGAGCCAACCATCGCTCCGGTCGTAGGGATTGATCCGCACGCCGAAATGCAGATGCGGGCCGGTGCTGTTGCCGGTGTTGCCGCTCAGCCCGATCACCTGGCCCGCTGTCACCTTGTCGCCATGCGCCACCCGCAGGGCGCTCAGATGTGCATAGATGGTATGTCCCCAGTCGTGCATCACCTTGATGTAGTTGCCCAGGGCCGGGCTGCTCATCGCCTCGCGCACCCAACCGCCCGCGGCCGCCCGCACCGGCGTGCCCTCTGGCATCCCCAGGTCCAGGCCGTTGTGGCCCTTGAGATGCCATTTGGCGTATAGCTCCCCGTTCTCGCCCCACATCTGCGTAATGCGCCGGTGCGCTTCGTCCACCGGCCAATCCAGCATGGGATACATCATCGTGCCTCCGGTTTTGCGCTCACCAGAAACTGACGCCAGAAATCATGTAACCAGTTACTGCCGCGCCCGATCATCGCTGCACTCAGCGCCAAGCCGAACCACGTCCAGGTATCGCTCAAATGCAACCAACCGGCGATCAGGTCCAACTTGTAGGTCCACACGCCAATGCCAGCCACAACGAACGCCACATACATCAACGTCCAGTTATATGCTGGCAGATACTTCTCCATCGGCGTCCCGATGAAATACTCCACCATCCCCTCGATGGCAAACGCCAGGGCAAATACGGCCAGAAACGGAATCAGCAAATCCATGTCACAACCTCATCTTTTGAGAGAGAATCGAAAAATCATTACCAACATCGTGATGAACAGCGTAGGCGCCAGAAACAGCATCACGCCATCGACGCCCGAGAGCTCGAAGGACCGGCACACCTCGAAAAACTGCACGATCTGAGAGGCAAAAAACGCCAGCGCCGCCGAAATCGCAGCGGCCAGCGCCGCCTTGTTTTTCAGCAGAGATTGCCATAAAGCGGCGAACAGCACGCCGCGCTCATCCGAAACCGTGGTAGCATCTCCGTACATTTTATCGATCAGACTCTCCAGCCGGGCGTCAATACTCAGCACCAGCATCGACAGCGCCACCACATCGGGGTCCATATTATCGCCATTCGGCACCCCCAGCTCATGCTCGCTAATCCTGCGCTCCAGAAAGCGCTTCGCATTATCACGATCAATCATATTGCCTTTCCGAGGCGAAATCCGATGTTGTAGTACACATGCGATGGCGGCTTGCTCAAACTCATGGCGAAGACGCCAGCCCCGGCGCCACCGCTCCAGCCGCCACCACGGATAGCCGTTCGGATATTATTCGGCGCAGTACCAGCGTCGGCGGTATTAAAATAATATATGTCTTTCCCGTACTCGCTGGATCCTGCTCCGCCCGCAGTGGCTGGAATTGCAACACCATTCAAGCTTGCATCAGAATCCCGCAGCGTTAAAATTCGCTGACCAGATGTCATGCCACTGGTGATGTCCGTTCCGGTGTCTATGACGATCTCGTAAGGCCCGCTGGCGGGATTGCCGCTGCTCACGGTGATCGTGTCCGCCGTGTTGGATGAGATGGTAAATCTAGTTCCAGCGCTGTCAATCAGATAGCATGTTGCGCCAACTCCTCCACCGGAGGTGAAATAATCCGTCGTCCAGCTCTTATCCGTGTCAGTCAGCGTCCCTGTGCCTACACTGGTCGAGCGCCCATAGGGTGACCCCGCCAGCGATACATCCAGCGATGCCAGCACCAATGCGTGCCCCTCATGCCCGGCCTCGTCAGCGGTCTGCATGTGCAACCCCATCGTCCACTCCCACATGTTGCCATTGAGATCAGCGGGGCCGTTGGGGTGGTGCATCAGATTCCAGGTTGCCGGGCCGGTGCCGGTGAGATTGGCGTGATAGGTGGCGTTCCGGGCATTGACAGCCTCGTCCAGCACAGCAACCTCGCCGGTGTATGTGACATCGGCGGGCGGGTTGGTGTTGGCGTTGTTGCCGTGAGGCAGCAGGCCATATTTATGCGACAGCATCGCCATTGACGCCCACTCGAATGCAGTCAACAGATGCACGCCCGGCCCGTCGATAGCATTGGCGTTCGCCGCCGCTTTTCTGGCGTTCCAGTAGTTGACATACCTCCAAGCGGGCTTGCCAGCCACCGAGAACGCAGGCACATTGCCGGGCGCTGCGTAATCCGCAACGTCCGGATTGTCCCCGCCACTGCCATTAAATGCGTTCGGCTGGCTGGCAATGTACCGGCTGGCATAAAACCCGCCAAACGTCACGCCCGAGATGTCAGGATGCGTGAATTTGGGAATCCATGTCCACTCAATGCTTTTCATTAGCCGTCGTCTCCTGTTCTTGTTGCACGAGCGTCTCGACGATTTTCGCCAGTTTGACCACCTGGCGCCGCAGGGCCGCCACGGTCTTGGCCGCGCTGGCGTCCTCGATGATTTTATTCAACTTGGCGTGCCTGATCGCATTCCGCGCTTTTTTGCGCTTGTTCGTCCTGGCCTGTCTGATTTTTGGCATCAGGTTGTCTCCTCATGGTAGAGCGCCTTCAGCGCGATTTCTGAGCCTGCCGCAGGAATGCTACCCCATGCCAGCGACAAGATGCCGCCGCCAGCAGTAGGTGCAGATTCGGGCTCATGCTCGCCATCCAGCAGCGTAATGTCGATGGTCAGATTGTCTGGCGAGGAATCATCCAGCCAGATGACGATGGATTGTGAATAATCCGGATCGGCGGTGAATGTATAGTTACCTGCGGGGATGTCATACGATTGCCCGGCCAGATACACGGTGCAGGCGTCCCAGGCCAGCGTCAGCTCCTGCGCCGTCAGCGCCTCCGCAAACGCCGTCGCCCAGGCTGCGTCGCTCCAAACCTGCTCCGCCAACGCCTCGCCATCCTCCTCATCCACGCCCCTGAACCGGCTCAGTCTGCTCTGTTGCTGCACAAATTGGATGCTCATCAATCTACTCCTATCGCCAGCCAGGCGAATGTGTCAGACCCGGTGCCGTTGGCGGTAAACCCGGTCGTTGCGAGCGATGAGGGATACATCGCATTTGCCCCTGTTTTGTCCTGCAGAAAAACCTCCAGCACTGTCGTGAACGCCTGCTGGAATGTGACGGACGCCGCGCCGCTGCTCAGCGTGCCGCGGCCGATCTCGATGCGTATCGCTCCATATCGCGAGCCGGTGCTCCCGTTTTTGTGCTGCCACAGTGCAGGCGTCGGCTCGATGGCCATCTGCGCCATATTGCCGCCCGCCCATCCCAGGCCGTGGATGTGGCCCGCGTCATCTTTTTCGTTCAGGCCGCCGCCGTCATCTGCATAGACGATGCGCTTGCCGCTGTCGGGCGTGTCAGCAGCCGATGACTGCTCGATGAACAGGATTCCCTGGCCCCCGGTCGGGTCCGTCGCTCCCGATGCGATCAGGTCCAGCGTGGCCCCATCGTCCGAGACATCGCGCCCATCAACCCGTCCGTCCTTGATCAGTACGCCATCCACCGTCACGCCCGATCCGGCCGTGTTCTCGATGACGTTATCGACCTCAATGCTGCCGTCCTTGATCAGCACGTCATCGATCGTCACGCCCGATCCGGATGTGCATTCGTTGACGGCGTCAGTTTTGATTGCCATGATTCACCTCGTGTGTGTGTGGTTGCTCCATATCATCCACCTCAAAAAACTGGATGGCGTCCGGCTCGCCCGCCCGGTCCACCTCGACGTAATACGCCCGCGGCCGATGCACATCGCTGCGGGCGTCTGCATACTGCGTCACATAGCGCACGCCGTCCACCACCGGATACGCCTCATTGCCGGATACCTGATACCCGTCCGCCCAGGCCCGCCTCGCCAGCGCCGCCTGCGGATTGACCCGCAGACAGAATGCCGCCACCGCCGCATGGACGATGACCTCCCGCAGCGGCGGAGAACTCTCCTGCATCGGGAACAGCGGCGCTGGTTTCTCATTCCCGAACCAGTCCTCCCAGGTGGAGAGCCCATACCGGCTCACCCCCGCCCGATACCCATACCGCTGTGCCTCAGCGATGTGATAGCGCTGCCATATCTTGAATTTCCCCGGAATGGTGTGATTCCAGTGCCCCGCATAGATGAAGATCTTCCCGGCATCCATCCACGCCCGCATCACCGCCCGTCGCCGCTCATCCGTCTCACCAATCCATCGCCCATCCACATACACCGCTCCCCCCACCTCCATCATCACACCGTCCACATGCGGCATCAGCGGATACCGCCATTGCGCGGGCGGGTCCTGCGGATTTGTCATCTCCCAGCCCATGTTCACCACCACCCGCCAGCCAGCCGCACGCAGCGCATCATACAACGCCACCAGCCCCGCCGTCAGCTCCGCCGCCGATCGCGAGTAGCGGCATACCCGATCCCGACATAGCGGGCATTTGATAAGGGTCTCATAACCCCCCCCCAGCCAGCCGCAGTCAAAACGCAGCGTATGCCGCGCACCCCGATACTTCGTCACAGTCTCCACAAACCACGCACGATAATCCGGGTTCGCCACATCCAGCGGATACAGCGGCCTCCCGCCCCAGCTCAGCCCCGTCGGGAGCCGCCCGTCATCCTCGCAGCGCAGCCACCAGCCATATTTATCCGCCGCCTCCGCCGTCGCCAGCCGCAGCCAGTACGGGTCCCGGCCGGGCCCGCCCGCTCCCGCCGATGGCCGACCAATGACCGCGGCGGCATGGCTGAATTGCGGACACACATAATGCGCCACATCCACCTCCCCCGCCCGCAGATAATCCCCAGGAGCCTCTCCCGTCGGCGTAAACGCCCGACCGCTCCGGTCCACCGGGCAATCATCCACGCCGAACTGAATCTCCATCGCCGAAAACCGCCTCAGCTTCTCAATCCCCCCATACGTCCCCGCATTATTGCCCAAATTGATGCCATACTGCCATGCCATTAGCCTGCCTCGCTGCCCCGGCTGGGGCTGAAAACGCTAGAAATACAGCGCATTGAATCGCACCTCCACTCTGGCCCCGCTCACGCCCGTCCCCGTCAGCGTAGCCGTATTCGCCCCCGTCGGCAGTACCAGCCACGCCACCGCACCCCCGTGCGTTATTTTATCAGTTACATCCGTCCCATCCAAATCCGCCGTAAACGCATCCACATCAATCGTCAGCGTCTCCCCCGAGGCCACCGTCCCCGTATATTTTACCCATGTATCCCCGATGGCCAGCTTCGGGTCCGTGATGGCCCCCTCGATGATCACCGTCGCCCGATCGTTCTCCACCGTCCCCCTGTTGTCCACCGTAAACGTCGTGGTCGCGTCCGAGATGCCCACCTCGCACTCCCAGATCGCACACGACGACCAGAACGGGTAGGCGCACAAAAACTCAACTATGAACGTCGCAAACGACTCCGTGCGCGGCTTGAATGTTACCGCATTGACCACCTCCGCATCGATGCGGCGGATGCTGCCATTGGCCATAATCCGCCGCAGCTCCCGCTCGCCCGCAGACCCGAACAATTTCTGCAGCGTCTCCAGGTCGCTCTGCATGGCCGCCGCCGTCTGACCCGTCACCCACATCTCCAGCGCAATCACCCGGTCCGAAAAAACCTTCGTCCGATGCAGACTCCCCACCCGGCCCGGAATCACCACATTCCGCCCGCGCCGGGCAGGCACCATCTCATCCGGCGACAATAGCCTGATATTATGCGCAGCCGTCTCCAGGCTCACGCCGTCAAACGTCCACGAGCTGCTAAGAGGCATGCCCCTCCTCCTCTCCCCCCTCCTCCTCGCTCTCAGCCGGATTCACAATCCGGTGTCCCCTCTCCGGCGCTCCCTCCAGCTCCGCCAGCGCATCCGGCCAATCCTCCTCCAGCGTCGTCCGATACGCCAGCAGCATCCCCCGCCGGGCGGCCAGCTCCATATTCGCCTGCCGCTCGAACGCCTCCACCGCCTGCCTCGCCGTCACATACCGCGCCACCGCCCGATCCCGCGGCGACAACGTCCCGCGCCCTTCCCCCGCCCCTCCCCCCGCTCGCAAGGGGACCGAGGGGGGCTGCTTCTGTCGCTTTGTCATACGCTTTGTCATATCTTCATCTCCAGATCCATTATGAGCTGCTGTCCGTAATCAGACCATAGGCCTCCAGCGCCGTCAGCAGACTCGCCAACGCCGCATTGCCGCCGCGACTGCCGGTGACCGTTTTTTTGCCTGTTTTTGTCGCACTAAAAAATCCGATATTCGATCCATAGTGATAGAAATCACCGCCCACAGTGACTTCTGAGGACACATCGAGATAGCCATTGATGGTTGTCTCACTGAGATTCGTGGCGCCGCTGACTGTTAGTCTGCCAGCATATAACAGATCATTGAGCGTGATGTCATCGACGCCTGAAATATCGTTTCCGTTAAGATCGATATTACCACCAAATATGAATCCGGCGCCCGCAGTATACTCATCAAATGTATTTGCATAGAGTGTATCGGCTTTGAGCCAATTACTGCTCTTGATCGTGATGTTGCCATTCATCGTCAGGTCGCCATCGATCGTGACATCATCGTTGATGTCAACGGCGCCATCCAGTTCCGTCGTACCAGAGACGACAGTCAACCCGTTATCGACCAGGAGCCCCTGACGCACGACCATGTCATTGTAGGCGTAAAACGTGCCCATGGCGCGGATGACATCAACTGAGCCGTCCGTATCCAGCCAGGCGGAGCTATTGAAATAGATGCGCTTGTTGGCGCTGTCCAACTTGAGCGTGCCCGCAGTCAGCGACCCGCTACTCAGCGTAAAGCCCCCGACAGAGCCGCTGGCGGCGAAAAGCCACGTTGCAGAGATGGAGCCGGATATATCCGCGCCCGTCGCATAGAGTTTCCCCGCCGGTGTCACGCGGAATGGCGCACTCGCCCGATTGGCGTAGGTCTCGCCCGCATAGAACGGATAATCTAATGGCGCCAGGCCCGCGGATGATTCAGCCACGCCGGTGTCTTTGGCGAGATAAACATTGTTGATTGTCCATCCGCCAATACTGCCATCATCCGCCGTGATTTTCCCGGATATATCCGCGCCCGTCGCATAGAGTTTCCCCGCCTTCGTCACGCTGAACGGCGCGGACGCTGCGCTCGCAGCCCCCGCCCAGATGCGATACGTCCCATCCGTCGCATTCAGCTCCACAATATCATTCCCCGTCCCCAGCCGCAGATACCCCGCGCTCCCCAACACCGTCGCCGACCCCGTCAGCTCCGTCCGGCTGATTTTCCATCCCCCCGCATTCGGGTCGGTGCTCCCGCTCTCAATGCTCTCCAGCGGACTCAGCAACGCCCGGCGCAGCGCCTTATCCACCCGCTGCAAATACTCATCATAGAGATCATTCAGCCCCAGCGTCACTTCCCAGGTGTTCTCCCGCTGGCTCAGCGCAATCGCCCGGATCCGGTAACTCGCATCGATGCGGCCCGGTATCACCACAGTCACCGTATCCCCCAGGGCATAATCCACAAACGGCGTGGCGCTATCATCCACAACCAGCTCGATGCTCAACTCCTCATCACTCAGATTCGCCAGCGTCTGACTCATATACGTATCCAGCATCGAGCTGTCATACGTATTCCCAAACTTCAGCAGCCGCTCCCGCCGCCCATGAGCCGTGATGCTGGCGCTATCCGTCCTCTCCGTCAACACATATTGCCCCTCGCCCAAAATCGCATTCCTCAGATTCTGCACGCTCCCCGTCCGCCGCGCCTTCAGCACGTTCTTCCCCTGCCGAAACGACAGCGCCCGCGTCACGCCCGTGCTCACATAATAATTCAGCGTCCCGTCCGCATCCGTCGTCACCTCCAGCCCCAGCTCCCCGTGCGTCCGGATCATCTCCAGCAGCGTCATCCCCGCCCGCACCGTCATCGTGTTGGCGTCCGTAAACGCCGTACCCCCCGTATCATGCGCCGCCGTAAATGACAGACTCGGCAAACTCACCCCCCTGGCCACCGCCGCCGACCGCTGATCCGCCAGGATATATGCAAATGATTTTGCGATATAGGTCGTCTCCACCGTCGCATAATTCGAGAGATCACTCGCCCATACAATCGCCTGCTCCCACAGCGCCAGCATCCCCCGCCCGCTCGCCCGGATCATCCCCTCTCCCACGCCCTCGATATCCTCCCCCACCAGCGCCTCCTCCACCGTCTCGAGCATAAACGCACCCACATCCTCATTATCGATCCGCACCCGCACCACGTGGTCCACAGCCACATACTGCGCCTTGTCATCCTGCGCCGGGAACAAAAACGACCCCGCCCCCACGCCATTCAGCTCCGCCAGATATTTCACCTGGCTCGCATTCTCTAGCACAGCCTCGTGCGTCGTATTCGTCCTGTCATACACATGCAGCTCGACGATCATCTCATGCCACTCCTATCGCCCCCAGAATCCGCATCTGCCGCAAAATGCTCTGCTCCGTCGGCTCTCCCTGCGGATTATACACATTGATCACATATTGCCGCCCGACCTCCTCCCCGCCCGGTCGCCCGCCGCCAGCAGGGGGAGCCGGGGGGGCCGCCAGACCGCCCGCCATGCCGCCAGCCATCCCCGCCGCCGCCTTGATCGCATCATCCGCACCCAGCCCGATCCCCTTCGCCAGCGTCACCCCAAACGCCCGGCCCGAAGCCGTCAGATCACTCAACGGCCCCGTCTTCGCATCCGAACCCGGCAGCAGGTCTCGCAGCTCCTGCGCCAATCGCCGCGCCCGATCGATGGCATTATGTAGCGCCCCCGTAATGCCATCGGCCAGCGCCCGCACCATCCCGGCTCCGGCCGCCGTCGCCCCATTAGCCATCCCCCGCAAAATGCCGAGAATTTTATCCCGGAGCCCGGTAATCACCGATGTAACCCGGCTCGTCATCGCCGTCATGGCCTCTATCGCACCGCGCTTCAATCGCTGCCAGGCTCCCAGCGCCATGTCTTTCATCATATTAGTCAAAGCCACGATATTTTTTGATCCAAACTCAAATAGCTCCCTGATCATATTCCACAGATCTTCCGCGATGCCCTGCATCGCCTCCCCGAATCGCTGCCAGTCCCCACGGATCAACGCCGCCGCCGCATCCACCAGACCCCCAATCACATCCAGCACCGTCGCGAAAACCAACTTGATCCCCTCCCACATGTTATTGATGATCCCCAAAATCGTCGCCTCATGCGCATCCCACACCCCCTGAATCACCCCCAGCACCGTCGTCACCACCGCCTGGATCACTTCCAGCGCCGTGCCGAAAACCGTCTGTACCACCCTCATAAACGCATCGACAATCGTCATCACATTGGCCCCATGTTCATCCCACCATGCCTGGATCGCCCCTAACGCCGCCGATACCTGCTCCGATATCCAGGCCATTGCCGTCTGCACAGCCGCCATCACCGTATCATAGAGCTGCGTAGCCGCGGCGATGATCGCCGCCCCATGTTCATCCCACCAGCCCTGAATCAGCGCCAGGCCCGCATGAATAATTCCCTGGATAAACGTGATCGCCGCCTGCGTTTTTCCCTGGATGTCACCCCAGTTATTTTTCCACGCCAGCGTCAACAGCGCAATCGCCGCCACCACTGCCGCAATCACCAACAGCACCGGCCCGCTCAGCACCGCCACCACCGCCTCAATTGCCGTCCCCACCGCACTCAGCGCGGGCAACATCATCCCCAACCCCATCAGCAGCGGCCCCAGCGCCGCCGCCACCGCCGCAATCCCCACAACCACCAACTGCATCTGCGGGTCCATCCCCGCAAATTTATCCGACATCTGCGTCAGCCATGCGATCACAGGCTGCAACGCCGCAATCAGCGCCGTCAGCGCAGGCATCAGCCCGGCATAAATCTGCTGGGAAAATACCTCCATCTGCACCTTGGCCTGCTGCATCGCAAACCCATTGGCGTTGATCCCCTCCGTCTGCGCCGCAAACGCCGCATCCGTCGCCCCCGCCGCCAGCCCCATCGCCGTCAGCTTTTGCTTATACACCTCCGCCTGCGGCCCGGCCAGCGCCAGCGCCAACGTCTGCCCCTCGATACTCCCCATAAACTTTTGCAACGGTTGCCCGCTCGCATCCGCCGCCGTCGTCAACGCGTTGATCGCACCCTGCAATCCCAATTGCTGGATCATCGCCTGCCCGCTATCATACCCCAATCTGGCCATCAATTGCTGCGTCGCCGTCGTCGGAGCCATCAGCGCCTGCATCGCCCCCCGCAACTGCGTGCTCACCTCCGCCGCACTGCCCGTCACCCCCGTCAGCGTCGCCATCGTCGCAAATAACTCCTCCTGGCTCACCCCCAGATTCGCCGCAATCGGCACCACCTTCCCCATGCTCGCCGCCAGCTCCGGGAAAGTCGTCTGTCCCAACTGCACCGTCGTCAGCGCCAGGTCCGCCGTCTTCTGCGCCGCCAGCGTACTCACATCCCCATACCCCTTCATCACCGCACTCGTCAGATTGATCGCGTCCGTGGTCGTCGCCAGGCCCGCCGCCGCCGCCTTCGCATTGATCTCCAGAATCCCCATCGTATCAGCGCTATCCCCAAACGCCGACACCACCTGATACAGCCCCTCAGCCATATCGCTGCTGCTCTTCCCCGTGGCGATGGCCAGGTCCTGCACGCCCGACTTTAGCTCCTGCACCCGCTCCGTCGCCACCCCCAGACTCGCCACGTTCGCCATCCCCCGGTCCAGACTCTCCCCCGCCCTGATCGCCGCCACCGCAATCCCCGTCCGCGGCGCCG
>Ga0256914_1001787_pt1 | contig 18719 bp, 15 predicted proteins | sample HulkmetaG_FD_191571 | JGI IMG/M metagenome (GOLD analysis project Ga0256914, IMG submission 191571) | Hydrothermal chimney microbial communities from Main Endeavour vent field at the Juan de Fuca Ridge, Pacific Ocean - Hulk | ecosystem: Environmental > Aquatic > Marine > Hydrothermal vents ... | reverse complement strand
AAGAGAAAATATACAACAAGGAGAGTCAAATCTATTTTTACACCCACAAAATAGACCATTGCGAGTAAATCACCTACTAACAAACTTTCACTTACCAAAATCAACACTTATCATGCTAATAGCAAGTTTTGTAGGGCTAGAGAAGACTCTCCAGCTCTATAAAGAAGCCATCAAAAAAGAGTACAAATTTTACTCTTATGGCGACGCTATGTTAATAATCTAATCTAGCAAATGATTGTTAGATTTGATCAATCTTCTTATGATAATTTTTTTGAAGCTAAATAGCGTTGAAGAATAATTTGAGCAGCAATAGAGTCAATTTTACCATCTCTTTTTTGACGAATATTACCTTGCATTAACTCTTTTGCTTCAATACTACTACCATATTCATCTTGATAAATAATTACTTTCTCAAAGAAAAGAAGGGAGACAAAGTGTTTAATACGCCTTTGCATCTCTTCATGGCTACTCCCACTCATAGGTAATCCAACTATCAAAATATCAATTTTCCACTCATCCAAAAATAGATCTACATCTCTTGCTGCTTGGTCTCTATTTTTACGCAAAATTGCATTTTGTGGTATGACAATACTATTATCCATAGATATGGCAACACCTACTCTTTTTAAACCCACATCAATAGAAGCAATCATAAAAGATAAACCTTTAAATTTTCAATTTTAATTTTACCCTCTAATTCATACTCATAGACATTTGTACCAAATTTAGCAAGAGCTTCAGATAGTAGAGGTGTTGATTGACAATAGATCAAAAAGGGATCATTACTCTTTTGAACTTGACCAAATCTACCCACGAACTCATCTATATCAAGAATAAGTTCGGCATTTCCCTCAGATAAAAGCTTTTGAGTTCCCCTACTCTCTCCCAATCTATGTGGTAAAACAAAAATTTTTTTACCCAAATCCAAAGCAATCTTGGCACTTCTCATTGTTCCACTATTTTCATCAGCTTCGCTAATAATCAAAACTTCGCCAAGAGCAACAACAATTCTATTACGAATCACAAAACTATATTTAGTCGCTCGATAATCCTCTTTATATTCACTTAAAGCTAAAGAGTTTTTATAGATATCATTTATAAGAGTCCTATTAACAGCAGGATATTGATAATCCAAAGAGTTTGCCATAACAGCAATAGTATTAGGGAAAGAGCCTCTATGAGCTATAGCATCCACTCCCATAGCTGCACCACTCACTATACAATAGCCTATCTGTGAAAACTTTTGAGCCAATTTAAAAGTCTGCTCTTTTGTATAAGATATAGGTCTTCTTGTTCCTACAATAGAGATTTTTTTACTATGCAATAGATCACAATTACCCACAAAAAATAGTTCACTAGGCGGTTTTTTTAATATCTCCAACTCACTAGGAATATCTAGTAATTGACTAATCATAACATGCATCTATATAAACCAATTTCACACCCTTTAAAATCTCTTTAGAGTTTTTTAGTGCTTCAAATGTAGTCTCTCTAGGATGACAAATAGCAATAGATTGACCATGCTTTTTAGCATAAAGAACTGCTTTTTTTAACTGTTTTTGAATATAAGAGACATCTGCTTTATTATCCAAAAATATATTTCGCTCTAATACTTGAGCATTATAAATTTCGCCAATCTTCACAGCTTTGGTCTCTGCTGAAGTTCTACTATCTATAAAATTAATATGATATTTTTTCAAGATTGAAAATAATCTATTCATAGCATCACTACTTGATGTAAATTTACTTCCTGTATGATTATTAATAGCAATAGCAGTAGGAAAATCCTCAATAACTTTAGATATTTTTACATCCAAAACACTATTGAGATCGGAAACTAAAAGAGTACTCTCTTCAGGGGCAATATAACGCAAAGCTTCCATAGGCATATGTATCATATAATGATTAAATTTTTTTGCCAAAGAGGGTGTATTTGGATATCTACAACTCTTTGGAAAAAATGCGGGAGTAATAGGATATTTTATCTTTTTTAACTCTTTAATTTGACTTTTAAAAGCAACATCATCCATAATAATAGCTAATCTAGGAACTAATTTTTTTGTAGTTTTATCACTTTTTTTAATACTCTTATTTACTTCTTCATCTAAAGATATAAAATTTTCAAGAGGAGGTTCAAGTGATTCATTTAAAGTACGGTGTATAGTAGTATTTGAAAAAGAAGATATATAATCTTCAGATTCAGAAGGTATAACTTCTACTTCTACTAAAGTAGAATTATTACATTCTGTAGTAAAAACAGAAGTTGATTCACTTTTAAAAAGGTTTTTTTCTGTACTAACATTATCTTCAACTCTCTCTATAAAGTTTAAAGAGTCACTTTTATTAGAACCGAATATGTAAAAAGTTGAAACTACTGCACCTAAAAAAACAATCACCCCAAGTATAATTACTATGGAGGATGTAGGTCTCCTAATCATCTCTCTTTTTTAAATCAATTTCTAGCTCTAATATATCAATATTTTGATTTTGTTCTGTCTTAATTCTTACATTACCATCATCCACATATCTTTTGACAACATCTAAAATTTCTGTTTTCATCTCATCCATGTAAGGAGTGGAGCAAGCCGCTCTCTCTGTAGCTAACATTAGAGTTAATCTATTTCTAGCTGTAGATGCAGAATTACCATCTTTTTTGCCAAATATACGCTCAAATAGTGTCATCCAAAAATCCTATGTAAAAAACCTCTCTTTGCAAATAGATCAATAAAAGAGACTTCATCACCAAGAACTCTTTTTGTAATTCTTCTATATGCTTCAGCAGCAACAGATTTTTTATTGTAAAATATTGGTTCACCCGAATTTGTAGAGGTTACAATTTGCTCATCATCAGGAATTACACCAATTAAGGGAAGAGCCAAAATACTTAAAACATCATCTTGACTTAACATATTACCTTTTAAAACTAACTCTGGTTTAATACGGTTAATAACAATATGTTTAAGAACCTCTTCCCCATTTCTAGCTTTTTCACTCTTTGCATCAATAATACCAATTACTCTATCTGCATCTCTTACAGCACTAACATCTGGTGTTGTTACAATAATTGCACGATCAGCTAAGAAAATTGAGTGTTCAAATCCACTCTCTATTCCAGCGGGTGAATCTAAAATAACAAAATCAAAATCTTTTTTCAGAGACACGAGAAGCTTTTTTACTTTATCTTTGTCCAAAATATTTTTATCACTTGTCTGTGAAGCAGGTAAAAAATAGAGACTTCTTGAACGCTTATCATTAATTAATGCTTGGGAGAGATTACATCTACCCTCCATAACATCTACCACATCATAGACTATTCTATTCTCAAGTCCCAAAATCATGTCAAGATTTCTCAAACCTATATCAAAATCAATAACAACAACTTTATTTTTGGCCTCTGACAAGCCTACAGCTAAATTTGCGGCAAGTGTTGATTTACCAACACCTCCCTTGCCAGATGTTACAGTGATAATGTCTCCCATGTATCATTTTCCTAATTAATTTTTATCTTGATCAATAATTTGATTTGCTGTAATCCAAGGCATCATCTCTCTAAGAGAGTTACCTGTTTTTTCAATTAAAGATGCTTTTGCATTAGCTCTCTCCGCATTCATTCTTGGATAACCAGACTGTCCTTCAAGTACAAAATCTTTTGCAAAAACACCATTTTGAATCTCTTTTAAGATCTCTTTCATAGCCTTTTTACTCTCATCATTTATAACTCTAGAACCACTCACATAATCGCCATATTCAGCAGTATTAGATATAGAGTATCTCATATTTGCGATACCACCTTCATACATTAGATCGACAATAAGCTTCAATTCATGAAGACACTCAAAATATGCCATTTCAGGTGCATAACCAGCTTCAGTCAATGTCTCAAAACCAGCTTGAACAAGTGCAGTTGCTCCACCACAAAGAACAGCCTGCTCACCAAATAGATCAGTCTCTGTCTCATCTTTAAAAGTTGTATGAATAATACCCGTTCTACCACCACCAATAGCACTTGCATAAGATTTTGCAAGCTCTAGTGCAGATCCACTCTCATCTTGTGAAACAGCTACAAGATCAGGAATACCACCACCTTTAGTAAACTCATTTCTTACTGTATGACCTGGTGCTTTTGGTGCAACCATAATACAATCTACACCTTTTGGAGGAGTTATTTGTCCATAGTGAATATTAAATCCATGACCAAATGCAATTGTATTACCCGTCTCTAAATTAGGCTCAATCTCATTTTTAAAAATAGTTGACTGAATCTCATCAGGAAGTAAAATCATAATTACATCAGCATTTTTTGTCGCCTCTGCTACGCTCATTACTTCAAAGCCTTTTGCTGCTGCTTTACCCCAAGAACTTCCGCCCTCTCTAAGACCAACAATAACCTCTACACCGCTATCTCTTAAGTTCTCAGCATGTGCATGCCCTTGTGAACCAAAACCTAACATTGCCACTTTTTTGCTTTTAATAATACTCAAATCACAGTCGTTATCGTAATATACAGTAATCGCCATACTCTATAATCCTTCATTTAATTTGCCTAGATTCTACAACAAATAAACTTTAGAGTACCTCCAAATTATAGTTTAATATTTGCTAATAAAATTTTTTTCTAGTTTGTAAAATTGTATCTGAATTCAAAAAATTAATTTGTTTTTTTTGATTATTTTCACTATTAATTCTATTTTTATTTACAATTCTACTTGTTAAGCACTTACTGTTCCTACTAAGTCGTTTTTTATAAATAAAAGCATCAGAAAAATCTTTTCTAACATTTTTTAATAATTTATGAAGATTATCTTTTGGAATATTTACAATAAAAAATCGAATAAATTTACTTTTATTTTCTAAATATATTTCATATTTTTCATATTTTTTTAAAGCTAAGGTTAAGCTTTCTTTAGAAAAAAGAGCTGCTACCTTAATTTTTGCTTTATTTGGATTGATACTATCTTGATTAATCACGGAAGAGAAAAGAAAACTATTGTAATCTATTGCAATAAAATTAACAAATATTATACTAAAAACTAACTTTTTCATACTTCTCCTAATACATTATAAAGGTATTTGTAGTTAAAATCTAAAATCTTTAAAAATTTAAAAATAGAGACCATTAGACTTTAGAAAGTATTCTACAGTAAAATTAATTTTTTTAATAATAATTGAAATTTTTTGATAAAATTAATTTTTTATTGTTATTGAAAATAAAATGTGACTATAATTGTCACTGAATATATTTACAAACATAAAAAAAGGAGAGAGACAATGAAGGATCGTAAGTTATCAGCTGCGTTAGTATTATCTTTGGCAGTAGCTTCTACAGGTTTAACAGCGGATGGTGTTGAAGTAACAATTCCAAATGCACAAGCAGGTGAGTGTTATGCAAAAGTACTAATACCAGCAAAGTTTGAGACACACACAGAAAAAATCTTAAAAAAAGAGGCGGGGGAGAGACTTCAAGTCATTCCTGCAAAATTTGGAAAAGTAAAAGAGAGAGTTCTTGTAAAAGAGGCATCAACTCGTCTTACAGTAATACCCGCAACATTTAAAAAAGAGAGTGAGAAAGTTCTAGTTCAAGATGAAGAGATTCATTGGAAAACAAGTTTAAAAAATAAAATTCCTGTAAGTCCTGAAATTTTATCTGCAGCAAAAGCTGGTGGAGCAGATTTGGACAGCATGAGTATTGGTAGTTGCTATAGAGAATTTTTTACACCTGCACAATACCAAGTAGAAAAACAAGATTATGTTGCAAGAGCAGCATCAGAGACACTTAAAATTATTCCTGCAAAATATGAAACAGTCAAAGAGAGAGTTCTTATAAAAGAGGAGTCTCAAAAAGTTGTTCCTGTACCTGCAACTTATGAGTATGTGACAGAAAGAATCTTGATAGAACCAGAAAAAACCATGTGGAAAAAATCACAGTGTAATGGAAGAAATAATGAATGTGGTGTAATGTGTCTTGTATCAACACCTGCAAAATATAAAACAGTCAAAAAGAAAGTAATCAAAACACCAGCAACTACAAAAGTAGTTGATATTCCTGCTGTCTATAAAACAGTTGAAATTAGAAAACTTGTAACACCTGCACAAGTAGTTAGAACACCTGTTCCTGAGATTGCAAAATCTTATACTAAAAGAGTTAAAACAAGTGATCCAATGTTTAGCTGGTCATTAGTAGGAACTAAAGCTCATGGAAAATATACAGGACATCAAATCTGTAAAACAGCAACTCCTGCAAGATACAAAACAATCACTAGAACAGTAGTTGATCAACCAGCAACAACAAAAGAAGTTGAAATTCCTGAAGTTTATAAAACAATTACTGTTACAAAAATTGTAACTCCAGCTGAAGTAAAAAGAATTGAAATTCCTGAAGAGTTCTCTTCTATCACAAAAAGAGAGATGGTTACACCTAGTAGAATGGAATGGAAAAAAGTTGTATGTCAATCTAATATGGGAGTTAGTACTATTAGAAAAGTACAAATTGCTCTTAGAGATCAAGGATACTACAAAGGTCCAATTGATGGTATCATAGGATATCAAACAAAAGCGGCACTTAAAGCATACCAAAAGAAAAATAATCTTGCGGTTGGTGGATTAACTTACGAAGTAATCAAATCACTTGGTGCATCAATTTAATATTTTAACTCTAAATTAGTCGCATCAAATGCGACTAATTTACACGGCAGAATACTCCTCTTCATTCTCTAGACTACTATCAATGCTCTCTATCAATCTTTTTATCTCAATAGGTTTTGATAAAAATGAGTGAAACTTAAGTTTTTTTAATCTTGAAACATACTCTTTTTTGCTATATGCACTTAAAATAATAATTGGCTGTGAACTATTAAGAGCATTTATACCCTCGATCATATCTAAACCATCCATAACAGGCATATTAATATCTGTAATAACTAAATCAAAATTACTTTTTTTATACTTTTCTAATCCTTCTAGTCCATTAACAGCGTACTCTACATTTTCAAAAATATCTCTAAAAATATCTATTTTGAGAGAGCGTAAGCTATCATTATCTTCAACATAAAGAAGAGATTTATTTAATGTTTTTCTGCGTAAATGTATTACATCCATAAAAACTTCCTTGATCCTAATTCATCCAAATCCTTTGGATCTATGTTTTATATCGAACATTCAAAAAAAGATTAAAGCCTATATTTTTTATAAAAAAGTAGACAATTCACAAATATTCAAAAACAGTTGAACTATAACCCTCAAATATTAAACTATATCAAAGCGTTATAAAATTTATAAATCAGAAAATTTTTCACTAATTCTTACTAACCTACTCACTTATTGAGAATTTATACTCAAAAGATAGTAATTTTTCAAAACTTTTCACAAAACCAAAACTTACACCTTGAGAAGTAACATCTACACCACTTTCACTTTGACTAACAGTATCTATACAAACAACAAATACTTCAATATGCTCTTTAAAATTAAATTTAAAAACTTTATCTAAAATTTCATCTCTTATAGTAAGCGTATTAGTTTTGAAAATAAGTTTATCATCTAATTTTTTATCATTAATTTTAATACTATTAATATTTGGAAAATGTAAATTCCACTCATGAAGATATCTTAACTGTTTATCATAAAGCGTATTTAAATCTATTTTCACTTCAATAAAATCATCACTAAGTTTAATTTGTTTTTCTATTGAAGTAGCATAGTGAGCATTTTGATAAATTCCACCCTCTCTTTTAAAGGCTATACTATTTTCATCTGATGATAAAATATCAAATACCTGATTTGCAAAATCTCCATACTCACCAAAAGAGCAACTTTTAAAATTATCCACACTTAACAGATCATCACCAATATGATCTATCATTGATCTTTTTAGATACCAATCATAATCTATTGAGACATCTTTATCTATTTGAAGTCTGTTATCATGAATTGTACTGATCTCATCTTCAGTTTTTTTATCTGAAATCTCTATTTTACTATGATATGATTCACGGTGTCGAGTCATGCTATTTTGAAGATTAAAATTTTTCTCTTTAACATCCAACTCACATAACTGCCCACCATGCGGGGAAAATATAAAGATCAAATCTTTTTGATTAAATAGATACTCATCTCTACCATCAAAATCAATATCCATTACACTATATTTTCGTTTCAATAATTTTTCGCACTCTATAATATATCTATAAGCACTATCTCTTAAATTTGGTAGATAAATTCCTCCAAATACCCCATGCCACAATACATCATTACACTCTGCACGATATAGAGCATCCAAATATTCATCATCTTCAAGAGCTTTAGATGATAATTCAAGAATTCGTTTATGAATCCAATTACTCTCTGGATATTTAGTCAAAAAGTTTTTCCAAATACCACCTTTAATAAATTTTGAACTATCAGGAACTGAGTGCAAGAGATCTTCTAATCTATTGCTATCATCTGCACCAAATGACCATGAACCCATCTCTTGATATGAGAGTGTTGGCAAATATGCAAGAGAGATAGGTACATTAGAGTTATAAAACTCACTAAAAAATTGAATATTAATCTTCTCATCTTCAACACTTTGTCTAAAAAAATCTCTTAGCCACTCTTTTTCATAGACCATCTCAAAAGTTTTTGGCCAAATACCAAATTTTTCTCCATCATCAAAAATAATTGCTGCATTTTTTCCATCTTCTGCTTCAAATGTATGCAATGTTTTCTCTACTTGTTCAAGAGAGCCAAAAGGTATCTGATATCTAAGCTCTTGATGAATAGGGAAAAGTGCAATTTTCTCTCCGCCCTCTTCTGTCAAAAAATATCCATTAAGATTATCCCTATTATATCCATTAGCAATAAAGTGATAATCATCAACAATAACATACTCAATACCACACTCTACTAGATCTTTTATAATAGAGTTATCCCAAACTCTTTCAGTTAACCATAAGCCTTTCGGCTCTTGATTAAAATATTTTTTGATATAAATACTCAATTTATTAATCTGGGCAATACGATCTTTTGAAGGAATTGCAGCTAATATTGGTTCATAATATCCGCCTGTAAAAAATTCAATTTGATTAGATAGTGATTGCATAAGAGCAAAAAGTTCAGGGTCATTTTTTTGGATAAACTCTAAAAGCCATCCACTATAGTGAACTGAGCATTTAAATGTAGGGAACTCTTTTAAAATTTTGAAAAAAGGTTTGTATGATTTTTCTATTGCTTCATACAAAACTTTATCAAAATTATCAACTGGTTGGTGGCAGTGTATACCAAATAGTAGATTTGTTTTTTTCATATATTTTAACTTTCTGTAAATTTCTCATGATACTACTTATGACTTAAGCAAAAAACATGCCTATATTATTAATAAATAATGTTACAATTTTATTAAGATATTTAAACATTCGTCGATATAAAAGAAGTATTAAAAAATATTAAAATAGACTTCTTTTGTAGCTTATTTTTTATTTTTAATTAGTTATAAAAGAAATCTCATATTAAGGAAAGTCATGAAAGCAATCGTTCTTGCAGGTGGATTTGGAACACGAATTCAACCTCTTACAAACTCTATGCCAAAACCAATGTTACCTATTTTAAATAGACCAATGATGGAACATATTATTATCAAACTTAGAGATGATTTAGGAATCAAAGATATAGCCGTGTTACTCTATTTTAAACCTGAAATAATAAAAGATTATTTTGGAGATGGAAAAGATTTTGGTGTAAATATCACATATTTCAAACCCGAAGATGATTATGGCACAGCTGGAGCTGTTGGATTTGCAAGAGAGTTTTTGGATGAAACATTTATTATTGTTAGTGGAGATCTAGTAACAGATTTTGATTTTCCACAAATTGCAAATTTTCACAAAGAGAAAAATTCAAAACTAACCATCGCTCTAACGCCTGTAGAAAACCCTCTTCAATTTGGTGTTGTTATTGCAAATGAAGAGGATAAAATTGAGAAATTTTTGGAAAAACCAAGCTGGGGAGAGGTTTTTAGTGACACTATCAACACAGGTATCTATTTAATAGAACCAGAAATTTTAGATTATATTCCAATAGAGTCAAATTTTGATTTTGCACAAGATCTATTCCCTCTTCTTATGAAAAGTGGTATTGATCTATGGGGTTGTCCAATTGAGGGATATTGGAGAGATGTAGGAAATCCTCAAAGCTATAGAGAAGTTTATCAAGATATCTTTGATGGGGAGATCAAACTTCCATTTAAGGGTCAAAAGCATAAGTTTGAAAATGGTGTAGCATATATAGAAGAGGGAACAACACTTCCTGAACTAATTCGCATAAATGGACTTGTAGTATTAGGAAAAAATATCACTGTAGAGGGTGGAGTATCTCTTGATAATGTAGTAATCGGAGATAATAGCCATTTGGGAGAGCATGTAGAACTAGATAACTGTACTATCTGGAATGATACACAAATAGGTTATAAATCTGTTATATCCAAGGCAGTAATCTGTAATAATAATAAATTTGGCAAAAATGTAAAAGCTAAACATGGTCTAATTATCGCTGAAAACTGTGAAGTTGGAGATAAAGCATCTTTTGAAAAAGATGTTATTGTATGGACAGATAAAACAATAGACAATAGTGCTGTAATTAGTAATAATATTATTTGGGGCGGAAAATATAAGTCATCTATTTTCCAAGCAGGTAGTGTAATTGGTAGTACAAATATTGAACTCTCTTGTGAAATGTCTACTAAACTTGCTGAATCTTTTGGAACAACACTCAAAAAAGGTTCAAAAATCTATATCTCTAGGGATTATCATAAAAGTTCAAGAATGCTTAAAAGAGCATTTTTAAGTGGTATGTTATCTACAGGTATTAATGTAATTGATTTGGAAGTTATTCCATCTAATGTTATGCGTCATAGCCTAGCAGCACAAAATGAACTATATGCAGGTGTACATCTTAGACAATCACTTGTAAATCCAAATGATACTGAGATTATCTTCTATACAAGTGAAGCACTGCCAATAGATACAAATTTTGCAAAATCAATAGAGAGAATATTCTTTAGAGAGAACTTTAGAAGAGTTATTTATACAGAAATTGGAGATATTGAACAGCCAAGTGATTTGACAGAAGATTATATTACAGATGTAAAAGAGATGATAGATACTAATATTTTCAAAAAATCTAAACTCAAAGTTGCAGTTGATATTATGTTTGGATCCACTGCAAATATCTATCCAAAAATTGCGAATGCTCTATCTATTGATAATATTATTTTAAATGCATATAAAGATGATAAAAAACTATCAGATTTATCAGAAACAATTGTTACATCTCAACAAAACATGTCTACAATAGTTAAAAGTATGGGACTTGATTGTGGATTCTTAATCTATCCAAATGGACAGAGAATGCAAACGATTGCAGATGGTGGAGAGAGAATTGATGACTATATTTTACTTCTAGTTGTGCTTGAGCTACTAAATAAAACAGCTACAGAGAAAACAAAAGTATTCTTGCCTGCATGGGCACCAGATTTTGTAAAATACGAAAATTTAGATATTGTACAAAACCAATTTGCAAACTTCAAAGCATCAGAGCTTGAAGAGTACACTCTCATAGGAGATACAGATGGTGGTTTTGCCTTTAGCGAATTTGGTCTAAATAAAGATGCAATTTATGCTAGTTTCAAAATTTTAGAACTACTCAAAAAAGCAGATACAACATTTTCCGAAGTTGTCAAACAGATCCCTCCATTTGCATATAGAGGTGAAAATATCCATTGTCAAAGTAAATTTAAGGGCAAAATGATGCGAAAATTTATGGAAGATGCTAAAGATAAAAAATCTAATAATATAGATGGTGTCAAAATATGGATAGATGATAATAGTTGGATTTTAATGGTTCCTGATGAGCATACCGACTTTTTAAACATATATATTCAAGCTGCTAATAAAACACAGCTTCAAGAGATATATGACGAATACAATAATAAGATTACAGACTGGATCAATGAATAAGAAGTTACATCTTGCCTTTGTATGGCATATGCACCAGCCCTACTATAGAGATGATATAGATCAGAAGACCCAAATGCCATGGGTCTTCTTACATGCCATCAAGGATTATTATGATCTTCCTTGGTATATGAGTAAATTTCAAAAAGAGAAGGCTACATTTAATCTTGTTCCCTCTCTACTTTTTCAAATAGAGTCATATATCAATGGAAATGCAAATGATCGTCTACTTTTGGCTTTACAAAAAGATATTCATAACTTAAGTAAAGAGGAGAGAGGTTATTTGGAGAGTTACCTCTTCTTATCAAATGAGAAAAACATGGTTAAACCACTCAAAAGATATTATAATCTCTATATAAAATATAAAAATGACAATACAATTGATCACTTTAGTTACAATGAACTATTGGATACTCAGGTACTTTTTTTACTCTCGTGGTGTGGAGTATATTTGAGAGAGAACTCTCATATAATCAAATCACTACTGCAAAAGGGAGAAAATTTTACACAACAAGATAAAGAGGAGCTAATACATACCCTCATCAAATTTCTTGGAGAAATTGTCCCATTTTATAAATCATTGGCTGATGAAAATAAAATTTCACTTATAACTACACCATATTATCATCCTATTACACCTCTTCTTTTGGATATCAACTCTGCTACAGAGGCTCGATATAATGTCACTCTTCCTTCAATAGATGCTGATTTTAGAGAGTTTGCAACAAAAAATACAGAGTATGCAATAGAGTATTTTGAAAAATTATTTGGTAAAAAACCAACAGGTTTTTGGCCAGCCGAAGGAAGTGTCAGCAATAAAACTGCCTCACTGTTTGCAAAAAATGGTATCAAATGGTTCTGTAGTGATGAAGAAGTTTTATACAAAAGTATTCATAACTATGACAAAAAAAATATCTACAAAAATTATAGTATTCAGATAGAAGATAAAACCATTGAGGTAAGATTTCGTGATAAATATCTAAGTGATCTAATTGGGTTTGAATATAGCAATAAAAATGCATTAGAATCTGCATTAGATTTTATTGCACACCTTAGAAATATTTATGATTCATGCGATTTTTCACCATTAGTAAATGTTATTTTGGATGGTGAAAATGCTTGGGAGTTTTTTCCAAATAATGCTTTAGAATTTTTTGAAACACTCTACTCTCTACTAGAACAAGAGGATTGGATTGAATCTATTCATATGGACGAAATTAGTCAAAAAAGTGATATAAAAACAGAGATTATTCACTCTCTTGCAAGTGGAAGTTGGATTAATGGAAACTTTGATATTTGGATTGGGAGTGAACAAAAAAATAGAGCTTGGGAGCTTTTGGATATCACAAAAAAAGATTATGATAAAGAGATAAATAGTATAAATCCATACACAAAACAGCTAATAGAAAAAGAGTTCATGATAGCCCTTGGAAGTGATTGGTTTTGGTGGTATGGAGATGATCATTTTACTGTACAAAAAGCAGAATTTGATGCACTTTTTAGAAAACATCTAATCAATATATATAATCTTTTGAATATCTCTACTCCTATAGAGATATTAACCCCTATTGTAAAGAAGGAGGATACAAATACATTTCACCGAAAACCACTAGATTGTATCTCCCCTCAAATTAATGATAAAAAAACATCATATTATGAGTGGTTAAACTCTGGTTTTGTAGATCTAAAACAAGCTTTTAGTGTTATGGATTCTAGTAGTATTATCAAAAGTATTAGATATGGATATGATCGTGAAAATCTCTTTTTTGCATTTAATGGAAATTTAACTGATCTCAAAAAAGAGAGTTATCTAATAATAATTACACTCAATGATAAAATATTTAAAGTAAAGATCAAAGATGGACTTCAAGAGATAAAGATGGAGGGTACTTCACTCACCATTTTTCATCAAAAGCGTATAGAAATTGCGATCAAAAGATCAATTTTTAAAGAGAGTCAAATCAATTTCAAATTTCAAATTATATTAGATGGAAAAGTGAAGCAATCATTTCCAATTCAAGATGATTTTATTATTAGTATTGAAAATTTAAAACTTAAAAACTGGTTTGTTTAAGAGAAGGAGAACCATTGTCAGAATTTAGATATTGTAAATTAAAAAGGGATTGGACACTCTTTTCACCAAAACGAGCAAAAAGACCAAGTAGCTTTGGAAAAAATATCCTCTTTAATCAAAATAGAGAGGATTGTCCATTTGAAGCAGGGAATGAACATTTAACTATAAGTGAAATTAGTCGTATTTCAGATCATCATGATATAAATAGTTGGAGATGTCGTGTCGTACCAAACTTATATAATGCTCTATCAATAGAGAGAGAACCAACTTCACAAAGAGATAGTTTTTTTGAGACAAGGGATGGATTTGGAGCTCATGAGATAATCATAGAAACACCTCATCACAACTTACAAATGTATGATTTTGATATTGATAATTTTATAGACTATTTTACAATTATCAAAGAGAGGGTCGAAGGCTTAAGGAGAGATACAAGACTCAAATATATATCCTTATTCAAAAATCATGGAAAAAATGCAGGAGCTACACTCTCACACTCACACTCCCAACTAATAGCAATGCCATTTATCCCCAAAAAAGAGCTAGAAGATATAAAGTTTTATAAAAAATATTATCAAAAGCACCAACGAAATCTATTTGATGATATTATTTATGAAGAGAAAGAGCATAAAAAAGGGATACTTTTTGAAAATAGCTCTTTTATAGCATTTTGTCCATACGCTTCATCTTTTGCTTTTGAAGTTATGATCATATCAAAAAATAGTCACTCATGTATAAATCAGTTAGATGATAAAGAGATATATGCACTAAGTGAAGTAATTACATTTGTATTTAGTGGACTTAAAAAGGCTTTAGAAGATTTTCCTTTTAATATGATCATTAAAAATGCACCATTTTTGGACGATACTACCCTCAATGATAGCTACAGATTTCACATTCATATCATTCCAAGACTATATAATATAGCAGGATATGAACTAGATAGTAATATTTTTATCAATACAATTTTACCTGAAACAGCTACACAAATCCTAAAGGAGTAGTAATAATGAATCTATATATAGATTTTGGTGGTACCAACTTTAGATATTGCCTTGATGATGAGGAGATATATACCCAATCTAGTAAAGATATCGATCTAAAAAGTTTTTTAGATAATTTTTTACCAAAGCATAATATAGAGTTCATAGGTATATCATATGCGGGACAAGTAGAAAATGGAGAAATTATTTCAGCTCCAAATATAAAAATGCAAAATTTTAAAGTCAAAGAGTATGTAGAAGAGAAATACAAAATAGATTTAGAGATAGATAATGATCTAAACTGTGCTGCACTAGCAGAAAATGAGCTAGTGAGTGCAAAAATGTTAGCGGTATTATATATAGGTACTGGTTTTGGTTCTGCTTTTGTATATAACAATGAGGTAATAAAAGGATCCCACAATTTTAGTGGAGAGATAGGACATATACCTTTTCAATCCACACCATTTCAATGTGGATGTGGAAGAAGGGACTGTCTAGAACTTAGTAGTAGTGGTGGTAGCATTGAAAAATGGGGAAAACATTTTGGATTAAATCTACCTATCTATTCACTTGAAAATTTTGATGCCATCAAAAGAGAGGATGCTGATTTTATATATGAAAATTTCTATAAAGGTTTAGCTTTTGGTTTTCATACTATTTTAAACCTCTTTGATCCAGATACTATAGTATTGGGTGGAAGTGTAGTAAAAAATAGCAGTGAAAAAATTTTATCTTTTTTGACAAAAGAGCAAGGAAGAGCCTCATTTCATAGAAATAGAAAAAAAGTCGATATAAAGATATCCTCACTAAAAGAAGGAAGCCTAAAAGGTGCTAAATTATTAAAAGGAAAAAACATTGTTAAATAATATAGAAGTAATGAAAGATGTAAAGAGTCTAAAAGATATTAGTGTTGAAAATAAAAGAGTCTTAATTCGTGTAGATTTCAATGTACCTATGGATAAACACCATAATATTACAGATGACAAAAAAATTAAAGAAGCTCTATATACAATTAATCACTGTATAGATCATAATGCAAAATCTATCACTCTTGTATCACATTTAGGTCGTCCAAAAGGAAAAGTTGATCCAAATTTTTCACTCAAATATATTGTTAGAAGAGTAGAAAGGCTACTTAATAACAAAATAGAACTAATTGAAGATTTTGAAAAAGATACAAACTATATCAACAGTGCAACAGATGGAAAACTATTTTTACTTGAAAATATTAGATTTCATGAAGGCGAAACCAAAAATGATACGATCCTTGCTCAAAAATTAGCACAACTATGTGATGTATTTGTAAATGATGCTTTTGGCACAAGCCATAGAAAACATAGCTCTACTTATGCAATTACAGACTTTGTAGAGACTAAAGTTGCTGGTTTTTTACTAAAAAGAGAGATAGATGCATTTGCAAAAGCACTATTCAATCCACTAAATCCAATCGCTCTTGTAGTAGGTGGTTCAAAAGTATCTTCCAAAATCACACTTTTACATAGTATCCTTCCAAAAATAGATAAGCTTATTCTTGGAGGAGCTATGAGTAATACATTCCTCAAAGCAATAGGCTACAACATGCGAAGCTCTCTTGTAGAAGATGAGTACATGGATGAAGCACTCAAAATTTTAAAAGAGGCAAAAAAAGAGAATGTAAATGTATATATGCCTGTTGATGTTGTCATTACTGATAGCATAGAGAGACCAATAGATGTCAAAATTGTACCAGCTCAAGATGTATTAGAGGGATTTTCTGCTGTTGATCTAGGTCCTGCTACTGTTAAACTTTTTGAGGAGGCTATTGGACTATCAAATACTATTATTTGGAATGGACCTATGGGAATTTTTGAAATTGATAGATTTTCAAAAGGTACATTTAGAGTAGCTCATGCTATAGCTGATACTTATGCTTATAGTATTGTAGGTGGTGGAGATACAGCAAATGCTGTAGATAAAGCAGATGAAAAAGAGAATATTAGTTTTATCTCCACAGGTGGTGGAGCTAGTTTGGAACTATTAGAGGGTAAAATTTTGCCTGGATTTGAAAAACTAGAGAAAAAAATATAAAAAATGAAGATAAAATCCCTTTATATCTCATCTTTTGAGAGAGGAGCAGGCAGTATTTTTGTCTGCTTGGGAATGATGCATCTACTCAAAAGACGCTATCATAGAGTAGGGTTTTTTAGACCAATTATAAAACATACTGCTCAAGATGATCCACATATTCAACTACTTTTTAATCACTTTTCACTCTCTCAAGATCCTCAAAGCTCATATGGTTTTACACTTGATAAATTTAGAGAACTAAGCTCAAAAGATAGAAACAATACTATTTTACAAGAGCTTATTATAAAGCTAAAGAAATTAGAAAAAGAGTTTGATTTTATCTTAATAGCAGGATTAAATAGAGAAGAGATAACTGTAAATCTAGATTTTGATATAAATTTAGAGATAGCAAAAAATCTAGGTAGCTCTTTCATATCAATTATCAACGCAAAAGAGAAGAGTAATATAGAGATATTAGAAGCACTACAAGTTGATAAAAACAGTATCAAAGATGAAGGCATTGACCATTTTGGAACATTTATAAATAGAGTAGCTCACTCAAATTTTTCATCTCTAACCAAACTTTTACATGAAAACTATATTGTCTCAAACTTCTATATTCTTCCACAAATTGATGCACTAGAGAGTATTAATATATCAGATATTAAAAAAGGATTAAAAGCCCAACTCCTTTTTGGAGAGACAAAAAATCTAAATAGACAAGTAAGACATACCAAAATTGCATCTATGACACTTGATAACTTTCTCAAACGAATAGAAGAGGGAGACCTAATTATAGTTCCGGGGGATAGAAGTGATATTATTGTGGGCTCTCTTGTAGCAGTACATGCCAAAAGCACACCTACTATCTCAGGGATATTACTTACAGGTGGGCTAAGACCAAAAAAGATCATTGCGAAACTTTTACATGGATTTGATAATCTCTCTATTCCTATTTTGGCAATTGATACAGATACATATACTTCAGCTATGGATGTAAGCCATATTAGACCTACAATTGAAGCAAAAAGTTATACAAAAATCGCAATTGCACTAGGAGCTTTTTGTAAATATATAAACAAATCAGAGATAACAGATAGATTACATATGGAGTCAACCTCCATCATGACACCATTAATGTTTCAATATAATCTTTTTGAAAAAGCTAGAAAAAAGAGAAAAAATATTGTACTGCCAGAAAGCAATGATAATCGAATATTAAGAGCAGCAGAAAATCTTCTAAATTGTAAGGCTGTAGATATTACACTCATTGGAAATAAAAAAGAGATATATCATAGAGCGGCTCTTCTTGGATTAAATATAAAAAAAGCAACTATTATTAATCCTCAAACTTCAAATCTTACAGAAGAGTTTATTGAAACACTATACAATCTTAGAAAACATAAAGGCATGACAAAAGAACAAGCAAGAGATGTCATGACGCATAATGAAAACTATTTTGCAACAATGCTTGTACATCTGGGATATGTAGATGGAATGGTTAGTGGAGCAATTCATACTACAGCCCAAACAGTAAGACCCGCCTTTCAGATTATCAAAACACAACCAAATACATCAATTATCTCTAGCCTATTCTTCATGTGCTTAGATACAAAAGTACTAGTATAT
>Ga0256914_1001786_pt1 | contig 18726 bp, 15 predicted proteins | sample HulkmetaG_FD_191571 | JGI IMG/M metagenome (GOLD analysis project Ga0256914, IMG submission 191571) | Hydrothermal chimney microbial communities from Main Endeavour vent field at the Juan de Fuca Ridge, Pacific Ocean - Hulk | ecosystem: Environmental > Aquatic > Marine > Hydrothermal vents ... | reverse complement strand
CTTTCTTTGTGCCTTTGTGGCTTCGTGTCTTCGTGGTTTCTAGCCGGGCTACCTTAGTTGTAACACTTTTTGCTGGATAGCGGTGATCTTCTTGACATCAGCGATTCAAAACACCACAATCGCATCGGGCTCGATGGTCACGCGCACGGACTGACCGGGATGCGCACCGCCTCCTGCACCTGCAAATTCAAATCGCAGCTCGGAAGCCGACGCCATCCCGGCAAATTGCATCAGGGTGTGCGCTCCCCGAAACGACCGGTGCAACAATTGCAGAGCCAACACATTGGGCCCCTTTTCGTTTTCTTGCGCCAGGCGGGCGCCTTCGGGGCGGATGACCAACTGCACGGTCGCACCCACGCCCAGGCCCGCAGGCAGCTCATGCGGTTGCAACAATCCTGCCGGGGTGCGGATGATGGGCGGGCGCAGCGAGATGAGTGTTCCCTGCAAGATGTTCTCCATCCCCAAAAAAGCTGCCGCAAATGGGGAAGCGGGCCGCAAATAAAGTGCCTCGGGCGTATCCAATTGCTCGATGCGCCCCGCCCGCATCAGTGCCACCCGATCCGCCACTGCAAACGCCTCGATTTGGTCATGGGTCACATAAAGCGCGGTTTGTCCCAACTGTTTCAGAATTTTTCGCAGCGCCACCAGCAATTGATCCCGCAATGTGCGATCCAGCGCGCCCAGCGGCTCATCCAGCATCAGTAATTGCGGATTCGGGGCTAGGCTGCGAGCCAATGCCACCCGCTGCTGCTGTCCGCCACTCAGCTCATAAACGGGGCGATTTTCGTAGCCCGATAGTTCTACCAAAGCCAGTAACTCTTGTACCCGGGCCATGCGCCGGGCCCGGGGCCAACGGTGCATCTTCAAGCCAAAGGCTACATTGTCGCCCACCGTCATATGCGGAAACAACACATAATCCTGAAACATTAGTCCAAAATCGCGACGATGACTGGGAAGTGTTGTTATGACATTCCCCTGCACTAAAATCTGACCCTGGTCAGGAGTCTCCAGCCCGGCCACAATGCGCAACAATGTGGTTTTACCGCATCCGCTGGGCCCCAGCAAACACAAAATCTCACCCGGCTCCACAGCCAGACTCACATCTTGCAGTACTGGGGTCGCGCCAAAATGTTTTGAGATGTGGGAAAGGGTTAAAAAGGGCATAAGTTTAGAATTCCTCACTGCCGGTGCGTAATTGTTCGATGCCCAGATAGCCGGCCGCGGTTACCAGCATGAGCAGCACGCTCAGGGCTACAGCCTGACCAAAATTGCTTACGCCCGGCTGCCCCAGCAAGCGATAAATAGCCACGGGCAAGGTGGGAAACTGTGGACGGCTGATGAGCAGGCTGGCGCTAAATTCTCCCATGCTGATGGTAAAAGCGAATATGACGCCTACCAGCAGCGCCCGCCGCATCATGGGCCAGTAGATGTGCCGCAACACGCGCTTTGGGCTGGCTCCCAGCATTTGCGCAGCCTCGGGCAAGTGCTGATTCATACCTCGCAGCACGGGCAAGATGGCCCGCAGCACAAATGGAAAAGCAATAAGCGTGTGGGCAATGGGAATGATGAGCAAACTGGCCCGCAAATTCAGGGGCGGATGATTCAGGGCCACGATGTAGCCAAAGCCCAATGTTACGGCACTGGTTCCCAAAGGCAGCATAAACAGCGTATCCAGCCAGCGCACCAACGAAAAAGACCCCGACCGCGGTTCAGCCAACAAAAAAGCTGCGGGCAGGGCCATGCTCACCGCCAGCAGAATGGTCACAGCGGCAAAGCCCAATGAATTGCGCACCGCCTGAATGGGAGTAACAAAAAAGACAGAATTGGTGCGATTGACCAACAGCGCCCGATAAAAATCAAGCCCCCAACGTCCCCCCAAATGAAAAGATTGCACCAGCAGCGCCAGCAACGGAGCCAACAAAAACAGGCCCAGCGCCAGAAAAACCGCGGCCACCAATCCTCGTTGCGCCCATGTGCGGGGAGGCTGCTGATTATGCCGGGCCGCCTGAAACGTCAGGGGCACAGTCATACGCTGCTGCAACCGCGTGTAGCCCCACATCAACAGCAGCGTGAAACCCATTTGTAGCAACGAAAGCGCCGCGGCCACCGGCAAATTGAACAAACGCACTGCCGTGCGATAAATCTCTACCTCGATGGTGGCAAAACCAGGCCCACCCAAAATTAAAACCACGCCAAACGACGTAAAATTAAAGAGAAAAACCATAGCGCTGGCTGCCATGATTGCGGGCGCAAGCTGCGGCAGCGTAATAAATCGCCACCGCTGCCACGGACCCGCGCCCAGCACAGCCGCTGCTCCTTCCTGCCGAGCATCCATGGTGGCCCAAAAGCCCCCGACCATGCGAATAATCACCGATGTATTGTAAAAAACATGTGCCAGCAGAATAATACTCAGCGTATGAAGCAGATGCACGGGCGGACTGGAAAGATGCCACATCCCCATAAGCGCCCGATTGAGCAGCCCCCGCGGGCCCACCAGTGCGATAAACGCAGTGGCCACCACCACCGTGGGCATCACAAAAGGAAGTGTCACCAACGCGCGCAGCCACGTCTTCCCCCAAAATTGAAACCGGGCAAAAACATAGGCCGCGGGCAATCCCAACGCCAGCGCCCCCAGGGTGCTAAGCATCGCCTGCCACAACGTGAATAAAATGACTCGCAGGTAATACGCCTTTTGCCACAGCACCTGCAAACTGACCCAATCCAGCCGCCCATTCTGCCACAAGCTCAGCTTGAAGATGGAGGCCACGGGATAAATAAAAAAGAGGCTCAAAAAGAGCAAGGGCAGCGCGGCCAGCAGCCAGCGCCGAAGGGGCGTGAGTTTCATAATGCTAATTGATGTGACACCATCTGAATGCGTAGCTGGTGGGAAAATGAACCCGTTGCTGCTGACCCGGAGACAAAAGAGGGGAAAAGTGCTTATTGAAAATGCCCGGGCGTGCAGATCACTGCGTCACACAAGATGACGGAATTGCAAAGGCGTACTCATTATAACGCATGTTACGGCCACGCCTCATATTTTCTCTCGCTCCCCCTCTGTGCGCCCATAAAAGTCTTCGCATCTCAGCAGTGAAAAGCTATTTTCGCTAGATTTCTTTCCCTTTTTCTTCGTGCCTTGGTGGTGCGCTCTGGATAGCGATGAGTCGTTACGTTTCAACTTTAGCCACAAAGAAACCTCTCCTCGTTACAGCCTTGCGCCCGGGCGCATCATGCACGCCCGCACACAAGGGCATAAAAAAACCTCCGGGAGGAAAAACCCGGAGGTTGTGAGCTTGCAAAAACTACGCTTACAGGCTGGAAACCTGTGCCAGGGCCTTGAGTTTGGCCCAGCGTTCTTCAAGGTTTTTCTGAGCGGCGTCCAGAAGTTCTTCGGCATGGTCAGGGTTGGTTTTGAACAACATGCGGAAACGGGCCTGGCGCATGGCGTAATCGCTAAAGGCCTTTTTGGGGTCTCGCGAATCCAGCACCAGCGGATTTTTGCCCTGGGCCCGACGCCGGGGATCGTAGCGATACAGAGGCCAGGCGCCACTCTCCACTGCCAGCTTCTGATGATCCATGGCTTCTTCCAGGCCGTAGCCATGGGCGATACAATGGCTGTAAGCGATGATGAGGCTGGGGCCATCGTAGGATTCCGCTTCGATGAAGGCTTTGACTGTTTGGCTATCTTTGGCGCCAAAGGCGACCTGAGCCACGTAAACATAGCCGTAATTCATGGCCATCAGGCCCATATCCTTCTTGGGCAGTGTTTTACCGGCAATGGCGAATTTGGCTGCCGCGGCCATGGGTGTGGCCTTGGAGGCCTGACCGCCGGTGTTGGAGTAAACTTCGGTATCCATGACCAGCACGTTGACATTGCGGCCCGAGGCCAGAACATGGTCGAGACCGCCGTAACCGATGTCATAGGCCCAGCCATCGCCACCGATAATCCATACGCCGCGGCGCACCAGCAAATCGGCCACGCTCATCAAATCCCGGGCCTTGGGGTCTGTCAGCCCTTCTAATTTGGCTTTAAGCGCGGCGACATTTTCACGCTGTCGGGCAATGCCTTCCTCGTCACTTTGGTCAGTGGTCAGCAGTTTTTCCACCAACTCGGCGCCAATGACCTCTTGCAGATGATCAACCAGCTCCAAGGCGTACTCATTTTGCTTGTCGATGGTCAACGACATGCCCAGACCGAACTCGGCATTATCTTCAAACAGCGAGTTGCTCCAGGCGGGCCCGCGGCCATCTTTATTTTTGGCCCAGGGCGTGGTAGGCAAGTTGCCGCCGTAAATGCTGGAACAACCGGTAGCATTGGCCACCACCACCCGGTCGCCGAAGAGCTGGGTCATCAGCTTGATGTAAGGGGTTTCGCCACAGCCGGGGCAAGCGCCCGAGAACTCAAACAGGGGCTCCAATAACTGGATGTTTTTGACGTTGTTGTATTTAATCAACCCATAGCGCGGCGCTTCCGGCAATTCCAGGAAGAAATCCCAATCGCGACGGCCCTTCTCGCGCAACGGCAATTGCGGGCGCATGTTGATGGCTTTGCGGTTGGGGTCTTGCTTGTCGGTGACCGGGCAAGCCTCGACACAAAGGGTACAGCCGGTGCAATCTTCAACAGCCACTTGCAGGGTGTACTTTTGCCCCTTGAATTCTTTCCAGCGGGCATCAGATGAAAGGAAGCCCTCGGGAGCGTTCTCTAGCAGCGCCGGGTCAAAAACCTTGCTGCGAATAACCGCGTGGGGGCAAACCAGCACACATTTGCCGCACTGGATACAAATATCCTCTTCCCACACCGGCACCTCCAGCGCAAGATTACGTTTTTCCCATTGTGTGGTGGCAGTGGGATAGGTGCCATCGGCAGGCAGGGCGCTTACAGGCAAATCATCACCCTCGCCCAGAATCATTTTACCCAGCACATCTTTGACGAATTCGGGCGCACTCCCGGGCACGGGCGGCTTCATGTTAATAGTGCTATCGGCAGTCTCGGGCACGGGCAGCTCGAACAAATTGGCCAAAGTCATATCCACAGCATTGAAATTCTTCTGGACAATCTCCTCGCCCTTCTTGCTATAAGTTTTAACGATGGCTTCTTTGATTTTGCCAATCGCCTCATCCTGGGGCAAGATGCCGCTAATGGCAAAGAAACAGGTTTGCATGATGGTGTTGGTACGACGCCCCATGCCTGTCTTCTTGGCTACCTCATAAGCATCAATCACATAAACCTTCAGCTTTTTGGCGATGATGGTTTCTTGCACCTCCACCGGCAGATGTTCCCAAACCTCTTCGGTGGGATACGGGGCATTCAGCAGGAAGGTCGCGCCCTCCATGGCATTGGCCAGCACTTTATAATGCCGCAAAAACTCGAACTGATGCACTGCCACGAACTGGGCTTTGGTGATGAGATAGGGGCTGTGGATAGGTTTGGGCCCGAACCGCAAATGCGAGATGGTCTTGGCGCCCGACTTCTTGGAATCGTAAACGAAATAGCCCTGGGCATAGTTGTCGGTCTCAACGCCAATAATTTTGATGGAGTTTTTGTTTGCCCCCACCGTACCATCTGAGCCCAACCCCCAGAACAAGCCCCGGAAAGTTTCTTCCGGCTCGATATCGAAATTGGGGTCGTAGTCGATGTTGGTATGGGTGACATCATCCACAATGCCCACGGTAAAGTGGTTTTTGGGCTGAGCCTTCTTCAGCTCATCGAAAACGCCCTTGACCATGGCCGGGGTGAATTCTTTGGATGAAAGGCCGTAGCGCCCGCCAACCACCAGTGGCGCATGTTTGAAGGGCGCAGTGCCCGCACGCATCGCCTCGCTAATGGCATTGCCCACATCAAGATACAGGGGCTCACCTGAGCTGCCCGGCTCCTTGGTACGATCCAGCGTGGCGATTTTCTTCACGGTGGCAGGCAGCGCCTGCATCAGATGCTCAGTCGAGAAGGGGCGATACAGACGAACCTTGATCAAACCTACTTTTTCGCCCTGCTCAACCAGATAATTGACTGTTTCTTCGGCAGTTTCAGCACCGGAGCCCATCAGCAAAATGACACGCTCAGCATCGGCTGCGCCCACATACTGGAAGAGCTCGTAGCGGCGGCCCGTTAGCTTGGCAAAATCATCCATCATCTCCTGCACAATGCCGGGCGTTGCCACGTAGTAGGGATTCACCGTCTCGCGGGCCTGGAAGAAGACATCGGGATTCTGGGCTGTGCCGCGAATCACCGGCTTTTCGGGATTCAGGCCACGGCGGCGATGCGCCCGCACCAAGTCATCATCTATCATGCTCCTGATGACATCATCGCTGAGTTTTTCGACCTTGCTAATCTCATGCGAGGTGCGGAAACCATCCATGATGTGCAAAAAAGGAACTCGTGATTTCAGAGTTGCTGCTTGCGAAATCAGGGCAAAGTCCATCACCTCTTGCACCGAATTGGCAAAAAGCATGGCAAAACCGGTGCTGCGGGTGGCCATAACATCGCTATGGTCGCCAAAGATAGAAAGCGCCTGCGCGGCAATCGAGCGGGCGGCAATGTGGAACACGGTGCTGGTCAATTCGCCAGCAATTTTGTACATGTTCGGAACCATTAGCAACAGGCCCTGACTGGCAGTAAAGGTTGTCGTCAGCGAGCCAGTTTGCAAGGCGCCGTGGACAGCGCCGGCAGCACCACCCTCCGCCTGCATCTCCATAACAACTGGAATCGTTCCCCAGATATTCGGCTTTTGTTCTGCGCTCCATTGATCGGCCCACTCGCCCATGGGCGAAGAAGGGGTAATGGGATAAATGGCAATGACTTCATTGGTCTTGTGTGCTACATACGCAGCAGCCTCATTGCCATCAATTGTTGCAATTAGTCCTGACATAATGCACTTCCTTGGTGATAAGTTTGAGTGTTTTTTGTGTAATGCTAACCCCGAAAAAGGCCAGCGCTTTCTTGGTAGAGCGGAGATAGGCTCAATAGCCTAGCTCTCGCAACTGCTTCTCATTCATGCCAAAATGATGCCCAATTTCGTGCAACACAGTCTTTTGAATCTGACTTTTGATGGTCTCGGGCGTAGTAAAATGTGATACCATCGGGTGCATGAAAATCGTAATGCGATCGGGGGTAATCATGCCATAGTGAGCCGAACGAGCGGTCAGCGGAACGCCCTGATACAAGCCATAGAGCGCATGACCACGACCGAGCCCCACAGCTTGTTTCTGCGCAGTTGTCGGATGCTCAGCCACTGTGATTGCCACATTTACCATCATTTCTCTGATGTTCTCAGGCAATGCTTCCAATGCTTGGGACACATAATCCTGAAACTCATCAAAGGTGATTTTTGTCGAAGGAGAAGCCATTTTTGATGATAAGTAACTATTCACCTCTATCCAGAGAGAAGCACGCATGCCATTAAGTTATTGATGTTACGCAATTTGATGCTGCCACGGTTGCGAGTCATCGCCTTTTGTTGCCTGGCCAACGAGAAGTGGCCGATAAGACGAAAAGAGAAAAGAAATCCTTTTGCGCCTTTCTTTTCTTGATGGCTTGATGGCAAAAAGTGGATAGAGACTTGGACAGTTACATTTTTTGAGCCTAAAAAGTATACCACAAAAAAACGCCTGCGTCAGAAAACACAGGCGTCTTTGTAAGCTTTGCCACTGAACGGGCGTTTAGCGATGAATTTTGGCCAGAATATCACCGGCATCCATAATCAGGTGCTCATCGCCATCGATTTTAATTTCGGTGCCAGTGTATTTGGGATACAGAACGGTATCGCCAATAGCCAGCGGCACATCCTCTTCATCAATCTCGGGCCCGAGTGCCACAACTTCGCCCTCTTGGGGCTTTTCTTTTGCTGTTTCGGGCAGGTAAATGCCACTTTCGGTCTGCGAAGCCTGCTTGAGGATTTTGATCAATACGCGTTCGCCAAGGGGTTCAAGTTTCATGGTTATCACTCCGTTTGATATTGGGAATTATGGTGAAAGTTGTAGGTATGATTAAACCAGCCTCAGGCCCAAAGGCCTACAAGGCTGAGAGAAAAACTAGCCGCGGATACCGAGCAATTTGTCAATCTTGGGCTTGTCAAAACCAACGATGACGGCACTGCCGATTTTAATCACAGGGACGCCCATTTGCCCGCTCATCTTTTGCATATCGCGCGCTGCTGCGGCATCTTTGGTGACATCGATGTGCTTGAATTTGATCTTATGGGCTCGAAAGTATTTTGCGGCCCGCTTGCACCAACTACAGGTGGGAGTTGCGAAGAGGAGTACTTTGGGTTGTTTTTTCTTTTTATCGGTGGATTGTACTGCCATTCCTGTTGTTACCTTCGTGTGAGTGGATGTGGTTACAAGACAAACCAGCGGCCTGAGTCGCTGGTAACTAGTTAGATGCAATCAGAGAATCGAAACGTTACACCGAAGTGACGTTTTGAGCCTATGATTTATTGCCACGATGTTGTAAAATTCATCTTGCAACTACCTGATTCTAAATAAGCATTATGACATATTTTGTCTGTTTTTGCAAAGAAAGGATTGATTTCAAGTATTCGTCTTCGCAATCTGCACGGAGCAATGCCCAATGACCAAACGAAAAGCCCCGGATATCGTCGTCGGACGCCTGCCGATGTATTTGCGCATGTTGAATCAGCTCATCGATGAAGCGCGGCAAACCACCAGCTCGCAAGAATTGGGCGAGCGGCTGGGCATTAGCGCAGCACAGATTCGTAAAGATCTTTCTTATTTCGGGGGGTTTGGCAAATATGGCGCCGGGTATGATGTTGCTTATTTGCGGGATCAGTTACGCCGCATTCTGCATCTGGAGCAGGTTTGGCCCGTGGCGCTGGTGGGCGCGGGCGATTTGGGCCATGCACTGACCAATTATCATGGGTTCAGCCAGCGCGGCTTTGAGATTGCGGCTGTTTTTGATAACGATTCGCAACGCATTGGCCAAATGATGGGGGGGCTAAAGGTGCTCGACGTAGATGAGATGGAACAGTTTATTCACAAACACAACATTAAAATTGCCATTATTGCCGTGCCTGTGGTCGCGGCCCAGGTTGTGGCCGATAAATTGGTGGCCGCGGGGGTGATTGGGCTTCTCAATTATGCGCCCGTGCCTCTCAAAGTTCCCGATTACGTCACTGTGCAAAATATCGACCCGGTGGCCCGTTTGCAGCACATGGCGTTTTATGTGGGCCAAAAGGCCAAAAGCGAAAGCGCGGCCACGTAATCTCCTTACGTCGCCACGCTTTCAAAAGGCTGCTGTGTAACGCGGTTATGCCAAATCAGATGCTCAATTCAACTTTTTGGCCTATGCCCAGTTTTCAAGAATGCGCTTGACTTCGGCAACGAACGCGTCTGCGCTGGCGCCATCCAAGATGCGATGATCGAAGTAGAAGCTGAGGTAGGTAACGGGATGGATGGCTATGGTGTCGTTGGCATCGGGCAGCAGGGGATGCCCTGTGCTGATGACCACCGGCTCTTTGTGGATAGCGCCTACGCCCAAAATACCGGCGTTGGGCTGATTGATGATGGGTGCGGCCATAAGGCTGCCCCCCGTGCCATGATTGGTGATGGTAAAGGTTGCTCCTTGGATTTCATCGGGCGTGAGTTTGCCGGCCCGGGCCCGGGCGGCCAAGTCGTTGACCATGCGAGCCAGCCCCAGTAAATTGTAGCTATCGGCATTTTTGATGACTGGCACAATCAGGCCCTCATCAATGGCGGTGGCCATGCCGATGTTAATGGCCCGCCGCAAGACAATGCCTTCTTCTGACCAGGAGCTGTTGGCATAGGGGTTTTTCTTGAGCGCCTGTGCCACGGCTGACACAAAATAAGGGGTAAAGGTGAGATTCACACCATCCTGAGCAAATTGGTTTTTATGAGCGTAACGATGTTGCACCACACGTGTCATATCTACCATGAACACGCTGCCCACGTGGGGCGAGGTGCGCCGCGATTGCACCATGTGGTCGGCAATGAGTTTGCGCATACGGCTCAAAGGCGCCACCTGGTCGCCTGCTGCAGGCGCTGGTGCGGGCGGGGGCGAGGACGGGGCTGCAACGGGGGCATAATCTTCCATGCTGGTGGGCTTGAAAAGTTCGCCCGAGCCCGGTTTTTCCCATTCGGGCACGTCGGCCTGGCTATCACGCTGCGCAATGTAGTCCAAAAGATCCTTTTTGCGGATGCGTCCGCGCACACCTTTGCCTTGGACTTGTGTTAAATCGACATGATACTCGGCAGCCAAGCGGGCCACCACTGGGCTAACAAAACCAATATCGCGCGCTTTGGCGGGCGCGGGCGCAACAGGCGCGGGCTTTGCCGCCGCGGGGGCCTGCGCGGGCGCAACATCCTTCACAGCCTCGTCCGGTTCACCCAGCATGGCGATGAGCGTGCCCGCCTGCACCGTTTCTCCTTCGGGAATCAAAAGCTGCAACACCGTGCCATCTATCGGAGAGGGCACTTCGGTATCAACTTTATCGGATGAGACTTCGAGCAGTGGATCGTAGCGCTTGATGGTGTCGCCCTCTTTGACCAGCCATTTGGTAATGGTGCCTTCGACGACAGATTCCCCGAGTTGGGGCATGATGACTTTTGTTGCCATTGTTTTTTCCTTGTATAAAATGAGATTTTCGTAACTGTTCACGGTCAACTGACAAAAGCACGACAGTCACTAAGACACGCTATGGGACCTTAGCGGCAAAAAGAGGACTGTGACCTGTCTGGTTACAAATTTTCAGCGATGCACAGCAGATCGACCGCAATGAATGGGGGTTATTGGATGGTGGCAATGGGCTCACCCACGGGGACGCGTGCGCCCGCGGGCTTGAGGATGTGCAGGATGCCTGCAGCGGGCGCCGGAATTTCGATGGTGACTTTCTCGGAACTCACTTCGGCCAAGGCTTGATATTGGCTGACAGGCGATTCATCCTGAATCAACCATTTTTTGATCATGCCATCAACCACTGTGCTGCCCATGCGGGGCATGATGACTTGGGTGGCCATGGATATTGCTCCTTGTCCAACGCTAGTAAGCGGCCAACTTGCGCATAGCTGTCGCGATTTTGTCGGGATTCAGCATGAAGGCATCCTGGATGGGATGACTGAAGGGGACTGCGGGCACGTCGGGCGGGGTGAGACGGGTGATAGGAGCATCGAGATATTCAAAGGCTTGCTCCCCAATGATAGCAGCAATCTCACTGCCAAGGCTAACGGTGGGGTTGTCCTCGTGCACAATCAGCACCTTGCCTGTCTTCTTCACCGATTCCAGGATGGCAACTTCATCCAACGGGCGCAGAGAACGCAAATCGATGACATCAGCGCTGATGCCCTCGGCAGTCAGCAAATCAGCCGCCTTCACGGCATCGTGCATGGCCAGGCCATAGCTGATGACAGTCAAATCATCACCCTCGCGGCGCATGGCAGCCTTACCAAAGGGCACGATGTAATCTTCTTCCGGCACTTCACCTTTAATAAGACGATACGTTTTCTTGTGTTCAAAGAAGATGACAGGATCTTCTACTTGCAACGAGGCCCGCAACATGCCCTTGATGTCGTAGGGCGTGGTTGGAGCCACCACGTAAAGACCGGGAATGTGCGCAAAAAAGGCTTCGACCGATTGCGAGTGATACAACCCGCCCGAGATGCCGCCACCATACGGAGCCCGAATAATCAGGGGCACAGTCCAGGTGCTGCGGGTGCGGTAGCGCATGCGCGCCGCCTCGCTGAGAATCTGGTTGAATGCGGGAAAGATGAAATCTGCGAATTGAATTTCGACAATGGGCTTGAAGTAGCCGGTGAGGGCCATGCCAATGCCGGTAGCCACAATCGAAAGCTCGGCCAGCGGTGTATCCATGACCCGTTTTTCGCCGAATTGCTGATGCAGGCCCATGGTGGCCCGAAAAACGCCACCGCGCGGGCCCACATCCTCGCCCGTGATGATGATGCGGGGATCCCGTTCCATTTCGATGCGCAAGGTTTCGCGCAGCGCTTCGATATTATTCATAATCGCCATAATCTAAACCTCCCATGACGGCAGCGGGCCGTAAACATGCGCGGTAAGCTCCGAAACATCGGGGAAGGGAGAGCTGATGGCTTCCTCCTCAGCTTTATCCACCTCTGAGACAGCCCAGCCCAAAATTTCGTGCTGGAGCGTTTCGTCGAGCAGGCCACGGTCAAAGAGTACTCGTTCGAATTGCAAAATCGGATCCCGCTTCTTCCAGTATTCGACTTCCTCGCGACTGCGATAGGTGCGATCGTCATCATCGGTGGAGTGGGGTGTTACTCGATAGGTTTTGGCCTCTACCAGGGTGGCGCCCTGGCCCGAGCGGGCCCGTTGCACAGCCTCGTACATCACATCGTAACAGGCCAGGATGTCGTTACCATCCACGACAACGCCTTCGATGCCATAGGCAATGGCGCGATCAGCCACATTTTTGATGGCCATCTCTTTTTCCATAGGAACTGAAATGGCGTATTGATTATTTTGCACAATGCAGATGAAGGGCAGTTTATGCACGCCCGCCCAGTTCAGCCCCTCGTGAAAATCGCCCTGGCTGGTAGAACCTTCGCCCAGGCACACGACTGTTATTTCATCGGTTCCCTTGAGTTTGCAGGCCAGTGCTGTGCCGGCAGCAATGGGCACTTGTGTGGCCACGGGGCTGGAAATACTGCCGATGCGCAAACTGGCATCAGAAAAATGGCCCGGCATTTGAATCCCATCACCACTGGGATCGCCAGCGCGTCCTAACATGCCTCGCAGATGATCCACAGGCTTCATACCCATAGCCAGCACAAAGGCCAAATCACGGTAATAGGGATAAAACCAATCGTAGCCCGGCCTCATGGTTGCCGCTGCGGCCACCTGAATCGCCTCATGGCCGATGCCAGAAATATGGAAAGGCGCGCGCCCCTGCCTGTTCATCACCCAACTGCGTTCATCCACCTTGCGCCCCAGCATCATGTTTTTATAGAGCTGTAGCAGTTGCTCATCTGTCAAGTTATCAGATGGGCGTGTTTTCTGAGATTTACGGGCATTTGTAGCCATAACACCTCCGGGAAATCTGTGGTTTTGGGCAAGCTCTTGTAGCCTAACGTCATTGTTGGGCCACAAGAATGAAATGCTGCTAACAATGCTATTATAGCACCTGGCGGGCCATCCTCCGAAACGGACACAGGCGTTTAAGTCGTTGATGATATGAAATTAGAAATAGACCTTGGAAAGGCTTACAACCACATTCGCATCACCACCCGAATTTCAGTGAATCTCCCATCGCTTCATTCTCCAAAGGCCACCAGAAACCATGTTCAGATCATATACACCGACATGCTGCGGTTCTACAATAACCTCAGGAATAGCTGTTCCATACACAAATTCAATACCCCAAACAACAAGGCCGCCCACAGCTCGATGGTTCGGGCGTGGGCGGCAAAAATAGACATACTGGGGCTTAAGTGTGAGCCGGTTCCAGATAGCGTTGGAATTTCGGGCCCAGCACATAAATGAGAAACATGATATAAAGCACTTGTAGAATCGGCTTGAAGGAGAGAGCAAAGACAGTCATGCTGCCAAACATAGTAGCAGCCAGAGCCAATGAGATTGCTTGTGAGCTGGCGGTGGCGCCCAAAATCAGAATCATGCCCCGAGCATAATCCAGCTTGAAAAGTTTGGCAGCCCAAACAGCCAGTGCCGTCTGCACCACATAATAAATGAACAGCCCGCTCGCGACCTGCAAGAAGACGATGGGATGTTGCACAACCTGCGGAGCCACCTTAGCCACCGAGAAGAAGATAATCAGCAAAATGCCCAGTGCCGAAACGCCCGAGAATGACTTTTTGAATGTCATAAAGTAAGGCATTCCTTTACGCCGAATAATCTCGCGCCGAGTGAAATATCCTAAAATCAGTGGCAACACGATGTAAACCAGCAAACTCATCATCAACTTGCGGCTGTCGATGGGAATCAGTGGCCCACCACTCAGTTTGACAATGGCCGGAGAAACAAAGGGAATCATCAGCAGCCCCACGACAGCAATCACCAGCGCATCCTCCACACTGGCATCAGCAATGCCGCTCCAGCCAATGAGCATGTTAGAGCAAGGAATGGCGCCCACCAGAATAATGCCCAGGGCCAACTCCGGGCTGTGGGCAAAAATTGTGCGCGAAAGCACAAAGGCTGTAAAAGAGGCCACTACAAAAGCGAAAAACAGCGTCAGGAAGATGAGTTTGTAGTTGCGGCCCGCCTTTTTGACCTTTTCTACCGCCATGCCGGTAAGCATGGGATACAGCATCAGAAAGACCGCCACAAAACTAATTGCTTTGATGTTGATCTTTTGCACATCGACCAAGAGGCCAAAAGCCAGGGCCAGGGCAAAATCGATGCCAACGTACAGATACAATTGTTTTTTGATGTTCAACAGCATTTGATTCATAACAACTCCTTGTGTAAATGTGTGTGTGCTCCATGATTATACACAAGCCGTCAAATGCACAACGATCTCCGATGTGGCATCAGTAACTGGCATCTGGCGATAAGGGATTCAGTGATTCAGCGCGACGCACTTACGTAGGTGATGCTATGAAAATTGGTAACTACTAACGTACTCGACTTCAATCACCACAAAGGCGCAAAGACACTAAGAACACCAAGCATTTCAAAATTTTTTCGGCTCAAGAGCGGGGGCTCCCAGGGCGGATTCGCCATCCGCCCGGCCTATCACTCCCTGAAATCCAAAAGAGCCACTTTTTCTTTGTGCCTTTGTGGCTTCGTGTCTTCGTGGTTTCTAGCCGGGCTACCTTAAGTAGTAACCATTTCCTTAGCGCAGCGCCCGATACAACATCTCTTTCCAGCGTTGGGGATCAATCTCGAAGCAAACAGTAGCATTGGCTGGCTGATTGAGCACGCCCAGTGCATCCACCACAGTCATGCCTCGGGTTACATCATCTTGCGTAGCAATGGCCACAAAATGTCGTCCCTGCCGCACGCACACCGCGGGATCCAGCGCTACAGCCATGGCAGTAGGATCGCACAATCCCAGGCCCGGGTCGTGCAGCCAATCCTGACTGGCTCGATACGCCGATTTATTGCAATCCATGGCAAATTTGGCCCGCTCTGTGCCAAAACCGTAAATCATCGCCATCTCTGCCACCGACAAATTGGCCTCGCCCCGGCATAATTCCCAACCGGCCATGGTGATGTTCATGCCTGATTCGAATACGATTTTGGCTGCTTCAGGATCGACCCACATGTTGTATTCTGCTGCGGGCGTGATGTTGCCGATGGTGTTGGCTGCGCCGCCCATGATGGTGCAATGCTTGACCCACTGCGCCAGTCGCGGCTCCAGGCGCAGGGCCAGGGCGATGTTGGTCAGCGGGCCCAAGGTCACCAGTTCGATTTCGCCGGGCGCGTCGCCAAAACGACGAACAAGCTCTTGCACAGCCTGAGTTCCGGCCAGCGGACGACGGGGCGGGGGATAGTGCATATTGCCCATGCCATCCTCACCGTGGAAAAAATGGGCAAAGATGGGCTCCCGCACCAGCGGACGATGGGCGCCCAGGTAGACGGGCGTCTCTTTGCCGCAGACTTCTACGGTGTAGCGGGCGTTGATGCCACCCTGCTGCAAAGGCACATTGCCCGAGACCACGGTAATGGCCTCCACCTGCACATGGGGCCATTGCAGGGCCATAAGAATAGCCACCGCGTCGTCAGAAGCAGTATCCGTGTCGATGATGAATCGGCGCATAAGAATTTGGGTGAGGGGGATGAGAGGCGGGAAAAATGATGAGGTCAGGGACTTCCGGCGAGCGTCAGCGCCAAAAACAGGATAAGCGTAATGCTACTAAAAATCAATCCTAACCATGCAAGAAATCTGGGACGATATTGGCCCAGCAGGGAGGACAGATTAAGCCCAATTACCACTGGAGAGAAGGAAAAAAGCATCATCAGCAAAAAAAGCAACACATCTTGCCCAGGCACACGCTCAACCTCGTAATAAATGGCATTCAGAATAACCAGAAAACCAATGCCGGCAACAACCCCAAAAAGCAATATCGCCCCACCGATGATGCCTAACCACGGGAATACGCGTGGAATCAGCGGTTTCGGGCCAGCGTCGCCATAGGCTTGCTCGCGTTCCTCGGCCACAAGCCCGAGTTTGCGCATGGCACGGTATTTGCGAAAAACCTTCCAGGCCAGATAAACCTGGAAAAGGGCAAAGGCCGCACCGCCCCAGCCTGACAGTGCGTTACCAAAAGCCGCCCACAGCAGCGTCAGAGCAAAAATGACATAAAGCGATGCTGATTGCACAAAAAAAGTGGGAATTCCCACCAAAATGAGCAAGATGCCCCAGGCGGGATCCAAAAATTTATTGACAAGGAGATGAAGAACGCCCAACCCCAGCATCCATCGCCCCCACGATTTCACATCCCCCGCCATGAAGGCCCGCACCGAAGCCAACGCATCCTCTTCCTCGGTAACAGCATCATCAGGAGCCACAACAGGCTCAGGTTCGGGCTGCACAGGCCGTTCAGGAATCGGCTGGCGTGCAGGAATTTTCCCTTGAGTCATCCAGGATGGTAGATTCTCGGTCACAACAAACCTCCCAAAAATAAATAGAGCAGTCAAGCGTGGTTAGATGGCGTCATGTGCCAGAGAGTGTACCATACTTTTTCAACCATTGCATCTTGCCCCAATTAGGCCAGCTTGCTTTTTAGTAATTGTTGCACCACGCCCGGGTTGGCTTTGCCCCGGGTCTCGCGCATGATTTGGCCCACGAACCAGCCAAAGAGCTGGGTCTTGCCCTCACGGTAGCGGCCCACCTCATGGGGATGTTCCGCCAGCAGACGATCCACCAGCCGCTCCAGCTCGGCGCTATCGCTGACCTGCGCCAGACCCTCTCGCTGCACGATGGTTTGTGCATCCTCACCCGTACGGAACATGGTTTTGAGCACCTGGCTGGCGGTATTGGCGTTGATGGTTCTGGCGGCCACCAGCTTTAGCAGGCCCGCAAATTTGGCCGGAGTGACCGGGATGTCGGAGATGGGCAAATTGCTTTCGTTCACCAGCCGGAAGAGATTGCCCATGACCCAGTTGGCTACCTTTTTGGCGGGCATGGCGTCGCTCACCGCGACCATCAGCGCGTCGAAATAATCGGCCACCGGGCGCTCGGCAGTGAGAATGGCAGCCTCTTTGGCGCCAAGGCCGTAATCCCGGATGAATCGGGCTTCTCGGGCCTGGGGCAGCTCGGGCAGGGTCGCTGCCATCTCCTCCACCCACGCCCGCTCGATGAACAACGGCGGCAAATCGGGCTCCGGGAAATAGCGATAATCGTGGGAATCCTCCTTGCTGCGCTGCACATAGGTACGCCCCTCCGCCTCCAGCCAGCCCATGGTCACCTGCTCCACCTGGCCGCCCGCGCGCAAAACCTTTTCTTGCCGCGCGATTTCATAGGCAATGGCATTGCGCACCGCCCGAAAACTGTTCAGATTCTTCACCTCAACCTTGGTTCCAAAGGCCTCGGTTCCCACCGGGCGCAACGAGATGTTGGCCTCCATGCGCATGGCCCCCTTCTCCAAATCGCCAGTGCTGGCCCCGATGTAAATGAGAATCTGACGCAAACGGGTCAAATAGGCGTTCACCTCGTCGATGGAGCGCATGTCGGGCTCAGAAACAATTTCCAGCAAAGGCACGCCCGCGCGGTTGTAATCCACAAGACTGACGCCATTCTCATGCACCAGCTTGCCCGTATCCTCCTCCAGATGGGCGCGGGTAATGCCGATGCGCTTGACGCCCGCGGGCGTGTCGATATCCAGCCAGCCATGAATGGCCTCGGGCAGCTCAAATTGCGTCACCTGATAGCCCTTGGGCAGGTCTGGATACATGTAATTCTTACGCTCGAAGCGCACATCTTCGGCGATGGTGCAGTTCAGGGCCAAGCCCGCGCGCATGGTCTGGGCCACGGCCTCACGGTTGATGACGGGCAGCGCACCAGGCATGGCCAGACACACCGGGCATACATGCGTATTGGGCGCGGCGCCAAAAAAATCCGCACTGCACGAGCAAAACATCTTGGATTGGGTAATAAGTTCGGCGTGGACTTCCAGGCCGATGACGACTTCGTAGGTTGTGGGCATGATGGTGAAATGGGGTAGGATGGTGTTGGTTTGTTAGATGGTGAGCGGGCGCTTGCGAACTGACCGGAGACCGGAGACGGAGGACGGGTCAAACGTTTCAGTCTTCGGTCCCCGGTCTCCGGTCTATTTCAAACGCGTAGCCGATGCGGAAAAGGGTGGCTTCATCCAAGGGGCGCCCGATGAGCTGGATGCCCACCGGAAGCTGATCGTCCTCCTCCTCCACGAAGCCCGCGGGCAGGGCCAGGGCAGGCAGGCCGGCCAGGGCCGAGGGCAGGGTCATCACATCCAGCAGGTAGAGCGAGACCGGGTCGGTGGGCGCTTCGCCGATGCGATAGGGCGGGATAGGCGCCACCGGTGCGATGATGGCGTCGTAGCGCTCAAAGGCGTTATCAAAATCCTGACGGATGAGGGTGCGCACTTTTTGCGCTTTGATGTAGTAGGCGTCGTAGTAGCCCGCGGAGAGGGCGTAAGTGCCCAACAGGATGCGGCGCTTGACCTCGGGCCCGAAGCCCTGTCCCCGGCTCAGCAGATAATTCTCCATCAAATCGGGAGCCTGGGCGCTGTGCCCGAAGCGCACGCCATCGTAACGGGCCAGATTGGCGCTGGCTTCGGCGG
>Ga0256914_1001785_pt1 | contig 18729 bp, 12 predicted proteins | sample HulkmetaG_FD_191571 | JGI IMG/M metagenome (GOLD analysis project Ga0256914, IMG submission 191571) | Hydrothermal chimney microbial communities from Main Endeavour vent field at the Juan de Fuca Ridge, Pacific Ocean - Hulk | ecosystem: Environmental > Aquatic > Marine > Hydrothermal vents ... | reverse complement strand
GGATGCGGGTTGTGTGAGCGGGTGTGTGTGTACGGGGCCCTCAAATTGGATGAGGTGCATAAAAAGATGACGGTCAACGAGGCCGTGTGCAAGGGGTGTGGGGCGTGTAGCGCAACCTGTCCGTCCGGCGCCATCAAGCTGAGAAATTTCAAAAACAACCAACTCTTGGCCCAGATCGACGCCCTCTGTGTCACATCGGCGGAGGGAGGCGTATGACGCGAATGGTGCAAGTCTACACGGGAAACGGGAAAGGGAAAACCACGGCTGCGTTGGGGCTTGCCATGCGGGCTGTCGGGCAGGGACTAAAAGTACACATGATTCAGTTTATGAAGGGAAACATCGAATACGGTGAACTGAAGACCGCCCGGCGGCTGGCTCCCGATTTGGTCATCACCCAAATGGGACGGGAGACCTTTGTGGACTATCAGAACCCAGAAGCCGTCGACCGGGCGTGGGCGCGGCGGGGAATGGACCTGGCATGGAAGCTGTTGGAAACGGATTTGGATCTCCTTATTTTGGATGAAATCAATGTGGCGGTTGAATTTCGTTTGGTCTCCAAAGAAGAGGTGCTGGACCTTATCCGTCGGAGACCGTCGGAGATGGAGCTGGTTCTCACGGGGCGGTACGCGCCTGTGGATATTGTCAAAGAGGCCGATTTGGTAACGGAAATGTTGGAGATCAAGCATTATTATCATCGAGGAATCGAATCCCGTAAAGGATTCGAATTGTAAGAGGGGAAAGACGATGTGGGATGGGAAGAAGCTTGATTCGCTAAAGAAGAAAGAGGAAGCGTGGCGCCGGGCGTACGAGGACGCTAAGGAAAAGTATCCGGAGCGGATGGATCGTTTTTCGACCGTGTCGGATCAAGAAATCGACCCGCTTTATACCCCCAATGCCATTGCTACCTTCGATTACGAGGAAAAACTTGGTTTTCCGGGGGAATATCCCTATACCCGAGGTGTTCACAAGACGATGTATCGCGGGCGCCTTTGGACCATGCGCATGTTTTCCGGTTTGGGGAGCGCCCGGGACACCAACCAGCGCTTTCACTACCTGCTCAACCATGGAGAGACGGGGCTGAGTATCGCGTTCGATATGCCCACGCTGATGGGATACGATTCGGATCACCCCATGTCACGGGGTGAGGTGGGCAAATGTGGGGTTGCCATCGATTCCCTCGCAGATATGGAGGTTCTTTTTGACGGAATACCCCTAGACAAAGTGACGACATCCATGACGATCAATCCCCCGGCCTCCATCATGTTGGCCATGTATATCGCCGTGGCGGAGAAGCAGGGAGTGCGACGGGATCAGATAGGGGGTACGATTCAGAATGACATGCTGAAGGAGTTTATTGCTCAAAAGACCTTTATGTTACCCCCGAAGCCTTCCATGCGGTTGATTGTGGATACCATCGAATTTTGCACGAAAGAGGTGCCGCGATGGAATACCATCAGCATTAGCGGCTATCATATTCGGGAGGCGGGTTCTACGGCAGTCCAGGAACTGGCCTTTACCCTGGCGGACGGGATTGCCTACGTGCAGGCGGCGATCGAGCGGGGATTGAATGTGGATGATTTCGCTCCGCGTCTTTCCTTCTTTTTCAATGCCCATATCGACTTCTTTGAGGAGATTGCCAAGTATCGGGCCGCACGGCGCATTTGGTCCAGGGTCATGCGGGAGCGTTTCCATGCCAAGAATCCTCGATCCTGGATGCTTCGCTTCCACACGCAAACGGCGGGATGTTCTTTGACTGCTCAACAACCGTATAACAATGTGGTCCGTACGGCCTACGAGGCATTGGCGGCGGTTCTGGGAGGAACACAATCCCTGCATACCAATTCCTTGGACGAGGTTCTTGCGCTGCCCAGTGAGCATGCCGTGACGATCGCCTTGCGTACCCAGCAGATTTTGGCGGAAGAGACGGGTGTAACCAATACGATCGATCCGCTGGCGGGATCCTATTTCGTCGAAGCCTTAACCGATAAAATGGAAGCGCAAGCGATGGAGTACATCAATAAGATCGATGAGATGGGAGGGATTCTCGAGGCGATCGAGCGGGGGTATCCGCAGGGGGAAATCGCCAATGCCGCTTATGATTATCAAAAACAAGTGGATGAAGGGAAAAAGACGATTGTGGGGGTCAACAAGTATGTGAGTGAGGTAGAAACCCCCATTGAGATCTTAAAAATAGATGAAGCGGTGGAGAGTGAACAGATCGAACGTTTGAGGAAATTGAAAGAGACGCGCGATAACGATGCGGTTAAAAAAGCCTTGGATCGGCTTCGGAAGGCGGCAGAGGGCGAGGAGAATATGATGCCTCATATTATTGACGTGGTAAAGGTTTATGGAACCGAACAGGAAATTTGTGATGTTTTTCGTGAAGTTTTTGGGACCTATCGTGATCCCGGAATGTTTTAGGGGGAGGAGATATGTCGCAGAAACGTAGAATCAGGGTGTTGGTGGCGAAACCGGGGTTGGATGGGCATGACCGGGGTGCCAAGATTATTGCCCGAGGTTTTCGTGATGCCGGTTTCGAGGTTATCTATACAGGATTGCATCAAAGCCCGGAGCAGATTGTCGAGGCGGCGATTCAGGAAGACGTGGATGTCATTGGTTTGAGTAGCCTTGCGGGGGCCCACAACCATCTGTTTCGTGAAGTGCTGCGAATCCTCAAGGAACGAGGGGCCGAAGATATCCCTGTGTTTGGCGGTGGAATCATTCCGGATGAAGATATTCCCAAGCTAAAGGCGGATGGTATCTTAGAGATTTTCACGCCAGGCACGAAGGTGGAAGATGTCGTAAAGTGGGTTGAGGAAAACATCCATCCTCGAGACTAATGTATTTGCATAAGGGGGGTAAAATGGGATTAAGCTTTGATTTGACTGAAGAACAGGACATGATGCGTCGGATGGTGCGCCAATTTGCGGAGAAAGAGATTCTTCCTGTCTGTGTGGAGTTGGATGAGAAAGAGGAATTTTCGGTTCATCTCACCCGTCGTATGGCGGAACTTGGACTTTTTGGATCGATTGTATCGGAGGAATATGGAGGGACGGATGTGGGATATCTTTCTTACATCATTTCCGTGGAGGAGATTGCCCGCGTGGATGGATCTCAGGCCGCGACCCTGGCGGCGGGGGTCTCACTGGGCATTTCTCCCATTTACTATTACGGGAGCGAGGAGCAGAAAAAGAAATGGCTACCGCGTCTTTGCCGTGGAGAAATCCTGGCTTCCTTTGGGTTGACGGAACCTAATGCGGGATCCGACGCGGGGGCTTCGAAGACGACGGCGGTGTTGGAAAACGGGTATTGGATTATTAACGGGAGTAAGATCTTTATTACGAATTCGGCCTCGGAAATCAGTGGAATCTGCACGGTGCAGGCGGTGACGGGGAAGCGGTCGGATGGGAAAAATGAGCTGAGTTGTATTCTTGTTCCCAATGAAACGGAGGGTTTTGAGGCGCGTCCCATGCATGGGAAGATGTGCTGGCGGGCTTCCAATACGGGAGAATTGTATTTCACCGATTGCATGGTGCCGGAAGAGAACCTCCTTGGCCGCCGAGGTGAGGGGTTTCATCAAATGTTGGCCACCTTGGACGGAGGCCGTCTGAGTATTGGAGCGATGGGGTTAGGAGGGGCGCAGGGGGCATTTGAAGTCGCCCTGAATTATTCGCGCGAGAGAGAACAGTTTGGCCGTCCCATCGGGTCCTTCCAGGTGAACGCCTTTAAGTTGGCGGATATGGCGACGCAGATAGAAATGGCCCGGTTGCTCCTTTACAAGGCCTGCTGGCTGCGGGACAACGAACGGGAATTTTCCAAGGAGGCCGCCATGGCCAAATTGGTCTGTTCGGAGGTCTTCCGTATGTGCGCGAATCATGCGGTCCAGCTCCATGGTGGGTATGGCTTGATGAATGAGTATCGGGTGGAGAAGTATTATCGGAATCAGAAGCTTCTTGAGATTGGAGAGGGCACGTCGGAAGTTCAGCGGATAGTCATTGCGCGCCACATCGGTGTGCCGGGAAGGGCGTTGTAGAAATACTTTTTGGGAAATGGAGTCGGAATTGAACCCAAAGGAATGGGCGGAGAAGATTATCAGTGGGGATGTCCGCGCCGCCTCACGGTTGATGCGCGACATCGATGACCGGATGCCGTGGGTTTCGGAGGTCTTGAAGGAGCTGTATCCCCATACGGGAAAAGCCTACATTATTGGAGTTACGGGGTCTCCGGGTGTCGGAAAGAGCACACTGGTGGACTGTCTGATCGATGTTTTCAGAAAAAAAGGGTATCGCATCGGGGCGGTGGTGATTGATCCTACAAGTCCCTTTACCGGTGGAGCCATCCTGGGTGATCGTATTCGTATGCAACGTCACAGCACGGACAGTGACGTCTTTATCCGTAGCCTCGCGACGCGTGGGAGCATGGGAGGGCTGTCCCGTTCGACCTCCGATATTTTACGGGTTATGGACGCCATGGGAAAAGACGTCATCCTCTTGGAAACCGTGGGGGTCGGGCAGGACGAAGTGGATGTGGTGAATACGGCCCATACGTCTTTGATCGTTTTGATTCCCGGGTTGGGTGATGATATTCAAGCCATCAAGGCGGGGATCCTCGAGATTGGAGATATCTTTGTCATAAACAAGTGTGAGAGGGAAGGGGCGGAGCGGATGGAACGGGAGATCATGATGATGCTTGAGCTTGGGGCGCGACGCCAAGATGGTTGGATTCCCAAGATCGTGAAGACGGAAGCGCTCAAGGGGAAAGGGATAAAAGAGCTGGTTGAGGCGATCGAGGAACATCGACACTTCCGCGAGGATCCCAGGCACAAAAGGGATTTCTTGCGACGGGCCCTTCGGATCGAGCTGTTGAACAACCTCCGGGATCAGATTTCCCAGCGAGTCATGGAGGCTGTGGGGGACGAGGAAGGATTGACGGCGGCCGTTGATGAAATTATTGAAGGGAAGAAGGATCTTTACACGAAATCGGAGGAAATTCTTGGAACGCTTCTGTGCTAAAGGAGAGAGGCGTTGAGGTCAAAGAACATGGATGGAGGAGAACCGTGACCTACGAGAAGAGAAGAAAAGAGATTATGGAGATGAACCAGCAAGCCGAGCTGGGGGGAGGCGAGAAATATATCGAATCCCAACATAGTAAAGGAAAGCTTACGGCGCGGGAACGTTTGGACATCTTGTTGGATCCCGGTTCATTTGTCGAGATCGATAAGTTGGTTGTCCATCGCTGCACCAATTTTGGAATGGAGAAGAAAAGGTATTACGGAGATGGGGTGGTAACGGGATACGGGAAGATTCACGGACGTCCCGTCTATGTCTTTTCCCAGGATTTCACAGTGTTTGGCGGGGCGTTGAGTATGACTTTTGCCGAAAAGATCTGTAAAATCATGGACCTTGCCATGAAAAACGGCGCTCCCGTGATTGGCTTGAATGATTCGGGAGGGGCACGCATTCAAGAAGGCGTGGAGAGTTTGGCAGGATATGCCTATATCTTCCTCCGTAACACCCTTGCGTCCGGGGTAATCCCGCAGATCTCCGTCATTCTGGGTCCATGTGCAGGAGGTGCCGTCTACTCACCGGCCATTACCGATTTTATCCTTATGAGCAAGAAAACCAGTTATATGTTTATTACGGGACCCAATGTTATCAAATCGGTAACCCATGAGGAGGTGACGAAAGAGGCGCTTGGTGGTGCGGTGACTCACAGCACACGGAGCGGGGTGGCTCATTTCATGAGGGAGGATGACGAGGAGACCTTGAGGCTGGTGCGTGAATTGCTTCCTTATCTCCCCCAAAACAATGAAGAGAAACCTCCGCGTATCCCGTGTGAAGATCCCATAGAGCGAAAGAACGACATTTTGAAGGATCTGATTCCCGAAAATTCGAAGAAGCCGTATGATATGCATGTCCTTATTAAGGAAGTGTTGGATGATCATAAATTTCTAGAGGTTCATGCCCATTATGCGCGAAACATGATAGTCGGTTTTGGAAGACTCAACGGTTATTCGGTCGGGATCGTGGCGAATCAGCCGAATTTTCTTGCGGGATGCCTTGACATCAACGCCTCCAAAAAAGGGGCGCGCTTCGTGCGTTTTTGCGATGCCTTTAACATTCCCATCGTTACGTTCGTGGATGTACCGGGCTTTTTGCCTGGAACGGCACAGGAGTATGGGGGAATTATCAAGCACGGGGCCCAGCTCCTTTACGCCTTTTGTGAAGCGACGGTGCCGAAGATCACCCTAATTACCCGCAAGGCTTACGGTGGTGCGTATGATGTGATGTCGTCGAAACATATCCGAGGAGATATCAATTATATCTACCCCTCCGGAGAGGTGGCGGTGATGGGGCCGGAAGGGGCGGTCAACATAATCTTCAGAAAAGAAATCGCGGCGGCGGAAAATCCAGAAGAGCGGAAAAGGGAATTGGTGGAAGACTATGAGGACCGTTTTGCGAGTCCTTACCGAGTGGCTCAGTTGGGATTCGTGGATGACATCATCTTTCCAGAAGACACCCGAACCAAATTGATTACGGCCCTGGAGATGGTCAAGGACAAGAAAGACACCAACCCGAAGAAGAAGCATGGTAACATACCGATATGAAAGGGTTCAAAAACGGAGGATAGATGGGGCCGAAGAGGGAAAAGAAGGAAAAAGTGGTTTTTTAACGAACGTTTGGTAAAAAGGAAACCATACGTATTCAAAGGGGGTAAAACATGGCTGGGCCGATAGATATTTTTCGATCGGGAAAGATAAAAGGGTTGAGGAACGAAGGAACGGTGTATGCGTGGGAGGATGGACGAGCCTCTCTGTATCTGGATGAAATCTCCTATGGGGGTGCGAGGGGGGGGATTCTGTGTTATTATAACCCACCCGTGCATCAGGTAGGGAATCCTGGGTTGGATGCTTACCATGCGGCGCTGGAGAAGATCTTTGAAAATAAGGCAAGTGAATGGTCCTTTCTTATTTTCTATGGAGGGTGTGATCCGGTCCACGCGGGTGGAGACTTGAAAGAAAGCCTCAACCGTTTGGTAGATACCATAGAAAAGCGCAAGGAATTGGAAAAGGCGGGGCGTCCGAGAGGAGAAATTGAGGCCCTCTATGCCTGGGGAGACAGGCGGATCGAGAAGGGAGTGGGCCTTTACAAAAAGGTTCGTCAGATTTCCGGTAAGATGCGCACCTTGGCGATATGCGGGGGTGGGACACGGTTTGGGGGATCGGCAGAGATTACGCTGATGACGGACGTCTTGATCGGGGATTCTAGGTCGGGAATGTGTTTCAGCGAAGCGCAGATCGGGTTGATACCTGGGTGGGCTGGCGTTGGCAGGGCTTATACCAAGGCGGGAATGCTGAATGCTAAGTTCATGGCGTCCACGAGTAGAGAGGTGAAAGCGGCAGATCTAAAGGCGTGTGGCATTTACAATGTCGTGGTTGAAGTGACGCAGGCTTTTCCAAAGAAGGAACGGACGGATGACCCTCAAAGAGACAAACAGAGATATGCGGATGCTTTACAGGCTCACAACGACGAGGTTGGATTATTGCTGATCCCCGTGGCATTGGAGTTGGCTGTTTGCCCGAGTCATAAGGTTCCGACCGTCGGTGGAAAAGATAGGAAGATTCTCGCAACCGACAGGGAGATAGATGAGGAAGTCAGTCGGAGGGTTGATCCCATGCACTATGAAGGATTATGGGGGAAACCGCTGAAAGAGGTCAAAGAAGAGATAAAGAGACTAGGCCGTCCCCTGGCGCCTCAATCCATCGCGGAGCTGAAGCAGTTGTTTGAAGCCTATCCCGAATCCCGGTTCGATGAGGAAAGGTTTGTAGAGGATGAGAAGAAGGCGGATTCGCGCCTTTATAGGGACCCCCGCTTTAAGCAGGGGATTGTTGCAACCTTGGAACAGAAAGTAGCAGATTTTAGGGAGGTACAAGAATGAGAAAGTATTTTGAGAAAATGCAGGAATTTGGAAAACCGCTCAACGAGAAACAGATCGAACGGATGGAGGAAAACGTCAAGCAGATCAAACAGGTGGAGGAAGAGGTCGCCAAAGAGGTGGAGCGGGTGAAAAACGCGGGACTTCCGGCCGAACGTATCAACAAGCGGGGACAGTTGACGGTTTGGCAGCGTCTCGAATATCTCGTGGATCCTGGAACGTGGTGTCCCCTTCATACCCTGTACAATCCAAAGAACAACGAGGAAGGAACAACTGGTGTGATTGATGGCCTGGGTAAGATCAGTGGCCGCTGGGCTGTGATTATCGGGTTCGACAATAAGGTCATCGCGGGGGCGTGGATCGCCGGGCAGGCGGAGAACATCCTGCGGGTCACCGATATGGCAAAACGGCTTCATGTTCCGCTTGTGTGGCTTGTCAACTGCAGTGGCGTGAAGCTGACGGAACAGCAGGAGGTTTACGCGGACCGTCGGGGTGGTGGAACAACCTTCTATCGCCACGCGGAGCTCGAGAAGATGGGGATTCCCGTATTGGCGGGAGTTTATGGAACGAATCCGGCGGGGGGAGGCTATCAGGGGATCAGCCCAACTTATATCATCGCCCATAAAGATGCCAATATCGCCGTCGGTGGCGGTGGGATTGTGGGAGGCATGAGCCCCAAGGGCCATTTTGATCTGGAAGGGGCCCTTCAATTGATCGAGGCTACCCGCCATTTCAAGGCCGTGCCTCCGGGACGAGTGGAGATTCACTATAACGAAACCGGTTTTTTCAAAGAAGTCTATGAGACGGAAGAGGGTGTTTTGGATGCCCTCAAACGGTTGATGAAGGATATGCCCGCCTACAATCCAGACTTCTTCCGCGTGGCGAAGCCGAAAGAGCCGAAATTCAGCCCCGAAGAGATCAATCGGATTGTTCCTTTCAATCAGAAGATGGTTTACAGTATCGAAGAGGTCGTGGCACGGCTGGTTGATGGGAGCGAACACATGGAGTTCCGTCCCGATTACGGTCCGGAAATCTATACGGCCCTGGCCAAAGTGGATGGTTTCCTGGTCGGTGTCGTGGGCAATCGTCAGGGTTTTCTCGGAAAAGATTATCCCGAATATGCCAAAGGAAAATATATGGGCGTCGGGGGTAAATTTTACCGACAGGGATTGATTAAGTTGAACGAGTTCGTAACCCTGTGTGGCCGAGATCGGATTCCCATGATATGGTTTCAGGATACGACAGGCATTGATGTGGGGGATTTGGCCGAAAAGGCGGAACTCTTGGGGCTTGGACAGGCGTTGATCTACTCCATTGAACAGTCCGATCTTCCCATGATGCTGACGGTCTTGCGTAAAGGGACAGCGGCGGCGCATTATATCATGGGTGGACCCACGGCCAACAACAATAATGTCTTTACCCTAGGAACACCGACGACCGAAATCTACGTCATGCATGGCGAGACGGCTGCAGCCGCATCGTTCTCACGCCGTTTGGTTAAAGAGCAGGACGCAGGCCGTCCGTTGGAGCCAATCATCGAAAAGATGAACGCGTTGGCGAAGCAGTACTATGAGCAATCTCGGCCCGTCTATTGTGCCATTCGAGGGTTCGTCGACGAGGTGGTGTCGTTTGCCGATATACGACGTTACATGGTGGCTTTTACGGGAGCCGCGTATCAGAATCCGCCTTCCTTCTGTCCGCACCATCACCTGATTACGCCGAGGATTATCAAGGGATAGGGGGAACAAGACGGCGATTCGTCAAATCTAAACGATAAAGACGAGGAGGAAGGCCGAAGCGTTCTTCCTCCTCCGCCAAAAGGAGGCGAGGGATATGAAATATCGCTTGTCGTTTCCCGAGAGAGTGGAAATCGGAGATCTTACCGTCCGGGACGGGATGCAGGCATTGGAGCATGTTTTTAGCACCGACGAAAAATTGGCGATCGTAGAGGAGCTCATCCTGGCAGGGTTCGAGCATGTGGAGGTGACCAATTTTGGCCATCCCAAATACCTGCCTCAGTTTGCCGACGCGGAGGAGCTTTTGGAGCGTCTCTTTCAAAGTAAGCGGGTTGGGCATCTTCTTCGACAGAATGGAGGAAAGGTTTGGATAACGGCGATTACCATCAATGAACGGGCATGCACGAGGGCTCTCGATTTCAAGGTAAAGCACGGAGTGGGGCCTGACATTGTTTTACAGATGGTTTCGACGGATCCGGTTCATCACAAGACGAATTCGGGAATGACGCTGGATGATTATTGGAAGATGACGGAGCGATGTATCAAAATGGTGAAGGAACAGGATATTCATATGTGCGGAACCGTCAGCACCATTTGGGGGTCTCCCATGGAAGGGGCGAGGGTCACGGACCTGAAACGGGCTGTGGAATTTTCCAAGATCTATCTAGATTTGGGAGCCAGCTACATTGAACAGGCGGATCACGATGGGTCTGCGGATCCTGCGCGGGTGTATGAATATTTTTCGATGATTCTCGATCCCGATGTAATGGGAAAATGGGCGGATCCCAAGTATCACTTGGCTCATTTTCACACCTCACGGGGGATGGGATTGGCTAACGTGTTTGCGGCCTTGCAGGCTGGGATCTATCGATTTGAATCCACCTTGAGCGGTATCGGTGGGCAGCCCGCTAACATGATTGATGGCCGTTTGATTCGAGGAACGGGTAAATACTATCACAAGGAACATCTCCTGTCGGGTCTGGTTGCCACGGAGGATGTCGTGGTGATGATGGAGGCGATGGGGGTCAGAACAGGCGTGGATATCCCCAAACTCCTGGCCGTGGGAAAGAAATTCCGTGATGAATACCTCAAGATCTCGCCGGAGCTGATGGATACCATTGTAACGGCCGTTTCTGAGGTCACGGGAATCTCGAAAGAGCGTTTGAAGGGATTACGGGATTCGGATAGAGATCTGGATACCTTCGTGGAAGAGGCGGTGAAGCATGTGGTCAAGCCGGGAGAGGAAGAGCCAGAACGTATCAGGGAGACGTTGGGGCAACTTTTCCACTCCCTGGCGGGGTATTTGCAGCGTGGTACGTGGGCTATTTCTCGAGCGGAGACCCTCGTTTCGGATGTACCCCCTTCCCCCTATTTGAAAGACTTACTTTAACGAGACAAGGGAGCTTGGGGGGTATTTTTCTCCCAGGCTCTCCTTTTCAGGCCGCAAGGACTTTTTTTACGACGATTCCAAGGGATGTGAGACTGAAAGGCTTTTTGATGTAGTGAGCGACGCCTAGTTCCATAGCCTTGTTAACCTTTTCGCTCTCTGAGTAGCCGCTGACAATAATCGTTTTCTGGTGAGGGTAGAGTTTGATGATTTCCTGAAAGGTTTCAAGGCCATCCATGCCCGGCATTAACATATCGAGGAGAACCAAGTCCACCGTGTTGTTTTCGAGATAGTCGAGGGCGTGCCTCCCGCTTTCAGCGGTCACCACTTCATATCCAAGGTGTGCGAGGATTTCATGGGTTATTTCCCGCTGAAGAGGTTCGTCATCAACGATGAGTATTTTCCCTTTCCCCGTTAGTTCACTTTCTTCCAATAACGGTTTCGGAACTTCGGATTCCTTGGAGGCGGGGAGATAAATGGTGAAGGTGGTACCTTGTCCTTTCCCACTTTCCACGAGAATGGTTCCCTCATGATCTTGTATCGTATTCCATACAACCGTCAAACCTAGGCCGGTTCCGCTGCGCCCCATAATCTTTTTACTGTAAAAAGGTTCGAAGATTCGATGAAGGTCTTCTTTGGATATCCCTGGTCCATCGTCTTGAATTTCCAGAACGACGTAGTTGCCTTCTTTCAGTGATTCTCGAAGACAGGAGGACGAATCGGGGGTGATGGTATGGGTTCCTGTGCGGATCGTGACGGTTCCCTCTTCTCCGATAGCTTCATAGGCGTTGTTTACCAGGTTCATGAGAACCTTTTGAATGTGGACTTTGGAAAGTTTGCAGGGGGGAAGATCAGGGGCGGGGTTGAAGGTTAGGTGAATACGGGGATAGCAGGAGAGGAGGTTTTTATATTCTGGTGAGGAGAGGTAATTTTTCACCAATTCATTGATGTTTATTACTTCCTTTTCCGAGGCGATGCCTCTGGCTACCGTTAAGAGATCGGCGACGACAGCCGCGGCGCGCTCTCCCGTGTCCTTGATTGCTTCCACGTATTTCCAAAGCTCACTGTCTTTGGGAAGCCTTCTCAAAATGAGGTCCGGATAGGTAACAATTCCGGAGAGAATGTTGTTGAGATCGTGTGCGACACCTCCTGCCATCAGACCGATGGATTCCATCCTTTGTTGCTTGGAGAGGCGGGCCCTGATGCGCTCTCTTTCTTCTTCTAGACGGTGGCGTTCTTCGATTTCTCTTTCGAGCTTTTGGTTGGTTTCCATTAGCTGTTTGGTCCGTTGCCTGACCCGCTCTTCCAAAAGGTCTTTTGCTTGTCGAACCTTGTCTTGTTCGAGCTCCAGAAGATGTTTGGTGTAATAGTCTCGCCGCTGATGGAATTCAATCAGGTAACAGGCCAACATGCCTATGAGGTTGGCACTGATTAGAAAAAAGTTGTTGTTGAGGAGGACAGGGGCTGGCGTATGTGTGAGAAAGGTGGCGGAGAGATTGTAGGTGATCACGAGAATCCATCCCGCGGGGGAAGCCCATACGAAGCGTAATTTCACGGCGGTGTAACCTACAATGATGATTAGGATGATGCCTGCATAGTAGGAGTAGTTGGCTGGAGGAGGGGCCACGACAGTCATCCAAATGATTCCCATGCCGCCGAGAACCTCCACGAAGGCGATGGCGGGTTGCATGATTTTTCTAAAAATAGGGAAAAAGGTAAGAAGGAATAAGGTTAATATTAAAGGGCAGATGAAAAAATAACGTATAGCCCAGAAGAGACTTTTTTTCTCCGGCACGAGGTAAGCGTCTAAAAGGCCGAAAACCCCATAGAGGAAAGCGGCAAAGAGTAACGTCACTCTGATGATGGAAAGGGCATTGTCAAAATATTGCAGCTGGAAAGGCGCTTCAAGTTTTTTGAGGGGGCCAGTGAAGGCTAGTGTTATGGGATGCAGGTGTATCCTTTCAATTGGTCCCTTTTCGTCCTCTTGGTAAGTTTTCTCCCCCACGGTAAAACCGTAACTTCCTTTCCCCTTAATTTACATTGTCTAGCACATTTACATATCCTTTTCAAATTAGGGGTGAATGGAAGGAAAGCTATTTTGTTGTATTGATCTCCTAGGATTCTTTTTTGGGAAAACGGACGACGTCCAGAGGGGTAAACTCTCCCTGGCCAAAATTTTTGTTCAACGAGGGAGTCGTCGTGCGGTTCAAACAACTGTACCTGCCTGATTTTGTGCGCTTTTCCGTCGATATGAATAACGGTAGATTCCCTCAGGAGGTAGAAGGCTTGGGGAGATGTTTTGTAGGTAGGGATGGGGAGGTTGCACAGAAGCAAGGATTGTATGGCAAGATTGAAAACTGACGTGACCGGTGGAGGAGAGGTTTTGTCCGGGAGGGGATGTGATTGACAGTACGAAACCTTTTTGGTAGGTTTTCCGGGCAAAGGAGGAGGTATGGGTAAAAAGGTTGGCGCTGCTGTCGCATTGGAGGACGGTAGCGTTTTTTATGGCCTGAATTTTGGGGCGCAGGGGACCGTTTTTGGTGAATTCGTTTTCAATACCAGCATGATGGGGTATCAGGAGATCCTCACGGATCCCTCCTACAACGGTCAGATTGTAACGATGACCTATCCTCTCATTGGAAATTATGGCATTAACCCGGAAGACATGGAATCGGACAAACCCCATGTGGAGGGGTTCGTAGTGAGGGAGGTCAGCCGGGTAGCGAGTAATTACCGGAGTCAGGAAGGTCTCGATTCCTTTCTCAAACGTTACGGTGTCGTGGGAATCGAAGGGGTGGACACGCGTGCGATCACCAAGCTTCTTCGCGTAAAAGGGGCCTTGAATGGGGTTATCTCGACGGAAGAGCTGGGCCGCGAGAAACTTGTGGAGATGGCAAGGGAATGCCCTAGCCTCATCGGAAAAGACCTCGTGAAGGAAGTGACGTGTGAAAAGCCGTATGAGTGGGAGGAAACGAGCCCTTGGGTGGAGGAGACGCTTTATCATCTCAAGATTGATTCCCAACCAAATTTTCACATTGTTGCCATTGATTGCGGCGTGAAGAGGAATATCTTGCGCATCATGAAAACGATGGGAGCGCGAGTGACCGTGGTTCCTGCTCGTACGAAAACGGACGAGATCCTTTCCTTGAATCCCGATGGGATCTTTCTCTCCAACGGTCCGGGAGATCCCCAGGGAGTGCCGTATGTCGTGGAAACGGTGAAGGAATTGATTGGAAAAAAGCCGATGTTTGGGATCTGTTTGGGACATCAAATTTTGGGGCTCGCGTTGGGGGGCACAACCTTCAAGTTGAAATTTGGACACCACGGAGGTAATCAGCCGGTGATGGACTTGGAAAAGAGGACCGTTGCCATTACGGCGCAGAATCACGGCTTCTGCGTGGAAGAAGGGAGCCTTTCTAAAGACGAAGTGGTCCTGACCCACATCAACCTTAACGATCAAACACCGGAGGGGATGCGACATAGGTTCCTTCCCATATTTTCTGTTCAATATCATCCAGAGAATTCTCCGGGTCCCCACGACGCGATTTTTCATTTCGTCGATTTTTTTAGAATGATGGGACAAGGAACTTCTTAGGTTCGTCATGCCAAAACGCACGGATATTCATAAGATCATGATTATTGGCTCCGGCCCCATCGTCATCAGCCAGGCGTGCGAGTTCGATTACTCAGGAACCCAGGCCTGTAAGGCTCTGAAAGAAGAGGGATACGAAGTGGTCCTGGTCAACAGCAATCCGGCCACGATCATGACCGATCCCGAGATGGCGGATCGAACTTACATCGAACCATTGTCTCCGGAGATTGTGGCGAGGATCCTAGAGCGAGAGCGCCCTGATGCCCTTCTTCCCACGTTAGGTGGGCAGACGGGACTAAATATCGCCGTGGCCTTGTGGGAGATGGGAGTGCCTCAGTCCTTGGGTGTCGAGATGATTGGGGCAACCTATGAAACCATCAAGCGGGCTGAGGATCGAGATATCTTTAAGGAAACCATGGAGAAGGCGGGTCTGGATCTACCGAAGAGCGGTGTTGCCCATACATTGGAAGAGGCCCTTTCTCTGGCGGAGGAAATGGGGTTTCCTATTATTATTCGGCCTAGTTTTACGTTGGGGGGGACAGGAGGAGGAATCGCATACAACGTGGACGAGTTGCGTCGTATTGTGAACAGCGGTCTCGAACAGAGCATGATTAATGAAGTATTGGTCGAAGAATCGGTTATTGGATGGAAGGAGTTCGAGCTGGAAGTGATGCGGGATGCAAAAGACAACGTCGTGATCGTGTGTTCTATTGAAAATCTTGATCCGATGGGAGTGCACACCGGGGATAGCATCACAGTAGCTCCCGCCCAGACGCTGAGCGACCGGGAATACCAGAGGATGCGGGACGCGGCGATCCGGGTGATCCGGGCCATCGGCGTGGAGACGGGCGGTTCCAACATCCAATTCGCCGTCAACCCGGAGACGGGACGGATGGTTATCATCGAGATGAATCCCCGTGTGTCGCGGAGTTCTGCTTTGGCTTCCAAGGCAACGGGTTTCCCTATCGCCAAGTTTGCCGCTAAACTGGCGGTGGGATATACTTTGGATGAAATTCCCAACGATATCACGAAAGAAACTCCCGCTTCGTTTGAGCCAACCATCGATTACTGCGTGGTTAAGATTCCCCGCTTTACCTTTGAAAAGTTTCCAGGGGCGGAGGAGATCCTGGGTATTTCCATGAAATCGGTCGGCGAGACGATGGCCATCGGGAGAACCTTCAAGGAAGCGTTGCAGAAAGGGCTTCGGTCGTTGGAGATTGATCGCTATGGGTTGGGGGCGGATGGCAAGGATGATCCCCTCCTCGATGTGGGATGTCGACCAGGGGAAGGGATCGCCTCCCATCAAGTGGAGACCTGTCAGCTTTTGTTGCGGCAGAAGCTGATCCATCCTTGCCCGGAGCGGATTTTCTACCTTCGTTACGCCTTCAAGGCGGGGATGTCGCTTTCAGAGATTCACGAATTGACGAAGATCGATCCATGGTTTTTGGATCAGATCCAGCAGATTACGGATTTTGAGGAAGAAATACGGGGGTATGCCGAGCAATTCGAAAGGGAAAGGTATCTGCCACCGGCTATCTGGCGACAGGCCAAGCAGATGGGATTTTCCGACCGGCAGCTTGCCTATCTCTTGAGGACGGAAGAAGCCAACGTCCGTGAAGCCCGCCTGGGGGAGGGAGTCGTTTCAACCTATAAACTCGTGGACACCTGCGCGGCCGAGTTTGAGGCATATACTCCCTATTATTATTCCACCTACGAATCGGAGGACGAGACCCGCTTTTCGGACAAGGAGAAGATCATGATCCTCGGGGGAGGGCCCAATCGAATCGGGCAGGGGATCGAGTTTGACTACTGCTGTGTGCATGCCTCGTTTGCCCTGAAAGAGATTGGATACGAAACGATCATGGTCAATAGCAATCCGGAAACGGTCAGCACCGATTACGACACATCGGATAAGCTCTTTTTTGAACCTCTCACGTTGGAAGACGTTCTCGGTATCGTGGATCGCGAGCATCCGGTGGGGGTGATCGTCCAATTGGGAGGACAGACCCCCTTGAATTTGGCGCTTCCTCTGAAGGAAGCGGGGGTTCCCATTCTGGGGACCGATCCGGAAGATATCGATCGGGCGGAAGATCGCGAGAAATTTCAGGCCTTGCTGAACAAATTGGGTTTGGTTCAGCCGGCCAACGGTATCGCCGTGTCGTTTGAGGAAGCGAAAGAGGTCGCAAAATCGATAAGTTACCCTGTTGTCGTACGTCCTTCCTATGTCTTGGGAGGGCGGGCGATGGAAATTGTCTATGACGAAGAGACATTGGAAGGGTATATCTCTTCCGCCGTGAAAGCGTCCCCGGAGCATCCCATTCTTATCGATAAGTTTTTGGAAGATGCCATAGAGATTGATGTGGATGCGGTGGCGGATGGGGATCAATGCCTCATTTGCGGCATCATGGAACATATTGAGGAAGCGGGGGTCCATTCGGGGGATAGCGCGTGCGCCATTCCTCCTTTCTCTCTCACCGATGAACAGATAGAAAGAATTCGTCAGAACACCTACGCCTTGGCCAAGGAGCTTAACGTCGTTGGCCTCATGAATGTCCAGTACGCGGTAAAGAACGATGTGATTTACGTGCTGGAGGTGAATCCGCGAGCTTCACGGACGATCCCATTTGTAAGTAAATCGAAGGGGATTCCCTGGGCAAAGATCGCCGCCAAGATCATGGCGGGAAAGAAAATTGCGGAGCTTGGGGTATCGGAGAAAGAGATCTCCTACGTCACCGTGAAGGAATCGGTTTTTCCTTTCAACCGCTTTCCAGGAGTCGATACGGTTTTAGGTCCGGAAATGAAATCAACGGGTGAGGTTATGGGGGTGGATAGCGATTTCGGTGCGGCCTTCGCCAAATCCCAGATAGCGGCGGGCAATGCGTTACCGACGGAGGGGAATGTCTTTATCAGCGTGAAGAACAAAGATAAACGGCAAATCATCTTTTTGGCCAAGAAGTTGGTGGATTTGGGATTCAAACTGATTGCGACGGCGGGTACGCGAAAGGTCTTGGCGAAGAACGGCATCGAGGTCCAACCCGTTTATAAGGTAAGTGAGGGACGTCCCGATGTGGTCGATTTCATAAAGAATGGACAGATCCAGTTGATCATCAATACCCCCAGCGGGAAAAAACCCAAGGCGGATGAAATCGCCATCCGGACCGAAGCCGTAAGCCACGGCATTCCCTGTATCACTACCATCTATGGGGCATACGCGGCCGTGAATGGGATCGAGTCCATGAAAAAACATGGATTTACGATTCGTTCCATTCAAGAATATCATGCAGGTATGTAAGACATGGAAGAAAAAGCGAAGAGGGGCATGGAAGAATCCGGTGGAATGAGGAAATGGGTGGTGTTGGCAGTGGTGGGGAGCCTTCTCTTTTCGGCGACCCTCCTTTTCGCCAATCTTGGGAAACGTGACCTCTGGAATCCGGATGAGCCGCGATATTCAGAGATCGCAAGGGAAATGGTGTTGGATCGTACCCTGCTTGTTCCCCATCTCAACGGGCAGGTATATACCCAGAAGCCTCCCTTCTTTTTTTGGTTGGTGGCGGGATCTTATAAAATATTCCATCGGATCGATGAGTTTACGGCGAGATTTCCCATAGCGCTGAGTGCCGTATTGGGAATCCTTCTGATTTTTCTGATTGGACGTCGCCTCTTCGATCCTTTGACGGGTTTCTTTTCGGCGCTTGTTTTGGCCACCACGAGTGAGTATTTCTGGTTGGCCAATCGGGTCAATTTGGATACGGTAATGACCCTTTTTATCCTTGCCTCCGTTTACATGGTGGTCAGGGCCATGGAAGAGGAGCGTCACAGGACCCTCTATTTTCGACTGGCATTTTTCTTTTCCGGTGTGGCGACTATCACCAAAGGCCCCTTGGGAATCATTGTCCCTTTTTTGACATTGATCGTTTACCTTTTGGTGGAAGGGGAGTTTCAGGTGTTGAAGAAAGTTCCCTGGTTGAGTGGGGTGGGTATCTTCGTCCTCGTGCTCGTTGCGGGTTTGGCGCCGACGTGTCTTGCGGGAGGGAAGGCGTATACCCATGAACTCATTTTTCGGCAGACTGTTACCCGGT
>Ga0256914_1001784_pt1 | contig 18734 bp, 20 predicted proteins | sample HulkmetaG_FD_191571 | JGI IMG/M metagenome (GOLD analysis project Ga0256914, IMG submission 191571) | Hydrothermal chimney microbial communities from Main Endeavour vent field at the Juan de Fuca Ridge, Pacific Ocean - Hulk | ecosystem: Environmental > Aquatic > Marine > Hydrothermal vents ... | reverse complement strand
CAGGTGGGTGGCGCTGTGGTGCTTGGCGATCTCGTGGCGCAAGGTGTCCACCACCGCTTCGGCCAGGTCGTTCTCGCACACTCTCTTTTTCGCCACCACTTCGCTCAGATTCAGGTCGAAGAACTTCTTCGTATCGACCACTTCGGCGATCACCTCGCCATCCTCCACCCGGCGCAGCACGCCTACATCGCCCGTCTGGCCGCCGCTTTCGGCGTAGAAGGGGGTGACGTCGAGCATCACCCAGCCACGCTCTCCGGCCTCCAGGCACTTCAGGCGCGCGAACCCTTCGTTCATCACCGCCAATACCTTGCTTTCGGCCTGCAACTGGTCGTACCCGACGAAGGTGTTGTGGCCGAACGCCTCCATCAACGCCTTGAAGTCCCCTTCGACCTTCGCGTCACCGCTCCCTTTCCATGCCGCCTTGGCGCGTTGGCGCTGTTCGGCCATCAGCCGCTCGAATTCGGCGATGTCCACCTCCAGCCCTTTGTCTCTTAGCATATCCTGTGTCAGATCGAGCGGAAAGCCGTAGGTGTCGTAGAGTTTGAAGGCGACCGCGCCGCTGAAGAGCTTTTGGGTGTTTTTCAGCTCCTTTTCGAACAGCTCGATCCCCGCGGCGATCGTGGCGAAGAAGCGCTCCTCCTCCAGCCGCATCGCCTGCTCGACGGCGGCACGCTTCTGCTGGAGGTAGGTGTAGTGGTCGCCCATGATCCGCACCAGCACCTCCACCAGCTTGTACATGAACGGCTCCCGCAGCCCCAGCATGTAGCCGTGGCGCACCGCCCGGCGCAGAATGCGCCGCAGCACGTAGCCGCGCCCCTCGTTGGAGAAGTTGACCCCCTGGGCCAGCAGAAAGGTGGTCGAGCGCAGGTGGTCGGCGATGACCCGGTAGCTCGCGCCGCTTTCGTACTCGTAGGGTTTGCCCACCAGCTTCTCGACGGCGCGGATGATCGGCATAAAGAGCTCGGTGTCGTAGTTGCTCAGCTTGCCCTCCTTGACCGCCACGACCCGCTCCAGCCCCATACCGGTGTCGATGCTGGGCTTGGGCAGCGGCGTCAGGTTGCCCTCACTGTCGCGCTCGTACTGCATGAAGACCAGGTTCCAGATCTCCAGAAAGCGGTCGCCGTCGCCTCCCAGATAGTCCTCGGGGCCGCAGAAACGCTCTTCGCCCTGGTCGTAGAAGATCTCGCTGCAGGGGCCGCAGGGGCCGGTGTCGCCCATCTGCCAGAAGTTGTCCTTGTCGCCCATGCGCAAAATACGGTCGGCGGCGATGTGCTTTTTCCAGATCGCTTCCGCTTCGTCGTCGCTCTCGTGCACCGTCACCCAGAGCTTCTCTTTGGGCAGCTCCAGCACTTCGGTCACGAACTCCCACGCGTAGGCGATCGCCTCTTCTTTGAAGTAGTCGCCGAAACTGAAGTTGCCCAGCATCTCGAAAAAGGTGTGGTGGCGGGCGGTGTGGCCGACGTTCTCCAGGTCGTTGTGCTTGCCGCCGGCGCGGATGCAGGTCTGGCAGCTGGCGGCCCTGGGCGGGTTGGGGGCCGGCACTTCGCCGGTGAAGATGTTTTTGAAAGGGACCATCCCAGCGTTGGTGAAAAGCAGGGTCGGGTCGTCGGGCACCAGGGGTGCGCTCTCGTAGATCGTATGTCCCTTGGATGCGAAGTAGTCCAAAAAAGCCTGTCGGATATCCATCGTTGGTAGAACCTTGCTAAAGAAAATTGGTCTGATTTTATCCAAATTCTTTTGAAAATCTGTTGACGCAGCGAGGATCGATGAAATCTCCCCGTTACAATCGCTCTTTAAAAATAATATCCACTTCTTTTGACTATAATCGGCTCTTAACTTCAAGGCGGCAGCGGCCGATTGTCGTTACCATTCAGACTTCAGGAGAAGGTATGCAGAACATCGACGTCAACTCGCCGGAATTCCAGGCCGAGATCGAAAAGACATGGAAATTCGTCGAAAAGGTGAACCGTCAATTCGGGTTCGTCCAGAACCCCGACAGCGAGATCAACGAGGGGGTGGCGATGGGGCTGGCACGCAACCGCCTCATCTACGGCAAACGCTACTGCCCGTGCTTCATGGTCGTCGGCGAAACCCCCGAGGAGCGCAAAGCGGCCGACAACCGCATCTGCCCCTGCACGCCGGCGCTGGAAAAGGAGATCCCGGAGCAGGGCCACTGCCACTGCGGTATCTTCTGCACCCCGGAGTATGCCCGGCAGCACGCCCGGGAGGAGGCGATCGAAGAGGCGGTCCACCTCCACTCGAGAGGGTTGAGAGAAGAGGAGGCGAAACTCCTGCTACAAAAAGAGCAACTCGATGGAGACGAACTCGAGTCGCTTCTGGAGGCCAGAGAGATGGGGATGATCCGTTTCGAGCTGATCGACGTGCGTGAGCCGATGGAGTTCGAGATGGGTCACATCAAAGGGACCGACGAGCTCTGGCCCACCTCGAGGTTCTACGACTGGTTCGGGAAAATCCAGCACAAAAAGGGAGATTTTCTCATCCTCTACTGCCACACCGGCAGCCGAAGCTTCCAGGTACAGCAGGTGATGAAGCGGCAGGGGTTCGCCCACGTCGGAAACCTGATGCGCGGGATCGTCTCCTACGGCGGGGAGATCGTGCGCTAGCCTTCCCCCTTTCGACTCCGCCAAAGAGCGAACAGCCCGGCCGCAGCCTCCGCCAGCAACGGAGAGAAGTAGGCCGCCCTCTCTTTGTCGGCCGCTTCGACGGTCACGAGGAGGAGAGCCCGTTCGAGCTCCTCGGCACTGTCGGCTCTCAGCAGTGGAGCGATGTCGATCCCGGGGTCGCAGTCGCGAAGGCGCGCTTTCGCCTCTTCCACTCCGATACGTCTGGGAACGTATCGTCCATGCGAAAGCGCCTCGAAACGCTTGCGGGCTTCATCGAGCCGCCTACTCATCGCGCGGCCCCAACCGTAGCGCCAGCCACGCGAAGAGCAGTGCCGCAAGAAACAGCAGCGCGGCGGCGGCGAAAGGGGCCGCCGTCTCTGAGAGATAGAGGGCGATGAGGCCATAGAACCCCCAGACCGCAAAGGCCAGAGCTCCCAGCAGTGCCACGACCGCCGCGACGATCCATCCGACCATCCAGCCGCTCCGAAAGAGCGTTTCGTGCCACGCTCTCCGCTGCCGGAGCATAAAAAGCTCCGCCGACTCCTGGAGCGCCCGGCTCTGGGCATCGAGCAGGTCGAGCAGCGCGATGATGAAATCGGAGACGGTGACTTTGCTCATCCGCTCTTTCCGCCCAACACCCTTCCCAGCAGGAAACCGATGCCCGCCGCCACCAGCAGCGTCCCGGCCGGATGCTTCTCCTGCTGCTCCCTGATGGTTTCGATCACCTCTTCGCCTTTGCGTCTGGCCTCCTCGAGCTTTTCGAGCTGCTCTTCGGGGATCTGAGAGAGGATCTGTTTCTGCAGATCCTCCGCCGTCTCCTTCACCTTCGACTCCGCTACCTTCTGCAGGGTCTGGGTGAGTTTCGCCAGATCCTCCTTCAGCCGCTCCATCTCCTGCCTGAGCTCCTTCATTTCGGTCGCTTCCTGTTTCGTCATCGCATCCTCCTTCTTGTGGAATCACCCCGATTATAACACCTCCTCCGCCAACGGGAGTAAACGGCCGCTACGGATTCATCGCCTCTACGGCCTTCAGCAGATCGATACCGGCCTCGTTGACTCCGCTCTTTCCGAGGAAGCGGGCCTCTCTCGCGGCGATCCAGCCCTTTTCGAACCGTTCGGGATCCAGCCCGCTCCGACGAATCGCCTCTTTGCGATGTTTCGGAAGAAGACGGATCTTCTTCTCCTTTTCATAGAGTGTACCGGTTTCGGCCACCGCCTTGACGACCCGGTAGATCGTGGGGTTGACCGGAGCGCCGAAACCGTCGGGAACACCGCTGAGCGCGGAATCCATCAGCCGGCCGGCTTCCGTCTCGACGATATTGCCGTCGGCGAGAATCTCGATGAGTCCCCGCGCCTCGAGCAGGTCGAGAGCCTCTTCGGCCATTCGCATCTCGTGCTCGTCGCCCATCGCCTCCAGCAGGTCGGAGAGGCTCATACCGGCGGCCGGGATCGATTTGAAAATCTCCATCTCGTACCGCGTCAGGAAAGGTTTACGCTCGATCCTCTCGCTCAGATCGCGATAGAACTCCCCGGAGACGCCAGGGCCGAACTCCCCCAGGAGTTTCTGGGTTCTGGCCGTCGCCACCCACTCCCTGTTGGGTACGGAAAAGTACCGGCGGCCGAGTTTGAGCGTCTTGACAGCCGCAGAGGAGACGGGAGCGTTGCGGCGGCCGAGCTCATCTCGCACCTCTTCGCCGTGCCGGGTGAGGCGGTAGACTCCGTTCCCTTCGCGATCGGCGATGTTTTCGACCAGATCGAGCGCCTCGAGAGCGTAGAGATAGGTATGCAGATCGAAATGGTTCCCAAACCACGAGGCCTTCTCCTTCGTCTTCATGAAGGAGTCGAGAATCTGCCGCTTCTTCAGTGGCATCTCGTCGAGCCGCCTCCCGTACCGCTCCATCAGTTCCTCAAACTCCTTCACCTTCCTGTCGACCAGTTCGTCCCGAATCGCGGACAGAGTCGCTCTTTGCAGCGCCCCGATCGTCAGGAGCGTTTCGAGGTGCTCCTGGGGAAGCGCGAAACTGAAGAGCCTGGTTTCGATCCGATTTTTGAGCATCGCCCTGAGCTCCATCGCCGCTTCACCCGCAGGCGTGAGGCTTCCATCGTCGTTGAGATACCCCATCATCTCGAGCTCGACCCTGGCCGAATCCTCCAACTCCTCTCCATCGTAGTGTTCGGCCAGGAGATCCAGGTGCAGAGGATCGATCACCTCTCCATCGGCTTCGGTAGCGATCGCGCCATGGCGCAAAACCTCTATCACGGCTTCACCCAGACCGGTGAAGAGCGTAATCTCTCCATCCGGCACCGAATAGGCGATCAGCCGCATCGCCTCAAGACGCTCTCTCGTCCGATCGTCGAAAGGCAGATGGCCCGACTCCGTCGGTCCGGCCGGAGAGGTCAGCAGCGCCTGGGCCAGTTCGGAGTCGATCACGATCCGGGGCTCCATCCCCTCGAAACTCTCCAGAATCTCCACGGCCTCCCGGTTCAGACTCCAGAGCTCACGCCCCCTTTCACGGCTCCTTCCCCTGTGAAGAAGCCCACGCTTCAAGAGCGGCTCAAGGGAGAGAGCCGAAACGTGATCGCTCCGTCTCGAAGAGACCATCATCGCCAATATCTCGCTTCCGATCCATCGAAAGTGCTCGTCCCAACTCTCCACCTCCTCGATCGCTCCACGGTCGATCAGCGACTCCAGCGCACGCGCGATCCGCTCGCCTCCGTAGGTCAGCTCCACTTCGGCGGGGAGAGGATAGCGTACCAGTCCGGCCGCTTCCAGCAGCACGAAATCCATCCGGTTCGCCTTTGCCGGATCGATCTTGAGTCTTCGACTCTTCAGCAGGGCCAGCAGGTGCCTGGCCTCTCTCTTCTTGATTACCATTCCTTCATCTCCTTCGTTTTTTCCATAATTCTAGCCGCCTTGCCGGGAAGTTTCCGCAACCTGGGTCACACTCCGGCCCCCGCAGGAGATTTCGATATAATTGTGCAAAAAAAGCTTCGAGCACCCGTCTCGAAAAAGAAGGATCGAATCGATTATGAAGAGTATCTTCACCATATTCTTGGCGCTCGCCACCCTTCAGTCGATCGTCGCGGCCGACGACGATCTGGCCGAAAAGATCAGGATCCAGAACCGAAACGTCGTCAAGGCGGCTGCGGAGTCTCTGGCCGGAGAACTCCCCAAACGGGTCGACGCCCACACCAGGCTCGTCGCGATCGACCCCAAAGGGGAGACGCTTCTGTACACATTCGAGATCGACGCGGGTCCCAAAAGCGACGAGAGGGTGATCTCCGAAGGCAAAGAGCGGATGGGGCGCAACGTCACCGCGGGCATCTGCGCCACCTCCCGCCGTTTCCTCGAAAGCGGCATCACGATCGCCTACCGCTACCTTTCGGCAGCCACCGGCAGGGAGCTCTTCCGGTTCGATGTCGATGAAAAGCGGTGCGGGTACAGCCGGTGAAAAGAGCGATCGTGATCTTTCGCAACGCCGCAGGAAGGAGGGGGAGCCGGATGATCGCATCTTCGATACCTCTTTCGATCCGGACCGGCCCGACAACAGGGAGCGACAGATGAGCCGACACTGCCCGATCTCGTCACGAAGAAGCGATGCCTACACCGACCGGATCGAAGCCCTCTTCACCGCCCTGACCGTCGCGGCCTTTCTGGCGACATGCACTTTTGTCCTGCCGCTGCTGCTGGCGGCGGATTTCGTTCTCAGGCTCCTCACCCACAACCGTCACGGCCTCTTCCGGCCCCTCTCCGAAAGGTGCAGGAAGCTGCTGAATCTCCCCCGCAGGCCGGTCGACGACGCACCCAAACGGTTCGCCCGTCTCCTGGGTGCGATCCTCTCCATCAATCTCGTTCTGCTCTACACCATGCAGATGCATAGTGTCGCCGTCATTCTCGCATCCCTCTTCATGGCGTTCGCCCTGCTCGAAGCGCTTTTCGACTTCTGCATCGGATGCCGGATCTACACACTTGCGATACGGACCGTGAAGAGGTGAGAGGGGCTATGGCCCCGAAAATCCCGCCCGTCGCAACGCTCTGTCGTGGATCCTGCCAAGCAGCAGCAGTGCCGCCGCTCCACCGGCGAGCGCAAAGAGCATGTCCGACTGGGTATCCCAGAGATCTCCCTGCATCCCCAAAAACGCATCGGCCGCCGCTCCGCTCGCCAGGGCCACCCACCATTCGATCAGCTCGTAGAAGGCGCTGAGTGCCAAAACGAAACAGAGAATGAAGAAGTTTCTCCAGCCTCGGGAAGGAACGACCCTTTTGCGTATGAGAATCTCGCGGGCGATCATGGCGGGAACGAACCCCTGGAAGAGGTGGCCGAGCTTGTCGTAGTTGTTGCGTTCGCTTCCGAAGAGACGGTCGAAAAAGGGGACTTCGGCGTAGGTGTAGTGACCCCCGACCATCAGGACGACCATATGGGCGAGAATGAGCCAGTACAGCAGCGGTGTGAGGGGAAAACGTCGGCGCGTAAGAAGGAGCACGGCGAACCCGACGATTGCGGGAAGCACTTCCAGGAACCAGGTGAAGCGCTCCCGGGGGTCGATGGCCGACCATACGAAGACTCCGAAAAAGATCGAAAGCCAGAGTACTTCGGCGATTCTGCCTCTCATCCGTCGATCCGTTCGAGCATCGTTTCGACGATCCGGGCTGCACCGCCCCGATCGATGAGTGTCGCGAGCCGCTCGCTTACCGGAGCGATCTTTCCGGAAGCGATGCGCCAGAAGATCTCCGGCGTCAACTCCTGCTGGCGTACGACCCACGCGGCCCCCCTGTCGCTCAGATACTTCGCGTTGAAGTACTGGTGGTCGCCGGCGGCGTAGGGATAGGGGACGAAAAGGGTCGGGATTCGGTTGGCCGCGAGCTCCCACAGCGTACTCGCCCCGGCGCGGCTGACGGCGAAGTCGGCCCGGGCGATCTTCCGGACCAGATCGGGATCGAAAGGAAAGAGATCGGCCCCGACGCCGAGCTTCCCGTATGCCTCCTTGATACGTTCGTATTCGGAGGTACCGGTCTGATGGATGATGGCGATCCCCTTTCGTGCCAGAACCGGTGCGAGCTTTAGGGCGAAGTCGTTGATCGCCCTCGCCCCCTGGCTCCCTCCAAGAAAGATGACGGTCCCGAGCTTTCGGCGCACTCGAGCCGTCTCGAAAAAGGAGGCACCCACCGGATAGTCGACACGCCCTTCACCAAAAGAGGGGAAGAAGGTGTCGCAGAAGGGCTTGAGCACCCTGTTGAGCCTCCCTTCTTTGGCATTCTGTTCGTGGATGAAGAGGGGAACCCTCTCCAGGAGGGCGGCGAACGCCGCCGGAGCGGCGGAGAATCCGCCGACACTCAGGACCGCTTCGATCTTGTGTTCTCTCATGAATCGGCGGGCCAGCCGAGTCGCATCGACCATCCGAGCCATCGAGGCGACCTTCCTGAAGCCTCTCTGGTTCACGACACCGCGGGTCGGAAGAAAGAGTTTTCCGGCGAAGTCGTCGTCTTGGGCGAACCAGGAGCTGTCCTGTCCGCTCTTGCTCCCGACGTAGCAGGGGTGTATATCCCGTCTCCTCAACTCCTCTTTGACCGAACGGACGATCGCCAGGTGGCCGCCCGTACCCCCGCCTGTCAGGAGAATCGAACGGACCTCTTCACGCCGCCTCTTTCGTTCCATATCGCCCTCCGAACGCTTCTACTCGACCGTCGCATAGATATCTTCGAGACTCCCCAGAAGCCTCTCGTAGGTGATATCGGGGTCCGACGCGAGAATCTCCTGCAGCACCGCGTTGTCCTCCCTGCCGTTCCAGAGTTTCTTGTAGTGCCCCTCTTTGTATCCGTGTCCCTGGCGGAACTGGTTGAGAGCGTTTTTGCCGATGTAGAGGCGGTAGAGCCGATCGAAATCCATACCCGTCGCATCGAGGCAGACCCAGAACCGCTCGAGCAGCTCCTCCAGATCGACCGGACCTTCGCTTCTGACGAGCGCGAGCGCCATCAGATCCTCGAAAGGGGCAAGAAGTTCATCGATCCGTCCGTTGTCCGCTTCACTCCACTCGGACGGCACCCTGACCGAGCTCTCTCTCCATGTCGCCAATGCGAGATCCGCCGCCTCTTCGGCCGTCTTGAAACGCAGTACGTGACTCATCACGAAGTGCCAGATATCGACCATCTCGATCCGGACGTTCTCCAGGTCGATCCCACCCTCGATATTTTTCCAGTGTTTCCAGCTGAAGCTGTCGATCAGCTCCGCCGTCTCCATCACGATACAGCGCTTCCAGTTGATCACCTTCCCCTGCTTCGTCACCCCGTCGCGCCACCCGGGGCCGTTGGTATCGTCGTTGAGCCTGTTTTGCAGCGCAAACATCTCTTCGAGTCTCTCTCGTCTATGCATCCTTACTCCTTTCTGATTGGTCTCTTCGGCCGAAAAGGGAGATGGCACTCACATTCTCGCCCGCTTGCTCATCGAAAGGGCCAGGCCGATCCCTATCGAAAGGGCGAGTATCTGTGAACCTCCGTAGCTCAGAAAGGGCACCGCGATCCCTTTGAGCGGAATGACCCCGCTGATTCCAAGAGCGTTGATCAAAAAGGCGAACCCGACGACCATCGCGATACCGACACAGTAGAGATAGTAGACCGGCTCGTCGCTTCGGCCGGCGATCTTCAGAAGACGGAAGATGACGAACACCATCAACATCACCACCGCGGCGACGCCGACGACGCCGATCTCTTCCGCCATCCCGGCCAATACGAAGTCGGTGTGCACCTCGCTCAAAAACCCGAGTTTCAAAACTCCGTTGCCCAGCCCGGTTCCGAAAAGGCCGCCATGGTGGATGGCGTGCAGCGAGTTGCTCACCTGGTAGGGCTCTTCGGCCAGATCGACCCGCGGAACCTTCGCCGCCCACTGGGGAAAGAGCTTGGCCAGAAAGTTCTGCAACATGAACCACCACCCTTTGAAGCGCTCGATCCGGTGGGGGGAGGTGACGATGAAACCGGCGAAGGCCAGAAGCGCCATCAGGATCGAAAAGGCGAAAAAACGGAGGCTGCTTCCGGCGAAGATCATCATCACCAGAAGCGTACCCGCCAGAACGATCACCTGCCCCAGATCGTTCTGGAAGATGGCGATGATGAACATGATCGCCACGAAGACGATCAGATAGGGCAGGACGATCAGCAGCTCCTCCTTGAGGGTGTAGCGCTCTTTCCCGTCGCGGGCCATATGCCTGGGCAGGACCTTCCGCGAAAAGCTCCAGGCAAGGAAGAAGACGAAGCCGACCTTGAAAAACTCCACCGGCGCGAGCGAAACGGGCCCCAGGCGGATCCACCGCTTCGCGCCGCCCACCTCCTTGGCGAACTGTTCCGGCAAAAAGGGGAGGGCGACCATCAGCAGGGCCGAGAGCAAAAGGAGCGTGAATCCGGCCGGCGTGACGATCTTTTCGGGACTCTGCCGCGCCAGAAACCACATGATGACGATCCCGGCCATCCCGGCGACGAACTGGCGCAGGAAAAAGTGGTAGGGCTGGGTATTGTACAGAAGAACCGTATAGACCGAAAGGGAGTAGCTGAAAACCATGCCGACGACGATGAGGGCGGTTACGGCGAGAAAAAGGGGGCGGTCTATCATCGGCTCTCTTTGTTCGAAATCGTATTTGATTTTTGATATTATATCAGACTTCGCGTGACGAAATGGCTTTGAAAGGTGTGGCTGAAATGGTCGTGATTCGGTGGATTCTGTTTCTGTCGCTGCTCCTCTTCCTCGGTTGCGTCCCCCATGAAGAGAGGGAGGAGACCAAACGGGAGACGAAGCGGTCTCGGGAGCCGAAACTCCTCTACTACAGCGTCAACTCCTACAAACAGACGATGCAGATCCTCGACAATCTCGGCTATACCGACGATGCCTTCAAAAAGGGGATGAAAACGATCCCGAGAGTTCTGATCACCCGCGTTTCGAGCCGCTGGAAGGAGCAGGCCGACACGATTCCCGTGGAGACGAAAAAGAGCATTTTTCTACGCCTGCTCGCCTCCGGGGCGCTCATCGCGAACGAAGAGGTGACGAAGGAGCGGCGCAAACTGCTCGAACTGCTCGAAAAACTCGACCGAGGCGCCATCTCCCGCAAAGAGTCCGCATGGCTCAGGAGGCTCGCGCTCACGTACAAGGTACTCAAAAAGAGGGACGGTCTCCTGACCCGAAGAAAGCTTCGCGAACTCGTCAAGCGGGTCGATATCGTCCCTCCCTCGATCATCCTCGCCCAGGGGGCGGTGGAGAGCGGATGGGGCACCTCCCGCTTCGCCGTGGAGGGCAACGCACTCTTTGGGCAGTGGAGCTTCGGCGAGAACGTGCTGAAACCGAAAGAGCAGCGGACCCATCTCGGAGACTACGGTCTTGCGACATTCAAGACGCCTCTGGATTCGATCCGGTCCTACCTGCTGAATCTCAATACCCACCCCGCCTACAGGGAGTTTCGCGATCTGCGTGCCCAACTGAGGGCCCACGACATCCCGCTCAGCGGCGAAGTGCTGCTCCCTACGCTGGAGCACTACTCCGAACGGCGCGGCGAGTATCTCGAGGATCTGCGGAAGATCATCCGGGCGAACCGCCTCTCGTGGGTCGACCGTGCGAAGCTGGCGAACAACCGCCCCGTCATCATCCACCCCGATGCATGAGGCTTTCGGAACGTTTTTTGCTTGTCTGGTTGCAGACCGCATCGATCGCGAACAAGGAGTGAGCATGCAGATCAGCCCGGCACACGAACTGATGGCACGGGCCCTCGACTACAGGGCCCTTCGACAGGACCTCATCAGTGCCAATATCGCCAATGTCGACACCCCCTACTACCGGTCACGGGACATCTCCTTCGAGGAGAGTCTCGCCCGGGAGAAGGCCCGTATCGACCGAAAAGAGAGCAAAAGACTGAAGCTCGCCGTGACCCACCCGGACCACTTCGATACGCCAACGAGCGGTCGTGGCGACCGGGCGGAGATCTTTTTCCGCGACGGGCATATGGCCCGCAACGACGGCAATACGGTCGATCTTGACGTGGAGACGACGGAGATGGCCAAAAATATGACGATGTACAACGCCCTCGTCGCCGCAATGAAGAAAGAGGGCTCCATCTTCCGAAGCGTCATCGACGCATCGGCGAAAGTGTAAGGGGTATTTCATGGGTTTCATGAGCAGTTTCGACATCAACGGCTACGGGCTTTCGGCCCAACGCTTCCGCGTCAACGTCATCAGCTCCAACATCGCGAACGCCAATACGACACGCACCGACGAGGGCGGCCCCTACCGGCGGCGCGAAGTGGTCTTCAAGGCTTTCAATTTCGATAAAGTTTTAAACAGTAAAATAGAGAACGATACCGACTTCCTCCCCTACTCCGATCCGCTTTCGGAAGGGGCGGAGGGCAAAAACGCCCGGCCGCCGCTGATGGGCGTGGTGGTCGACAAGGTGGTCCGGGACGACAGCGAGCCGAAGATGAAGTACGATCCGTCGCATCCGGATGCGAACGAAGAGGGGTACGTCGCCTACCCCAACATCAACCCGGTCGTCGAAATGGCCGATCTGATCGAGGCGACACGGGCCTACCAGGCGAACGTGGCGGCGTTCCAGAGCGTCAAGGCGATGGCGAACGGAGCCATCGAACTCATGAAAGCGTAACGGCGGTTTCACCGCATCGAACATCAAGACAGGAACAGGTGAATGGAGAAGAAGATTGAGGGAGTCAACCCGCTCGCTTCGAGCGACCTCGTCAAGAAGGGCAAGGAGGTCGAAAAGAGCGGGCAGAGCGATTTCGGCGAAGTACTCAAAGAGTCTTTGAACGAGGTCAACGAACTGCAGAAGAAGGGGCAGGAGGCGATGAGCGACATCGCCACCGGCCAGGTGAAAGATCTGCACCAGGCGGCCCTCGCGATCGACAAAGCCGAAATGAGCATGAAGCTGATGCTCGAAGTCCGCAACAAGGCGATCAACGCGTACAAAGAAATCCTTCGTACCCAGATCTGACGGGACGGCCGTGTCTCCCCTCTTCTCCTCCTCCAGCGAACTCGACCGGCGTATCGGCAAAAAGACCAAACTCCTCCTCATCATGCTCCTGTTCGGAGCCGGCACCTTCGCCTTTTTGGGGTCGATCCTCCATACGGCACTCTCCCAAAGATCGATTCCGAAGCTGGTCATCAGCGATACAGACCGCGCCCTGCGGGGAGAGATCGTCAGCAGGGACGGCTTCCGGCTCGTCTTCAGCCAGAAACTCTACAAGGCGATGGTCAACACGCGCAACATCGATCCGGACAAAAAAGAGCTCTTCATCCGCCTCTTCAGCATCTACAGCGGCATACCGCAAAAGAGCGTACGAAAGCGGCTGAAAGGGAGAGGAAACGTCGTCCTCTCCTACTCGATCGACGCCAACCGCGCCAAATATCTCAAGGAGCTGGCCCGAAAACTCCGTCTGCTCGATGTCTTCGTCCCCTACAAGGATCGAAACGGCCGCATCATCAAGTATGGGCTGAGCCTCACCGAAAGCGGTGAATCCCGTATCTTCTCCTATGCCGACATCCTCACCCCGGTGCTGGGATTCATCCGCAAACGGGAAGAGGACGGCTTCACCCGTCCGGCCGGTGTCAAGGGGCTCGAGCGCTCCTACCGCAGAGAGCTCCAGCCAATCCAGAACGGAATCGTCCGGGGGGAGCGGGATATCGGAAACACGATCATCCTCAACGGCGAGAGCTTCGTCAAGCCGGCCATCGACGGAATGAGGCTCAGGCTCAACATCCCGATCGGCCTGCAGAAAGCCGTCGAATCGCTGCTGGACAGGGCCAAGGCGGAGTTGCGGGCCAAAGAGGTGCTCGCCTGCATCATGGAGGCCCAAACGGGCAAGATCGTCGCGCTCGCGACATCCAACCGCTACGATCCGGCCAATATCCGGCGCCAGGACTACGATGCGCTCAACGTCTCGGCCATCGAATACACCTACGAACCGGGCTCGGTCATGAAGCCGATCACGTTCGCGCTGCTGCTCAGGGAGCACAAGGTGAACCCCTTCGATATCGTCCGAACCTACGGCGGCCGCTACAAGCTGGGACGGAAGGTGATCACCGACGAACACAAAGAGGAGTGGATGAGCGCCGAAAACGTCATCGTCTACTCCTCGAACATCGGCATCGCCCAGCTCGCTCAAAGGCTCGACGCCGTCGACTTCACCGAAGGGTTCCGGGAGTTCGGGTTCACGCAGAAGACCGGGATCGATCTTCCCTACGAACATACCGGCGTCATGCCCCACGTCACGAAGATGCAGAGCGAGATCTACAAGGCGACGGTCGCCTACGGCTACGGGATGCAGGCGACATTGATGCAGCTGGTACGCGCCTACAACGTCTTCAACAACAAAGGGGTGCTTGTCGAACCGAAGATCGTCTCCGAGATCGTCGATCCGATGGGGAAGAGCTACCCCGTCACACCGCTGGAGCCGCCAAGAGAGGTGATTCCTCCGTCGACCGCCGCGAAGATGATGAACATCCTGGAGAAGGTCGTCACGAAAGGGACGGGAACGAAGGCGATCACACCGGGCCTGCGTGTGGGCGGAAAGACGGGAACGGCCCATATCGCCGGCAAAAAAGGGGGGTATGCGAAGCTCTACAACAGCTCTTTCATCGGCTTCGCCAACGACAGATCCCGCCGCTACACGATCGGCGTACTGGTCCGCGAACCGAAGAAGAAATACCACTACTTCGCTTCGATGTCGGCGGTTCCCGTCTTCAAACGGATCGTGGATCTGATGATCGAACAGGGTGAACTGAAGCCGGATCCGAAGCGCTCAAATCCATAGATTGTCGATCAGGCGGGTCTTCCCGACACGGGCCGCCACCAGGATGATCGTGTTTTGGATCTCCACTTTCGGCAACGGGCGGAAATCGCGGTCGACGATCGCCACGTACTCCACGTCGATCTCCTTCATGATTGCGTACATCCGCCTCTTGATCGTTTCGCTTTCGAGTTCGCCCGCCATGATGAGGCGTGAGGCCCGTTTGAGGGAGCGTGCGATCGAAAGCGCCTTTCGCCGCTCCTCTTCGCCGAGATAGACGTTGCGGCTGCTGAGTGCCAGACCATCCTCCTCCCGGACCGTATCGACCGGAACGATCCGCACCGGAACGAAAAGATCCTCCACCATCTTTTCGATGATCCGAAGCTGCTGGGCATCTTTTCGTCCGAAGTAGGCTCTCGTGGGCCTCACGAGACCGAAAAGCTTCATCACCACCTGGACCACGCCGTCGAAATGGCCGGGGCGGCGGTTGCCTTCGAGGATATACCCGAGATACTCCGGCGCTTTCAGACGCACCTCGTCCCGGCGGTAGAGAGCGGAGGCCTCCGGCATGAAAAGGATGTCGACCCCGGCCACATCGCAGATTCTGCGGTCCGCCTCTTCCCGCCTGGGATAGGCCTCGAGATCCTCGCCGGGGAGAAACTGGGTCGGGTTGACGAAGATCGAGACGACGACTCCGTCGTTTTCGTTTTTGGCCCTTTTGATCAGCGAGAGGTGCCCCTGGTGGAGCGCTCCCATCGTCGGAACGAACCCCACACTGCCCTGCAACCCATCTCTGGCCGCCTTGAGCTCTTCGATATCCCTGATGATCCGCACGAAACCCCTTTAGTGTATAATTACGCAATTATATCAAAGGAAAGAATCGGTGGACAGCTACGAATTTTCCGAGCTCATGAAAAGGCTTCGGACCAAAATCGAAAATATCCGAAATATCGTCAAACCGGAGGAGATCCGCAAACGTCTTGCCGAAATCTCCGAGATGGAGATGAGGGAGGATTTCTGGAGCGATGCCAAAAAGGCGGGCGAAATCCAGAAGGAGAAGAACCGGCTCGAACGGCTTCTTCGGCGCTTCGAAGAGGCCGAAAGCGCCGTGACCGACGCCCTCGACCTCTTCGAGATGGCAAGGGACGAGAAGGATGAAGAGACGCTCGAACAGCTCTTTTTGGAAGCTCCGGAAATCGAAGAGCGGGTCAACAAGGTGGAGATCGAGGTGATGCTCAGCGGCCCCCACGACGCCAACAACGCCATCGTCTCCATCCACCCCGGCGCGGGCGGTACCGAAAGCCAGGACTGGGCGAGCATCCTCTACAGGATGTATCTGCGCTGGGCGGAGCGGCACGGTTTCAAGGTGGAGGTGCTCGACTACCAGCCGGGAGAAGAGGCGGGCATCAAGGATGTGAGCTTCATCATCAAGGGTGAAAACGCCTACGGCTACCTCAAGGTCGAAAACGGGATCCACCGGCTGGTACGCATCAGTCCCTACGACTCCAACGCCCGCCGCCACACCTCTTTCGCCTCGGTGATGGTCTCTCCAGAGATCGACGAGGATATCGACATCGAGATCGAAGAGAAGGATCTGCGAATCGATACCTACCGCGCCAGCGGCGCCGGCGGCCAGCACGTCAACAAGACCGAAAGCGCCATCCGCATCACCCATATCCCCACCGGCATCGTCGTCCAGTGTCAGAACGACCGTTCGCAGCACAAAAACAAGGCGACGGCGATGAAGATGCTCAAGTCCCGACTCTACGAACTGGAGCTGGAGAAGAAGAAGGCGGAGGCCGACGGTATCGAAAAGAGCGATATCGGCTGGGGCCACCAGATCCGCTCCTACGTCCTGGCCCCCTACCAACAGGTCAAGGATACCCGCAGCGGCCAGGCCTTCAGCAACGTCGACGCGATCCTCGACGGCGACATCGACAAGCTGATCGAAGGGGTGCTGGTCGCGGAAGCGGAGAAAGAGAGCGGATCCTGACCGGAAGCTGATCGGCCTCGGACCGGGGATTCTTCTCCCGCCGGCGGCCGGATTTCTGCCGACATCCTCTCCAAAACTCCCTCCGGCGCCCACCCTCACCGGCGCGAACGGTACCGCTCTTCCCTTCGGATCTTCCCGATAGTTTCGTCTCTCTTCACACTTGCATTATCCGACGGAATAGATCGGCCAAACCCTTCGCCGTACAAACCCCCATCTGAAGGCACGTCACCCTTCCAGGCCGAACATACGAAAAATTTTATCGATTACCCTGCCGAGTTCCGGATCATTGAAGGAAAATCGCTCCATTTAAAACTATCTTAAATAATATTTGAATAACATATGGTTAATCGAACCATCATTTTATTGACTTGTATCAAGAAAATAATGATTGGGTCGTAGTAAAATTGTATGGTAAAAGCTGTTCCGGCCAATCGTGTATACGCAAGAGTCGTATACAGCGTTGACCGGAACGGTTAATCCTCACACTACAAGGGAGTAAGTATGAACAAAATCAAGATGAGTCTTGTCGCGGCATTGGCAGCGGCGGCTGCAACGACCGGTGCCAATGCAGGTGCCCTGGACAATATCCTGAGCAATCCGAAGCTCGATATCGAGCTCCGCCCGCGGTACGAAGCGGTCGATGACAGCGTCAATCAAGAAGCGAGCGCCTTGACGGTACGTACGGCGATCGGCGTCAAAGCCGGCCTTCTCGGCGTCGACGGGCTGAACACCCAACTGCAGGCGATGAGCGTCGACAATTTCGGTCTGGTCGACGACTATGCGCCCGAGACGGCCGGTTACGCTGTGGTGGCTGATGGAGTTCAAAGCCGTATTACACAGGCAAACATCTCCTACAGCGCCGACGGATTCACCGGGATTCTCGGACGGAAGATGGTCGTTCTGGACAACGCCCGCTTCATCGGTAACGTCGGCTGGAGGCAGATGCCCCAGACTTACGACCTGGCTGCCGGTATCTACAACGGGGTGGAGAATCTGAGCCTGCTGGGTGCGTACGTTACGCAGGTCAACCGAATCTTCAACACCGACGGAGACGGCCCGCTCAACAAAAAACTCTCGACAGGGACAGTTCTGCTTCATGCGGCATATACGGTCGCACCCGAGTTGACCGTGACCGCCTACGACTACATGGTCGAGAACTTCGCGGACCATATCGGTATCCGAGCGACCGGTAAGGTAAAGCTCGATGCCGCAACACTGAAATACGAAGCAGAGTATGCCATGCAGCAGGATCCCTCTTTGGACAACAGCGACGATCCGCTCTACAGTGCTACACGTAAAGAGGATGCAACCTACTATAAAGTTGGTGTTGACGCCTCTATGAACGGGTTTACGGTCGGTGCCGCATATGAACTTCTCGGTGACGATGACAATGGAAACAGCGACCATGCATTCTGGACTCCGCTTGCAACGCTTCATGCGATGAACGGATGGGCCGACGTATTCCTGAACACACCGTCAGAAGGTCTTGAAGATATCAGCGTCAAACTCGGCTACAATGCAGGCGAGTACGGCAAGATCGTCGGAATCTACCACAGCTTCAGCAGTGACCGGAGCAATGCGGCGGGACAGGACGATCTGGGTTCTGAAATCGACATCGCCTACAATGTCAAAGTGGCCAAAGGGCTGGGGCTCCTTCTCAAAGGTGCATGGTACTCTGCCGGCGACGCTTCGTTCGGTTATAACGATGTCACCAAATATTGGGTCCAGCTCGACTACAAATTCCACGCAGAGCTCTAATCTGCATCTGACGCCGCCCCTGGCGGCGGAATCCGGCACCGCATCCTACTCCTACTCCTTGCGGCGGTGCCGACTCTCCATTTGATTCTTTCTCCCGTTTTTGCTACAATCGACCGAAACTCTCCAATGGAGTCTACGATGAGTGGAGGATGGTCCTGTTCTCACCAGATCGGCAATATCTGTGATCTCCTCGACAGAGTGTGCGAGCCGGGAACGAAAGGGTGCACCCTCTACGGAAAAGCGCGTTTCTCCGATCCTGCAACTCCGTCGAACGAAGCGCTCGAGCGGCGTGAACGGATGCGAAAAGAGAAGGAGATGGAGGAGTTGATCAAGCGGGCGAAGTCGGGGATCTGACGGCTTCGTTCTACCGTTCGAGCATCGCTTCGAGCGTTGCGAAGACGCACGCTTCAAGCGTCCGGAGATCGTATCCTCCCTCGAGCATGAAAACCACCGGCACATCGCAACTTCCGAGTATCGCCCGGACGATCCCCCCGACCCCTTCGGTCGTGACGTTCAGTTGCGCAAGAGGATCGTCGCGGTGCAGATCGTACCCGGCCGAAACCAGCAGGAGATCGGGGGAGAAGAGA